>Ga0265316_10002876_pt1 | contig 17623 bp, 10 predicted proteins | sample 4522metaG_FD_202092 | JGI IMG/M metagenome (GOLD analysis project Ga0265316, IMG submission 202092) | Rhizosphere microbial communities from Carex aquatilis grown in University of Washington, Seatle, WA, United States - 4-5-22 metaG | ecosystem: Host-associated > Plants > Roots > Rhizosphere >... | reverse complement strand
CCCGCGTCAGCACCAGTGCGACCGCAACGGTCAGAACGGCGAGCAGGCATGCGATTCCGACGATTGCGAGGTACAGCTTCCGGCGACGCTTGGCCGGGGCAGGGGCTGTCGCCACGCCGTCGAAGTGAAACTCGGCGACATACGATCCGGAAAGCAGTTCGATGCGGGCACCGGCTACGTGCCCGGGCTCTTGATAGTACTGCGCTAGTCTCTTCCGGATCTCGGACGCGGTGGCCCGGACGATGGGGTCCTGACTGGTATCGTAGTCGGGCGGACGCCCGAAGACGTCTACTCCCAGCGTCCGTTCCTTCAGGGAGCGCGGATCCCCCGCGATGGTCTGCTCGACGATGTGCCTCAGCAGGCTCTGACAGCGGCGACTGCCTCGAAACAGATGGCTGCCCAGGACCAGTTCCAGGGACGCCCGCACCGCCTCGATCTTCTCCGGCGGGAGATCGGGCAGCACATCCGGGAGGTCAGGCTTGCGGGACATTCAACACTCAACCACCGGTGATGGTACCACAACGGACCCAGGTATCGTACTTATCTTACAACGCCGATCGGCTACGTCAACCGGTTGCTCGCGTGACTGCAACTGCTTGAAACTTAGGGGGCCATTATGTAGCGTCCCGTAGGTGCCCTAGTGTCAATCCCCTAGCCGGTGTAAAATTCGCCCCGGTCAGCTCGGGTGGTGGGTTTCATGTCCTGGGCTGAAATGTCTAAACGGAGGTAATTGTGAAACAGGTTGGTCTCCGAGTGGTATTTTTGGTGTGCGTCCTCCTTGGAGTGTGTGCTTTCCAGGCGTTCGCGCAAGAAGCAACCCTTGTCGGAACTGTAACGGACCCGTCCGGAGCAGCCGTCGCAAATGCGGCCATCAAGATCGCGAACACCGACACCGGTCAGGTTCGCCAGATCGCCACCAACTCCGAGGGCCAGTACCTGGCCCCGGACCTTCAGATCGGGCACTATACGGTCCGCGCCGAAATGGCTGGTTTCAAGGCCGGAGAGCGCAAAGACCTGGTCTTGGCCCAGGGCGATCGCGCCCGCTTGGATTTCAAGTTGGAACTCGGCAGTGCTACGGAGAGCGTGACCGTCGAAGCGGCGGCCGTTGCTGTTCAGGCCGAGAGCGGCGAAGTCAGCGACGTGATCACGGGAGATCAAGTCTCCCAAATCTCCAGTAACGGTCGAAGCATCTATTCGCTGGCGGCTCTGACCGCCGGCGCCTCCAGCAACATGGTGGACTACCAGGTCGCGTCTTCCGTCGGCGCCGACTCCTCCATCAGTTTCAACGGTCTGCGCGACTCCCACAACCTCTGGATGATGGATGGTGGGGAAGACCTCGACCGCGGCGGCGCGGGCACCCTCATCGTCATGCCCTCGATAGAATCGATTGCCGAATTCCGCCAGCTCACCTCGAACTACAGCGCCGAATACGGCTTGTCCTCCGCCGGCACCATGACCCTGGTGGTCAAGTCCGGAGTCAGGGACTTCCATGCCGAAGCCTGGGAGTTCATGCGCAACGAGGATCTGGACGCCGAGGACGCCTTCCGGCACGCGCAGGGGCAGCCGATTGCCCTCAATCGGCTGAACAACTTTGGCTTCAACGTCGGCGGCCCGGTGTTCATCCCCAAGGTGTACAACAAGGATCGGAACAAGACGTTCTTCTTTTACAACATGGAGTGGCGCAAGATGCTCCAGTCGGGCGGTATCAAGCAAACTGTCCCGCTGGCCAGCGAGTACGGCGGCAATTTGACGGCCGCTGGGTTGAGCCTCAACGCTCTCCACACGCCCTGCACGAACCAGGTCTCCCCCGCAATTGCTAAAAAGTTCGCCGACGCGAACCTTGCTCTGAGCACGCCTGGCGCTCACGGGTCCTGCACGTATAGCCCCACTGCAGCTCCGGGAGACAACCCGGTGTTTGCGGCGTTCAACAACAACACGATCCCCGCTTCTCTGCTGGACCCGAGCGCCCAGGCCCTGCTCAAGGCCGGCATCTTCCCGGCTCCCACTGCCGGAGACCAGTTTATCGGGGGCGGCAACGTTCCGAACAATATTCGCGAGGAGATCGTCCGCATCGACCATCACTTCACGGACAAGCTCTGGCTCTTCGGTCACTACGTGGCCGATGCGGTTAACCAGACCCAAGCGACGACCATGTGGTCCGGCGACAACGTCCCGACGGCCGGCACCACCTTCGCCAACCCGTCGTGGAGCGGCGTCATTCACTCCACCTACACGATCAGCCCCACGCTGCTCAATGAACTTGCTTTCAATTCCAACGGCAACAGCATCGGCATCCTGCCAACGGGCGTGATCTCGTCCAGCACCGTGACCATCCCCCAATTGTTCCCGAAAGCGATCAACGCCGACAGCCGCCTTCCTGCCATCTCCCTGAGCGGCGCAACTGGGACCAACTACAGCCTCAGTTGGACGCCGTGGACGAATAAGTGCGAAGACTACCAGATCCGCGACGACTTCTCGTGGACCAAGGGCGCCCACCAGATCAAGTTCGGCGCCAGCTACGCCTACTACGGGAAGGCGCAGACGTATTTCGCCGACACGCAGGGCCAGTTCGGCTTCAACGGCCAATACAGCGGCAACGACTTCGCCGACTTCCTGCTCGGCATGTCGAACTCGTACAGCGAGGACGCCGTCCAGAACCTGGGCCACTGGGACAACAACTCCTATGCGGTCTACGTTCAGGACAACTGGAAGGTCAGCCCCCGGCTGACTCTCAATCTCGGCGTGCGCTGGGATGGGATTCCGCATACCTATGAAGCGGACGCCCTTTCGGCGAACTTCTATCCGAACCTGTACAACCCGGCCAATAAGGCGGTCCTCCTGCCCGACGGCAGTATCAGCCCCACGAGTCCCGGCCTCGGCACCAGCCCCGTTGCGGCCCTGGCGGGCTACCAGTTCTATCTGAACGGCATCGGCGTTGCCGGACAGAACGGCATTCCGAAGGGTTTGGTAAACAACGCCTGGAACAACATCGCACCGCGCGTCGGTTTCGCCTATGACCTTTCGGGCCAGGGCAAGACCGTCATCCGCGGCGGGTTCGGCATCATGTACGAGCGCATCCAGGGCAACGACATGTACAACGGCGCCACCAACAGCCCGTTCGGCGCTACCGTGTCGTTCAACAATGTGAGCCTCTCGAACCCGAATCTCAGCCTTCTGACCGGCCAGACGCTGGTCGCCCCCATCACGGTCAACAGCATTACGGGCCTGAACCAGACCGACTACAAGGCTCCGACCAGTAACCAGTACAGCATCGGGGTTCAGCAGGCCATTGGAAGGGATTCCGTGCTGTCGGTCGCCTATGTCGGCAACCAGAACCGGCATCAGCAGGCATACACGGAGCTCAATCTCCCATCTCCCAGCCTGCTTCCGGCGCTGATCAACGGCACCCTCAACTACAACACGGTGGTTCCTTATGCCGGCTACAACTCCATCAAGATGTCCGGCAACAACGTGAACTCCCACTACAATTCGCTCCAGGTCAACTTCCACTCGCGGATCGGGAACGATCTCAGCCTGCAGGCGGTCTACACGTACTCCAAGGCCATGGACCCCGACACGGGGACCGGCATGGGAGACATGAATGCCGTCTCGAATCCCTACGACCGCTCCTACGACAACGGGCCGAGCCCGTTCGATCGCAGGAACGTGGGGATGGTGAATTTCATTTACCAGATTCCCATCCTGCGCGGTCCGAACACGAACCGTGCGTTGAAGGCCACGCTAGGCGGGTGGGAAGTGTCCGGTCTCGTAACGATGGAATCGGGCATCCCGGTTTACATCACCCTGGGCGGCACGCAGGGCTCCAACGGTGTCGACAATGGGACCAATCGGCCCAATGTCAACGGCACCGTCTCCTATCCGCAGAACGTGGGAAAGTGGTTCGATACCTCTGCGTTCTCCGCGCCGGCACCAGGCTCGTGGGGCAACCTGGTGAGGGACTCGGTGTACGGCCCGGGCCGCGACAACTGGAACCTGTCTCTGTTCAAGAGCTTCGCCTTCAGTGAGGCTCGCAACAGCCGCCTGGAGATCCGGATGGAGGCCTTCAACGCCTTCAACCACACCCAGTTCAATGGTGTTAGTGGCACTTTCACCGCCAGCAACTTCGGGCAAGTGACCTCCATGTACAATCCGCGCAACATACAGCTTGGCGCCAAGCTGTATTTCTAGATTCGCTCGGCGACGTCCCGTCCCCCGCAGGACGGGGCGTCGCCACTCAAACACGATCTCCTGGCGAGAAGGGGATCACGACCGGCCAGCGGCCATCCTATGGGTGCCGTTGGCCGGTTTTTTGGGCCCTGCGCGGTCCGCCAGCTCGCGCCGCCTTCGCACCGATGTTCCGTGGTGCCGTCCGGGACGATGGCCGCGCTCACGACCACCTTGCAGATCGAGACTGCGATTCTCTCCGGGCGCGAACTTGCATGCGCCACGCGCTACGGGACCAGGCGCTCGAGGTGAACCGCGGTTGCGCTGCTATCGAACTCGAAATGCAAAAGCCATTCGCTGGCAACAGCCCGGCCGTCTACTGTTGGCGGGCTAAACCTCCACTGCCGTGCAGCTTCGACAGCCAGTCCCGCGAGGTACCTGCTTGACCCCTCGGAGGCCAACTGCGCTCTCTCGACGCTCCCGGTCGGGCCGGCGCTGACCTTCACATCGATGTTGACCGTGCCGTGAATGCTGCCTCTCGCTTGTGGGGGCACCTCGGGCAAGACCTGCTCAAGGACTCTGCCGGCCACGGAGCCCTGGGCAGGCGGCGGTGGCGCCTCGGCGGGGGGAGCCTGGGACGGCTTAGGGAATGGAGTCGGGGCGGGAGTCGCAGAGGGGACAGGCAAGGCCTCCGAGGAGGACGGCTTGGCGGCCTTCTCTGGCGTCGAAGTCGGCGCCGCCGGCGGCGCCGCTGTCCGCTCCGGTTCCGGGCGAGCGCTTTCGGCTTGCACCGGGACGGCGGGCGGCGTCCGTTGCTCCACGCGCGGGTTCACCAATCTCGGAACTGCCAGGATTGCGGCCAGCACCAGCACCAGAGTCAGCGTCGCGGCAAGGAGGCCCTGCCATGCACGCGCGCGCGCGGCTGGCCGCGCCACGGTCTGCACCCGAGGCGCGGTCGAGGGCTGCCTCAGCCGCGCCTGAATCTCGGCTACGGTCCACCTGCGGCGAGGGTCGGGCTGGAGGCAGTGACGTGCGATGTCTCCAAAGGGAGCCGGGAGGAGCGGCAGAGCGCGCTCCGGCTGTTTGCTCTGGGTGAGGGCCTCCACCAATGTCACACCGAGCGACCAGGCATCCGCCGCCGGCATGATCTCCCCTCGGGCCGCCTCGGGTGCATCGTAGACGTCCGGTTCCTCGCGGCGTCCCCTCGCTTCACCGGCCGGGCGAACCCGGTCGCTGGAGATCTTCACCTGGTCGCCAGCGGCCAGGATGTTCGAAGGCCGCAAACGGCCGTGAACGAGGCCCTGCGCGTGCAGGTACGCCAGGGCGTCCAGGATCGACGCCAGCGCCTCGGATGTCTCCGCCTCCGAAAGCGTGCGGAGCAGAAGAACCTGCGACAGGTCCTCGTCGGCGCGCTCCATCACAACGTAGATGAACCCCGTGCCGTCCAACTGGCAGCGCCCCGACTGGAGCACCCGCAGCAGGTGAGGATGCGACAGCGCGGCCGCTGCCGCCCACCCGGCAAGCCGGGCCTCCGCGTCCTCCGGATTGGCTTCGACGAGCTTGATTGCGGCACTTCGGAGAGTTCCGTCATCGGTCGCACTTGCGAAGACAGCGCTACGGTCGCCGCCGCCCAGGTACTCCGACAGCGGAAATCGCCCGTCGATGACTCGGCCTTCCCACAGCTTCGGATTCTCGTTCATGGCTCAAGCCGTTACTATACTAGTTCTCCTGAAACCAGGCGCATGGCTCACAGCTTGGCGGCCGGGCCATCCGCCGCGGCGTGGTGGTGGCCTCTGGCTGGCGATGGCTGTTTGAATGACGGCCGGCGCCCGACGGCTACTTCTGCTTCTGAGGCTCGGTGACCTTGACTACGCGGTCCGCGGCCACGTCCCTCAGTTGCTGCACGATGCCCGAGGGCCAGCGGATCTCGACCAGGTCCGCCGACTTGTTGGGACCCAGTCCGAAGTGCGTCGGGCCGGCGCTCGAAGATGCGTACCCTGCCGCGAAAGACACCTGATTGTACTGCGCCGCCCCTCCGGCCACCAGTTTAATCCTGGCCCCGATGCCGTCGCGATTGCTCTTGGTGCCCTCTAGCTGGAACTCGATCCAGTGATTGCCGGCGGGACTGTCATTGATCCAAAGCTCGGCCGGCGCGCTCAGCGCGGTGACTACGACGTCGAGCCGGCCGTCGCCATTCAGGTCCCCGACCGCGGAGCCCCGGTGGCGGCTGGGTGGCTGCCCCGTCAGGCCCGCTTCGGCGGTGAGCGCCTGGAACTTCGCGCCGCCCAGGTTGCGGAACACGGTGTTGGGCTGCTCCACCTGCACGTGGGACGCGTATCCCAGCGACTGAACGTGCCCCCGCGTGACGAAGATATCCTTCCAGCCGTCGTTGTCGAAATCGGCGATGGTGGGAGAGTAGCCCGCCATCGGCGTACTGAGCCGGGCCATGCCGCTGGCTTGCGTGATGTCGGCGAATCCGCCCTTGCGGAGGTTGCGAAACAGAGGGAAGGTCTCGTTTTCGAGCGCCACGAAGGCGATGTCCGGGTAGCCGTCGTTGTCGATATCCCGGAAGTCGACGCCCATCCCGGAAATGAACTGGCCGCTCTCGGCGAGCGCCACGCCGGTCTCGAAGGCAACCTCCTCGAACTTCCCGCCGCCCTCGTTATGGAACAGCGAGTTGTGAAGCTTGTCGTTGGTGACGAAGATGTCCATCCAGCCGTCCAGGTCGTAGTCCGCGATTCCGGCGCCCATCCCTTTTCCGGGGTGGGCGCGGATGCCAGACTCCGCGGAAACATCCCGGAAGGTGCCGTCGCCGTTGTTGAGGAACAACTGGTTCGGGGTCGGCTTGTAGAACTTGGGATGGCAGTAGTCGAGTTGCCCGGGCGCCGCCTCGCACGACGGCTCGGTGTTCACGTCCCAGGCGAGGTAGTTGACCACGAACAGGTCGAGCAGGCCGTCGTTGTTGACATCCACCCAGGCGCCGCCAACCGACCACAAAGGACCGTACCGGCTGTCCGGCTTGTCGAGTCCCGCTTTGTGCGTGACGTCCGTGAAAGTTCCGTTGCCGTTGTTGTGGTAGAGCCGGTTGCCGTGAACGCCGCCCACGAAGATGTCCTGGTAGCCGTCGTTGTCGTAATCGCCGATGGCGACGCCGTTGTCGAAGCCCGCGCCGGCCAGGCCTGCCCGTTCGGTGACGTCCTTGAAGTGGCCGTGGCCGTCGTTCTCGAAAAGGCGGTCGGAGTACTTCGGCGAGGTCTTCTTCAGCGTTCTTATGTCGGCGCCGTTGGTGAAGAAGATGTCCAGGTGGCCGTCGTTATTGTAGTCGAAGATGGCCACCCCGCCGGCCATCGTCTCGGGCGCGTGGCGCTGCGGGGTCTCGGAGCTGTCGAGCCTGAAGTCGATGGGCCGGTAAGCGAAATGGATAGGCGGGGCTGCGTTCTGGCCCGAGACGACGGCCCAGAGCGCGCCGAGCAGCGCTGCCGCCAGCAGAGCCCCTTTCATGGCTTCGGCTCGCCGCTCTGTCCGGGCACCGCGATGAGTGGAGGCTGCGGCTGCTCCTCTCCCAACTCCTTCACCTTCGCGAACTCGGCTTCCGCGTCTTTGTCGCGGCCCAGAGAGCGCCACAGCCTGCCCAGGCGGTAGTGTGCGTCCGGCCGGGACGGATCGAGGCGGACCGCCTCGCGGAACTGACTCTCGGCGCCCGCGGCGTCGCCGCTCGCCACCAGCACGATGCCGAGGTCCAGGTGCGCCAGCCGCAGCTTCGGGTCCAGCTTCAGAGCCTGGCGCAAATGGTCCGCGGCCGGCTTCTCGTCCCCGGCGTGCATTTCGGAATCGCCCAGGTAGGCCAGCGCCTGAGAGTGCCGGGGCTGATTCGTCAGCTCGGCCTGGAATTCGCGCCGCGCGTCGTCGTAGCGCTTCCGCTTCCAATACATGTACCCCAGACCGAAGTGGACCTCGGGCTCGCGAGGCGCTGCCTTCACCGCAGCTTCGAACTCCGCCTTGGCCTGCTCCTGCTGGTTGGCGGCGTCGAGAACGTCGCCCAGCAGCATGTGGACGGGCGCGGAGTCCGGATTCTTCGCCAGCAAAAACCGGAATTCGGCGGTCGCCTCAGGATACTGTTTGGACCACAGGTAGCTCTGGGCCAGCTTGTACCGCAGCTCGACGTTATCGGGCTGTTGAACCGAGGCGAGCTTCAACTGGGCCGCGGCCGCGTCGAACCTGCGGCTGCCGTAATAGGTCATCCCGAGCAGAGCCCGGGCCTGAAAGCCAGACGGGTTGGCCTTTGTCGCCCGCTCGAAGGCGGAGGCGGCCTCGGAAAGCCGATTCAATTTGAAATACGCCAGGCCGAGGTTGAGGTCGATACCTGGCAGATGAGGATCCAGAGCGACAGCGGCCCGGTAGTGCTGGATGGCGAGCTCGTACTTGCCCTCGCGCGCCAGCGCCAGACCTTCCTCAGCTTCGGCCGCGGCCTTGGGATTCGTTGCCGCCCACGCGCAGGCCACCGTCAGCAGTAGCACCACGAGCTTCATCGCGTCCCATGTTACCGCAGGCGCGTGGGGCGGGACCGTGGGAGAACGCCTATCCTTGCCGCAGATTCCTAAGGCATCCCATTCCAACTGTGAGACGGTGTTGCCGCTTGCCAGCAGTACCTCTGCCACACGCCTCCCCCCCGCCCGCCCGATCTATACTGTGCTCATGAAGCGTCTGATCTCCACCGCCTTCCTCACCCTGGCCCTCGCGGCGGGAGCCTCCGCCCAGCAGCGTCCGCCCATCCTCGGCGTCGCGCACATCGCGCTCAAAACCAACGACCTCGCCGCCGCGCGGGACTACTACGGAAAGTACCTGGGCTTCGCCGAGGCCTTCACCATCCCTAATGCCGACGGCACTGCGGAGGTCATCTACTTCAAGGTCAACGATCACCAGTACATCGAAATCTTCCCCGGCCTGAAGGGCGAAACGGAAGACCGCCTCTCGCACATCGCCTTCGAAACCACGAACGCGGAGCAGTTGCGCGCCTACCTCGCCAGCCGTGACGTCAGAGTCCCCGCCGCGCTGCGCACGCTTCCGGATGGAAACCTCAGCTTCGTCATCCACGACCCGGATGGCCACGCGGTCGAGTTCGTCCAGTACGTGGCCGACGGGCCGCTCGGGCGCGCGTTCGGCAAGTTCCTGCCCGCCTCGCGGATCTCCGAGCACATCGGCCACGTCGGCTTCACGGTCAGCGACCGCGCCGCGGCCGACCGCCTGTTCCAAGACATCCTGGGCTTCCACAACGTCTGGCAGGGCGGGATGAAGGACGACGGACCCATCAACTGGGTCGACATGCGGGTGCCTGACGGGATGGACCACCTGGAGTACATGCTCGACGTGCACAATCCGACCCCCCGAACGCTAGGTGTGATGAACCACCTGTGCCTGATCGTTCCCAACGTCGCGGCCAGCTACAAGACCCTGCTCGCGCGTGACATGAAGATCGGCGATCCGCCCAAGATCGGCCGCGACGGCAAGTGGCAGCTCAATCTCTACGACCCGAACCTGACGCGCGGCGAGCTGATGGAGCCGAAGCCGGTCCAGAAACCCTGCTGCTCGCCAATGTTGGACCAGTAAGCGCGGAGCGCGCGGAACGATTAAGCCAGGTGGTCCATTCTTCGCCGTACCTTCATCGCGGCGTAACCTCCGTACCGTAACCTGGGACCGGAGGGAGCATTCATGCCAACGCGAATTCCGCCTGCCGTCAAGGCCGTTCCGGCCGTCAGGCGTTCGGTTCCAAGGCGAGCCATGGCGCGTCTGGTGCCTGCACCGGCCGCTGGCCAGGCACACTCCGGCGGAGCCGATCCAGCCCAGGTTGCCCGCTTAGCGTACTCCTATTGGGAAGCCCGCGGCCGCCAGGGCGGCTCTCCGGAGGAGGACTGGCTCCGCGCCGAAGACGAACTCCGCGGCCGCTCAATCCAAGGCTGATTCCTCGAGACCGCCGGCGGTGACGGCGCCAATCGCCACCTCGATGATGCGATTTGGCGTGCGGGGAGCCGCCAGTTCAACCTTCAGGTAGTTGCCGCTCAGCGCCACGCCTTGCTGCTCGAGCGTGACCACGGAGAGCGTCCGCCCCACCATCTGGCGTCGAAACTCCAGGTTCTTCGCGGCCGCCAGTTCCCGCAGCACCCGGTTGCGCTCTTTGCGGACCGGCATCGGCACCTGGCCGGCCTCCGTGGCCGCGGGCGTGCCCGGCCGCTCGGAATAGGTGAAGACGTGCAGATAGGTGAAGGGCAGGCCGGCGATGAATCGCCGGTTCTCCTCGAATTCCTCGTCCGTCTCTCCCGGGAACCCAGTCATGACATCCGCCCCGATGGCCGCCTCCGGCATCAGCGCGCGGGCCTTCAGGATGCGGTCTTCATAGTGTCGCGGCCGGTATTTCCGGTGCATGCGCCGCAGCACGGAATCCGAACCGGTCTGAAGCGGCGCGTGGACATGCCTGGCGATGCGCGGTGACGAGGCCATCAGCTCCAGCAGGTCGTCCGAGAGGTCCATCGGTTCGACCGAGCTGAGCCGCAGCCGCTCGACCCCGGTTTCCGCCAGAAGACGCCGGACCACGTCGGCCAGCCGAAGCCTCCCGCCCAGGTCGCGGCCCCAACGGCCCAGGTTGATGCCGCTGAGCACAACCTCCCGATACCGTCCCGCAAGGTTGCGAACCTGCGCGACGACCCAATCGGGCTGGGCGCTCCGGCTCCGGCCCCGCACATAAGGAATAATGCAGAACGAGCACCGGTTGCCGCAGCCGTCCTGGATCTTCAGATTCGGACGGGTGCGATCCCCGGACGCGTCTTCGACCACGCCCGCCAGGAACTCTTGTTGGGCGAAGATGTCCCCGACGCGGATTTGGCCATGATACGGGGTGCCGCTTCCGGCCACGACGATCCCTGAAATCTCGGTTTTGTGCGAGTTCCCCACCACCCACGTCACGCCGGGCAGAGCCGCCAGCTCCGCGGGAGCGCGCTGGGCGTAGCAGCCGGTTACCAGGATTCGGGCAGAGGGGTTCTCGCGCCGCACGCGGCTGATGGCGTGGCGCACGTCTTCGTCGGCCGCAGAGGTCACCGTGCAGGTGTTTAGAATCACGACATCCGCGGCTTCTCTGCCGACTGGTTCCAGACCCTTGCCCAGCAGGGACGACTCGATTGCGGCGCCATCGGCCTGTGTGGCACGACAGCCGAAGTTCTGGATGAAGAAGGTCCCCACTGGCTCAATTATACCGGGCGCACCCACTCGGGTCGGGAGATGAGGCGTGCGACGCCGGAGCGGGGTGCTGCGATAGAAGTACTAGTACCTCCAAATATTGAGAGTTTTGCAGAATTGGGTTGACTTGGAGTCCCGATTCGACTAGCATACTGACAAGCAGGTCTCTTATGCGCGAGTTCATGTTCGGACGGCAGGCAGTGTTGTTTTACACCCTAGTGGCGCTCCTCACGATGACGGTCGCTGCTCACGCGGACACCATTACGATCGCAAACACGGGTACTCCGCAAAGCCCCGGGAGCAACCGGGACGCGAACTACATCTACACTGTGACATCAGATCCGACCATAAATCCCGGTGTGCTGCCCGCTCCCGATGGGACGAACGTCCAGGCGGCCTACATCATGGATACGAACGCGTGGCCGATCTTTCACGGCCCTTACATCAAGAATACGGGCACCGGCGCGTGGGTAGGACCGCAGCCGCAGTATGCTGGTGGGGGGCTCACGGCGACGCCCAACGTGTACTTCATCTACCAGACCAGCTTCACGATTGCCGCCAACATCGACCCGGCAACGGTGCTGATATCGGGCATGCTCGCTTCGGATAATTGCCCCACGTTCCTCGGGATCAACGGTGTCGGGCTCGGCGGCAACCTCATGCCCAACTGCGCTACGAGCGGTGACTCCTTCTCGAACGGCCACGCCTTCAAGATTGGCGGCACCAATGCGAGTTTCGGATCGACCACGAACACCTACATCGCTTTTGCCGCGTTTCACACCGGGATCAACACCATTCAGATCAAGGTGTACAACGATTCCACCGCCCCGCCAAACCCCACCGGGCTGGTTATCTGGAACATGCAAGGGCAAGGCCTGGAGGCCCCGGAGCCTTCGACTGCGGGTCTGCTGATCGCCGGAATTGCTGCCGTGGCTTGGCTGCGCCGGCGTAGTCTCCGTCCTTCCGCCTAGGCAAGGACAGTCCCCCTAACAACCGAACCGCGCGCGGCAAACGGCATGGCTCATGCACGCCCCAGCGCGCCGGGCGCCAGCGTACTTTCGGCGTTCTTTCTAAAAAAACCTTCAAGGTATCGAACGGCGGCCCGTCTGCGGTACGATAAGTAGTGTGGGAAGCGGCCGCTGGGCGATCTTAGAGCTTGACAGTCCGCTTGCGATCCCCGACAATCAAACTTGACCCAAGCCCAAACATTAGCCCTTATTCATGTTTTTGGAATGCGCCACAAGACTGTCCTCCATCTGGTAGTTCTGCTGATCTTCGTAGCTGGGATTGTCTTCGCCGCTCCTCCCGCCCCCGTGAAGCACCACCGGCGCAAGCACACGCACGTGCTCGCCACTGCGAGCAAGGCCACAACCAGCGCGACGAAATCCAGCATCTCCGCGCGTGTGCGCCGCGGGCGGGCGGTGGCACGGCATAGCCCCTGGGCCGAGCCTACTTACGCGGACTCGACCGCCGGCGACCGCGTCGATGGGGAAGACCTGGTCGTACGCCGGGCAGCCGTCGAGGCGCTGGGGCCTTACAACGGCACTGTTCTGGCCGTTGACGCGAATACCGGCCGCATCCTGACGCTGGTCAACCAGAAGTTGGCCCTTACCGGCGGATTTCAGCCGTGCTCCACCGTCAAGATCGCGGTGGCTCTAGCGGCGTTGAGCGAAGGTCTGATCGACCGCGTGACGCCGGTTCACCTTTATGGCCGCACCCGGATGGACCTCACGCAGGCGCTGGCGCATTCGAACAACTACTACTTCGCCAACCTGGGCATCAAGTTGGGCTATGAACGCTGGGCATACTACGCCAAGCTCTTCGGCATGGGCGAAAAGGCCGGTCTGGACATCCCCGGCGAGGAGCCCGGCTTTTTCGCATCCGCGGCCCCGTCCAGCGGCATGGGAATGATGACCAGTTTCGGTGACGGCATCCGCCAGACCCCGCTCGAGCTGGCAGCTCTGCTGTCGGCGGTGGCGAACGGCGGAACGCTGTACTATCTGCAATACCCTCAGAGCGCCAAGGAAACCGAGCAGTTCGTGCCGCGCGTGAAGCGCCACCTGGATATCGCCCAGTTCGTTCCTCAGCTCAAGCCCGGCATGGCGGGCGCCGTTGAGTTCGGCACGGCCCGCCGTGCCGTGTATGATGCCGAAGCGCCTGTTTGCGGCAAAACCGGGACCTGCACGGGCGGCACCGCCCACCTGGGCTGGTTCGGCTCGTTCAACGACTTCGGGCAGAACCGCATCGTCACGGTCGTGTTGCTGACGGGCGCCCGCGGCGTGAGCGGCCCCATTGCTTCCTCGGTGGCCGGCGGCTTTTACCGCAAGCTGGCGCAGGAAGGCTACCTCGGCCACAGGCCTCTCTTCTCCCCGGCCGTGCTCATCCCACGGTAGGTGGCCCCACCTTTGGTTCGGTGGACACACTCCACCAGAACTGAGTAGCATCGCATTCGAAGCTTCCTCCACGCCCTCTGAGTTGTTAACATCTTGCGAACAACTTCGTCGAGGCGAAATGGTACATTGAATCATGTTCAGGAGGGCGTGCATGAGGGCCTTTCCGTCTCTTCTTGCGGTTTTGCTGGGTTTCGGTTCCGCGCTGGCCGCCGCGGATAATGTACAGGATGCCATCCACTCCGCCCAGGAGATGGAGCGGAAGGGCGACGCGCTTGGGGCGCGAGCGACGCTTGCGCAGGCCGCCCGCAGCTCGAATGACGATGCCGCCGCCGTCCTTGCGTACGCCGACTTCCTCGCTGCCCATCACGATCCCGACGCCCGCCATGAGTACGCCAAGGCCCTGGCCTCGCTTACCGGCAGAGAGGATCGGCAGAAGGTCGCGCGCCGCCTGGTCCTGCTGGATCTGATCGAAGGCGACCGGGCAGCCGCCGGCCGCCATTTGGAAGCCTATCGCGCCGCAGGTGGAGACGAGTGGGCCGGCGGCCTTCCGGCCGAGGCGCCAGCCACTCCGCCCCAGACCATCGAGATTCCCGGTCCGCTGCGCTCCTTTGCGCGCATGGCGGCGCTCGCTCCCGATCTTCCAGCGGAGGATCTGCTTCCCGCCCTTGCCAGGAACGTCGTCACCGGAGGGTACCAGTCCGGTGGTGAGGTTCTGGAGCCCACCGAGTACCTCAAGCTGGTTGTGCGCTACGTGGCGCAGGCACGCGAGCTGGCCCACATCGCCGGCGAGAAGCAGGCGATCGGCATCGAGACCTGCGATTCGGCGGAAGCGGGCGAGCTGCTGCGCGTCCTCGGCTACCGCATGCGCGGCGGCTGCGGCAGCGACGTCGTGCTCGAGACCGTTAACGCCAGCCGCGCCTTCGTGACCATCGATTCCGGCTTCCCCATCGCGGAGCTCGAACAGGCGCTGCGGACCAATCGGAAGTTCGAGTACGCCTACGCCCCCACCCACATTCCGGTGCTCTACGGCGCAGGGTATTGGGTTCCCCCCGCCGGCAAGCAGAGCGGCGAGTTCATCGACGTTTTCCTGGGCGATCCGATCCTCTGCCGGACCTTCCTCGGCCTGGCGAAGCTGGACCGCGAGACCGCCGACGCCCTGCGCCAGGCCGCCCCCATCGACCGGCTCAAAGCCTTCGCGCACGTCCTCGACTTCTTCGGCGGGATGTTCGAGGTGCGCGGGGGGAAGGCGGTGACGCCGGGTGGCGTGCGCTCCGAGCCCGCCTGGGCCGAACTGGTCGGCGTTCCTCCCGCCCAGGGCGGGGCGTTCTTGCTGAAGCTTGCCTCAAAGGACGACGGTTGGCTGGCCAGCTACTTCGACTCGCTGTCGCGGATCGGAGGCCCGGTCCAGGACTACCTCACCGAACCTCAGCGCCTGAAGCGCTTCTACTCGGCCATCCGCGGGCGCGTGACCAGCCCCGGCCCCGCGCGCCCGGTCTTCCGCGCCAACACCGACATGCTGCTTCTCACAACCAGGCTGCGCCTCGATCCGGACGGTCAGCCGCACGTTCCGGGAGGTGTCGAGGTCTGGAAGGGCCTGTTCGCCAATCGCGTGTTTGCCAAACTCGACGTCCGCCTGGCACGCGCCGCTCCGGGCTGGAAAACGCCGGACGACCTCATGGAAGCCCTGTTCGGTCTTTGCCGCAAGGCGGTCGACAACGAGCCGCTCGCGGTCTTCATGAACTTGACCGATATGGATCGCTGGCGCGCTAAGCCGATCGAGCCCGCCACCGCCCAACGGCTCGCCACCGACTACCATACCTACGGCTCCCAGTATTCGCTTTTTAGCGAAGCACCCGAGGTCCGCGACCAAACCATCGTGCAATATCTGGATACGGCTCGAGTCCTGAACCGCGGCGGCGATACCCAACTGCGGCTGGATATGACGGGCACCATGCAGGCCCTGGCGGGCTTGTGGCAGATCTTCTGCCGGCAGGGCTTCATCGCGCCCGGCGCCGCCGACGCGACCCTGGCCGGAGTCATCGCCCCGTTCCCGCAGGCGCACAACGATCGCGATCTTTTCGACGCAGCCCGTTCTGGAGTGAGACTGCTGCTGAAGGCCACCGGCGCCCCCGAGGGGGCTTCCCCCCAGGACTGGATCCTCGGCCTGCTCGCCGGCGCCCAGACCACCAGCGATTCCGAGACGCAAGCCAGAGTCATCCAGGACATGGTGCGTATCCTGGAGGCCCAGCGGCTGGTTTCACTCGACAATCTGTTCGGATTGGTGGACAATCTCGACGCCGTGGGCCGCGGCGAGAAGCTCAACGCCGCGCTGGTGAATCGCCTGGCCGGGCGCATCGCCGAGATCCAACCGCCCTGGACCAACTTCACCGTTCAGGAGAAGGGCTCCATGTCGATGGGCTTCACGGTCGAGCGCCACATCGAGATCGAGCATCGCCTGAACCTCAAGTCCGCCATCGACCGTGCTCAGGGCAATGCGGACCGCCTGCGCGACCTGCGCGGCTCCCTCGCCCCCTTGCTGCGTGACACCCTGCTGGGGTTCAACTACGTCAACTATGCGCCGCCGGGCGCCCAGGTCCTTCTGACCAATCCGGCCTTCGTCCGCGGTCACGATTTCGCGGGGTCGCCCGGACACCCGCTGTTTTGGGAGGCCACCTCGGTGTCCTCGGGCGGCTGGCCGTCGAACTCCGGAGGGCGGCTGACGGGCTCGCTCGCCGGACTGCCATACGCGCTCGCGGTGGCGGAGCAGAACTTCCTCGTCCCGGTCCGCGAGCAGGCCCTTATCTGGGGCGATCTGGCGCCGCAACTCATCCAGAGCGCGAAAATCCCGCGCTGGTGGAACGTGACACCGGCCGAGTTGCACTGGGTGGAACTGCATCTGCGCTACGCCGATTCGCTGGTAGCCGAGGCCGTTCTCGATGCGCTCCTGCGCCGGCAACTGATCGAGGTTCTCGAGCAGCAGGCCCCGCCGGGCCGCGCGCGCAAGGTAGCGGAGCTGCTGGAACGCGGCGAGGCGCAGGCCGCGCTCGACAACATCACGCCCTGCGAGTTGTTCCTGATTGCCCGGAGCATGATCGCCAGCGGTCGCGGCGAGCGCGCGGTCTCGGGCGACATCGACCGTATGCAGCGCGAGGCGCCAGGCCGCATCGGCTACGAGCAGGTCTCCCGAGCGTTTGGCACTCCCAAGCCCACGCTCACCGGATCCTATCGGCCCGAGTTGCTGTACTTGAGGACCTTCCCCGCGCTGATGGGCTACTCCAGCCGCATCCTGGCCGAGAGCTGGGAATCGGCCACCCTGTATTGGGCCGCTCTGGCCGACGAAGTCCACGCCGCCCCTTCCCAGCTCAACGTGCTCATTCCCGAGTGGACCCAGCAGACGGTCGAGAGGATTTTCGCCACGCACCTGGAAGACTGGCCGGCGGTGCTCCGCTCGCTCCGCCACGTGGGAGAGGATGTCCGCGCTAAGGCGCGTTTGCGCATGGACACCGAGCAGAAGGCGTCGCTCCAATGATCGAGGCGTCAGGGAGGAGATCGTGAACCGAGGCGCGATAGCAGCACTAATGACAGGGAGCCTGGTGGCGGCGACGAGCCTGCTGACAGGCCTTTTCGCCCAGGAGAAACCGGGGACCGTGTTCCGCGTGAAGGTGGACATGGTGGTGCTCAGCTTTACGGTTACCGACAGCAAGGGCCGCTACATTAACGGGCTCAAGCCGAGCGACTTCCGCATCTTCGAGGACGGCATCCCGCAGAAGATGGCCACCTTCACGGAAGGCAGCAAGCCTGCGCTCCAGGTGCTGGAGGACGGCGCCACCCGGCCCATG
>Ga0265316_10002875_pt1 | contig 17630 bp, 18 predicted proteins | sample 4522metaG_FD_202092 | JGI IMG/M metagenome (GOLD analysis project Ga0265316, IMG submission 202092) | Rhizosphere microbial communities from Carex aquatilis grown in University of Washington, Seatle, WA, United States - 4-5-22 metaG | ecosystem: Host-associated > Plants > Roots > Rhizosphere >... | reverse complement strand
TACGCGAGCGCAGCTATGCCGAAAGTGGCCAACGGCGAGCAATTCGACCGCCGTCTGTTCCGCGACCGCTCCGACATATTCGAAGGCGAGCTGCGTGGCCAGGTTCACAAGCACGATGGCGCCATCCGCCTGCTCAGCTATTTCAACCACGCCAACATGGGCAACTACGCCGAAGCCATTCGTCTGGCTCAACAGACGGGCACAACACCCGACGTGATTGCGACCCGCCGCATCGGCACATTGAAATACGGCTTCGGCATCAGCGCCGACCAGGAACTGTTCAAAGACGTGGGCGTCTTCGGCCGCCTGGGATGGAACGACGGCAAGACCGAGAGCTTCGTCTTCACCGCCATCGACCGCCTGGCCACCTTGGGCGTGTCCGTGGGCGGCTCGCGATGGAAGCGGCCGGACGACGTGGTGGCGAGCGAGATCACCATCGCCGGGCTCTCGGCCGTGCATGCCCAATACCTGGCGATGGGCGGCCTGGACTTCCTGATTGGCGATGGCGCTCTGCGCTACGGGCCGGAGACCATCTGGGAAAGCTACTACTCGGCCCGCCTTTTCCGCGGCTTCTTCGCCACCGTGGGCGCCGACCACGTCGACCATCCCGCCTACAACCGCGACCGCGGCCCGCTCTGGGTGGGTACGCTGCGGCTACACTTGGAGATGGGGAAGAAATGAGGTCTCTCGCGGCACTCGCCGGCCTGGCAATACTCGGCCCTCTGGCTGCCGCGCCGCTTCCCCGCCCGTATCTGGTGGAGCATTACGACGTACACCTCGTGCCCGACCCAGTGTAGCTTCGGCTCCGGGCTTCTGACTTCCTTCTTCTGACTTCCCTCTTCTTCCTCCTTACTTCACTTACTTCACCTTACTAAATAACTTCCCCAACACCTTGACAGCCTGGTCGGTCTCTTTCTCCGTCACGTTGTAGGGCGGCAGGAAGCGCAGCACAGTATCGTGCGTGCAGTTCATGAGCAAGCCTTCGGCCATGGCATCCAGCACCAGTTGTTTTCCGGGCACGGTTAACTCCACACCCAGCATGAGGCCGAATCCGCGCACTTCCTTGACGAAGCCGTGCTTGCGCGCCAGCTCGTTGAGCATCACGTGGAAATACCCGCCCACCGCCTGGATGTGCGGCAGCAGCTCGTCCAGAATGTCGAGGAATTCGAGCGCCACCCGGCAGGCCAGCGGACCGCCCCCGAAGGTGGTCCCGTGCATGCCCGGCTTGATGGCCGCGGCGGCCTTCTCATTGGCGGCGATAAAGCCCAACGGGAGGCCGCAGGCCACGGGCTTCGCGGCCACCACAACGTCCGGCTGAATCACCGGTGTGGCGCGCTGGTAGGCGAAGTAAGTGCCGGGGCGGCCCACGCCGCACTGCGTCTCGTCGGCAATCAACAGAGCATTATGACGGTCCGCCAGCTCACGCGCTTTGGCGGCGTACTCGTGCGTCAGCGGATAGATCCCGCCTTCGCCCTGAATCAGCTCCACAATCATCCCCGCCGTTTGCGCACTGAAGGCGGCTTCCAATGCGCCCAGGTCGTTGGGCGGAACGAAGCGCACACCCGGCATCAGCGGCTCGAAATCGCTGCGGTACTTGGGCTGACCGGTGACCGCAAGCGCTCCCAGGGTTCGTCCATGAAACGAGTTATCGAGCGAGATAATCTCGCACTTATCGGGGTGGATGGCCCGGCCGTGGGATTTCGCCATCTTGAGCGCGCCTTCCACGGATTCCGTGCCGGTATTGGAAAAGAACACGCGCGCGAGACCGCTCATCGCCGCCAGGCGCTTCGCCAGCGGACCCTGATATTGGTGATAGTAAAGATTGGAAGAGTGGATCAGCAGGCCCGCCTGCTCGCGCAGCACCTTCAGAATTCGCGGGTGGGCGTGTCCCAGGGCATTGACGCCGATGCCGGTGATGAAGTCCAGATAGCGGTGGCCTTCGATATCGTAAACGTAGGTCCCTTTGCCGCGCGTCAGGACCAACGGATAGCGGGCATAATTCTGCAGTAAGTGCTCCCGCTCCAGGTCCATCGTGGCCTGGGCAGTGCTGTCCCCCACGGGGGGAAGGGCGCTTGTCATTTTCTAATGATAGCGCGGCCATCCGGACGGCGCGCCCCGGCCGGGTGCGCGGGTGCGCATTTCGGCGCAGCAGGCCGTGGCGCGGTAGCCCGCGGCGCGGCGCGTGCGCATTTGGCGCGGTGCCCGCGGCGGACCGTGCGCGGACTGCACACCTCGCGCAGTGCCCGCGTTAATAACTCCCCTCACGGCGCTCTGGCGCCACGGCCGGGGCCGGAATGCTGCCGGCGAGCACACGCCGGTGGGTTACACGCTCAGATGCTCGCGCACCACCTGGTCCGTGAGTTCGCCGATCTCGCCGGCGGCCACACGGCGGCCCTTGTCGAGAATGCAGAACTCGCTCGCCACGCGGCGGGCGAACGGCAGCTTCTGCTCCACCAGCAGCACGGTGAGTCCTTCGTGCTCGTTCAACCGCAATACGATGTCGCCGATTTCGTGGACGATATTGGGCTGAATCCCTTCGGTCGGCTCGTCCAGAATCAGCAGCTTCGGTTCGAGCACCAGGGCGCGGCCAATGGCGAGCTGCTGCTGCTGCCCGCCGGAAAGGTCGCCGCCGCGCCGGTCGAGCATCTGCTTCAAGACCGGGAACAGGTCGAAAATCCGGCTGGGAATCGTGCGAGGGCCATTCTTGCGCACACCCAAACCCACACGCAGATTCTCCTCCACCGTCAGGTGCGAGAAGATTTCACGCCCCTGCGGCACGTAGCCAATGCCCAGCTTGGCCCGCTGCTCGGCAGGGCACCAGACCAGATCGATCCCTTCGAATGCGATGCTGCCGGAGCCCACCGGCTGCAGACCCATGATGCATTTCAGGAGCGTCGTCTTGCCCATGCCGTTTCGTCCCATGATGCACATGCGCGAGCCTGCGGGAACGGTAAGGTCCACGTCCCACAACGTGTGACTACCGCCGTAGAAGTGGTTGACGGCTTTGATTGTCAGCACGCTCACACCCCTAGATAAACTTCGATCACGCGAGGGTCTTTCTGCACTTTGTCCATGTCGCCCTCGGCAATCACGTGTCCTTCGTGCAACACCACCACGCGCCGGGCAATCGACCGGACGAAGGCCATGTCATGCTCCACCACCACCACCGAATGCTCGCCCTCGAGCGACAGCAGGAGCTCGGCCGTGCGCTCGATCTCGTGCGGCGTCATGCCGGCAACCGGCTCGTCGACCAGAAGCAGCTCCGGGTTCTGCATCAATAGCATGCCGATTTCGAGCCACTGCTTCTGGCCGTGCGCGAGTGTCCTTCCGAGCGCCCAGCGCTGCTGGGTGAGGCCGATGACTTCGAGGATGTTGTCGATCTTGTGCCTCTGCGCGGACGTAATACGGGCGCGCAGTGTCTTCAGAAACGACCGGCTACCGGCCAGTGCCAACTCCAGGTTCTCGAACACCGTCAACTGCTCGAACACGGTTGGCTTCTGAAACTTCCGCCCGATTCCGGCTCCCACGATTTCGGGCTCGGACAACGTGAGCAGGTCGATCCCGCGGCCAAACCACGCCGTCCCCGAGTCCGGGCGCGTCTTCCCCGTGATGACGTCCATCATGGTGGTCTTGCCGGCGCCGTTCGGGCCGATGATGCAGAGCAACTCCCCGGGGTCGACGTACAGCGATAGGTCGTTGAGTGCCTTGAAGCCGTCGAAACTGACGGTCAGATTCTCGAGATACAGCCTCTTGTCGCATTTCCGGACCGGCTCCGCGGTACCGGGCGCTATTGCGTATGCGCTCATTTGTCTTTCCCCCTCGCCGGCAGAAGGCCAATGATTCCGCGCGGCAGAAACAGCGTCACCAACACGAACAACGCGCCGAGCGCGTATAGCCATACTTCGGGGAACGCACCCGTGAGATAGGTCTTCGCGTAGTTCACCAGCACTGCGCCCAGGATGGCGCCGTAAAGCGAACCGCGCCCTCCCACTGCCACCCAGATCACGGCTTCGATCGAATTGATGGGCGCAAACTCGCTCGGGTTAATGATCCCCACTTGCGGCACGTACAAAGCGCCGGCGATGCCGGCGACGATGCCCGAGAACACGAACAGCCAAAGCTTGAACGACTCCACCGGGTAGCCGAGAAAACGGGTGCGGCTCTCGGCGTCGCGGATGGCGCGCATCACCCGTCCGGCTCGCGATTCGACAATCGCGCGGCTGGCCATGTAGCTGGCCGCGAGTGCCGCGGCGGTCACCACCAGCAGCACCACGCGAGTGCGGTCGGAATCGAGGTCGAACCCCAGGATCTCCTTGAAATCGGTAAATCCGTTGTTGCCTCCGAACCCCATGTCGTTGCGGAAGAACGCCAGCATCAGGGCGTAAGTCAGCGCCTGCGTGATAATCGAAAAGTACACGCCGGTAACGCGCGACCGGAAGGCAAACCAGCCGAACACCAGGGCCAGCGCGGCCGGTACCAGCACCATCATGGCGAGCGCGAACAGGAAGTGGTTGAATCCGTACCAGAACCAGGGCAGAGACTTCCAGTTCAGGAACACCATAAAATCGGGCAGGATGGGATCGCCGTACACGCCCCTGGGGCCGATTTGCCGCATCAGATACATCCCCATGGCGTAGCCGCCGAGCGAAAAAAAAGCCGCGTGCCCGAGGCTCAGGATGCCGCAGTATCCCCAGATCAGGTCGATGGCCAGCGCCAACATGCCATAGCATAGGTACTTGCCGATGAGCGTGATGCCGTAGGCCGAGAGGTGAAACGCGGAAGACGCCGGCACCACCTGATTGAGGACGGGCACGGCGAGAGCCACCGCGGTGAGCACCGCCAGAAACCGCGATCCTCCCCGGTCGGCGCCTGTTTTCCAATTCCAGAGGCCCAGCACGTTTACTTATCCTCCCCGGCGCGCCCAGCTTGCGGGAACAGTCCGCGCGGCCGGGTCTGAATAAAGAGAATCAGCGCGATGAGGACGAAGATCTTGGCCAGCACGGCACCGGCGTAGGGCTCCAGCAGCTTGTTGACGATCCCCATCGACATGCCGCCGATGAGCGCCCCCCAGAGATTTCCGACTCCGCCAAAAACCACCACCATGAACGAATCGATGATGTAAGACTGCCCCAGATTCGGACCGACGTTGGTCAACTGGCTCAACGCGACGCCCGCCACACCGGCGATACCGGATCCGAGCCCGAACGTCATCGCATCCACCCACTCGGTGCGGATGCCCATCGCCTTGGCCATGGCCCGATTCTGCGAAACGGCGCGGATGTCGAGACCGATTCGGGTGCGCTTCAACACAAGCTGGATGAGAGCGAAGACAATCAGCGTGAAGATCACGATGTAGAGCCGGTCATAGGTGATGGCGAGCGCGTCGTTCAGACGCAGCGAGCCGCTCATCCAGTCGGGCGTCACGACAGACCGGTTGAGCGCCGTGAAAATCGAGCGGACCGTTTGCTGCAGGATGAGGCTCACGCCGAACGTCGCGAGCAGCGTCTCCAGAGGTCTTCCGTAGAGAAACCGGATGATGGTACGCTCCATCAGGACGCCCGTCAGCCCCGCCACGATAAACGCCGCTGGAATCGCCGCCAGGATCGAGATCCCGATGTATCCCGGCATGGCCGCCTGAACCACGTAGGTGGTGTACGCGCCGAGCATCATCAACTCGCCGTGAGCCATGTTGATGACGCCCATGACGCCAAAAGTAATGGCCAGTCCGATGGCGATCAGAACCAGCACCGACCCCAGACTCAGGCCGAAGAACAACGTCTCGAAGGCCGCATAGAAGGTGCGCCAACGGTCGATCGTATCTACCGCGGCGGCAGCGGCCCGCCGCACGTTCTCGTCGCTTTCGGCGAAGCTGCCATCGGCAGATTTGGCGACGAGGAGCGCCAGCCTGTTGCGCACATCCTGGCTGACGCTTTGGCGCAGCGTCGCGATCGCTTCCAGACGCGCCCTGGCGTCGGAGCCGTCCAGCGCGGCGAGCGCCAGGCCGGTCGAGATTTCCTTCCTGACGCCGGAATTGGTTTCCACGGGGAGCCGCTCGCGCAGCAGCGCCACGGTAGTGTCGTCCAGCGATCGCAACATGTCCCGGACGGCGTCCAACCGCACCGCCGCATCCGGGCTCGAAAGCGAGAAGTGCGCGACGGTGGTCCGCAACATGCGCCGCAAACTGTTGTTCGTGCCGATTTGGGTCAGGCTGTCCGCGGGCGCCGATCCGGCGCTCTTCAGCGACAGAGGATCGATTACATTGAGGGGATCCACATCGGTAGCTTTGACGATAAAGACCTTCTGATCGCTGTTGCGGAAATAGAGCCGGTCCTCCAGGAGCGCGGTGAGCACCGCCCGCACGCTGGGATGGCCGGTCTGGCTCAGCCGTTCGGCAATAGCAGCCTTTTCGGAGTACGCCGCCTCCCGCAGTTCGCCGAGTGTCGACAGGAAACTTGCGTCCTTCGGAGATTGACCTGGCGCCGGGACAGCGCTTAAAAGGGCGAGCAGCGGCATGAGTAGCCGCTGCCCGCCCGACCTGAGGTGTCCGGTCACTTGTAGTTTTGTCCTGAACATTTCTTGGTGACGGTGTTGTAATTGCCGCACTTCAACGTCACCCAATCCGCTTCGATGTCCTTGCTGCCCGGCAGGTAGTCGGACCAGGCATCGCCCGGCACCTCGCCCGTGGATTTCCAAACCACGTTGAACTGGCCGTCCGCTTTCACCTCGCCAATATACACCGGCTTGGTGATGTGATGATTCGGCAACACCTTGGCCGTGCCGCCGGTGAGGTTCGGCGTCTCCGTGCCGGGGAGCGCGGCCAGCACCTTCTCCACGTCCGTTGTTTTGGCCTTCTGCACTGCCTTCACCCACAGATTGAAGCCGATGTAGTGCGCCTCCATCGGGTCGTTGGTGGTCCGCTTGGGGTTCTTGATGTAGGCGTGCCACTGCTCGATGAAGGCTTTGTTGGCCGGCGTACTGATGCTTTCAAAGTAGTTCCAGGCCGCCAGGTGGCCAACCAGCGGTTTGGCATCAAGGCCCGAAAGTTCCTCTTCGCCAACCGAGAACGCGACTACGGGAATATCCTCCGCCGAGACTTTCTGGTTGCCAAGCTCCTTGTAGAAGGGCACGTTGGCGTCGCCGTTGATGGTAGAGACTACCGCCGTCTTCTTGCCGGCCGAGCCGAACTTCTTGATGGCGGCCACGCGGGTCTGCCAGTCTGAGAAACCGAACGGCGTGTAATTGATCGAGATATCTTCGGCCTTTACACCTTTCTGCTGCAGGTAAGCCTCCAGGATCTTGTTCGTCGTGCGCGGATAGACGTAATCGGTCCCTTCGAGCACCCACCGCTTCACACCGACTTCCTTCATCAGGTAATCCACCGCGGGGATGGCCTGCTGGTTCGGCGCCGCGCCCGTATAGATGACGTTCTTAGACGACTCTTCTCCTTCGTACTGGACGGGGTAGAAGAGCAAGCCATCGTCCTTTTCGAAAACCGGAAGCACCGATTTTCTGGAAACGGAAGTCCAGCATCCGAATACCACGGCGACTTTGTCTTTTTCCAGCAACTGCGCCGCCTTCTCGGCAAAGAGCGGCCAATTGGACGCCGGATCTACCACAACTGCCTCCAGCTTCTTGCCGAGCAAGCCTCCCTTCCTGTTCTGGGCGTCGATCATCATCAGGATCGTGTCCTTCAGGGTAGTTTCGCTGATGGCCATCGTTCCGGAAAGCGAGTGCAGCACGCCCACCTTGATGGTGTCCTGGGCCGGTAAGGTTTTGCAGCATGCGGCTGCCGCGGCCAGCAGCCCAACGGTTCGAAACATCGTTTTGCTTTTCATCGATTGACTCCTTTATCCTAAGTTGAGGAACGGTTACATCTGAAGCTGGAGGCCGACTCCTGCCTGCCAGGTATTGGACATCACACGGTTGAACGTTGTGTCTTTGTAAAACGACATCACGCGCGCCTTGAACTGCTTGATGACGTAATCGAAATTCACTTCAGTGGTCTTCTGGTCGAAGTTCGGGTTTCCCGCTGAGACTCCGGCGTGGGTATACTCCGCCTTGGCGTATTTGCCAAGAATCTCGAAGTTGCCCGGGCCGACCGATTTCGGAAAGAGGTAGCTTGCCAGAGCGTACGCCCCCTGGCTCTTGGCATAGGCCGCCTGGTACCCTCCTAGCCGGTTGTAGTTGGAATATTCGCTTTCTATGGTAATAGCGCCGCTATTGCCGGGCAGCTTTCTTTCCAGGAGAAAGTCGATGCTTGAGGCAGTGTGGCCGTCTTGAAGCTGGCCCGCTCCGGCGATGGCAAGCAGGTTCTTATCGCCGTAGTAAGTCCCGTTCAGGTAATAGCCGTCCTCCGGATCCCAGAAGTCGATCTGGACGCGAGACGCCCCAATCACCTTGGAATTCCCGGTGGCGGACCCGCCGTCGAACGCCCCCAGCGAGACTTTTACTTTTTTCGCAAAAGTCCCGTAATACATGATGCCGTTGTCGCGGCCTTGATACACGAACGGATATCCATCCTGGATGCCGTCCGTGTACACTGACCACTCATTCGAGTAGAACGGGCCGTAGAGATTGGAGCGGTCGCTCGGCGGGAGGAAGCGGCCGAACCAGATGTTGAACCGGGGAGACACTTCGATCTGTCCCACCGCGTCCAGCACGCCGATCTTGTTGGTGACGCTGTCGTAGTCGGTATTGAACATGAACTTGATGTCGCCAAACACGGGCCCGTTGATGTAAATGCGGGCGTGGTTGAGTTGGAATTGGTCGGTGGCGCTGCCATTGGTTGGTTCGGTACCCACAAAGCTGGTTTGCAAACCGCCGCCGACAGTAACCGGACCGAGGGAGACCTGCGCTCGCGACGGCGGGGCCGATATCAACAACAAGAACCCCGTCAGCAAAAGCAAAATCGCAGGACATCTTCGCGCTTGGAGCACACGCTCAGCGCGTACGTATGGTTTGGGCATAGATGTATCCTCTTCTTCTTCGGCGCACGCGGCGCCTGTAGTGGTTTTGTTTGTGTCGGCAACTGAGCCGGCCAGCCGCGGGATACAGGGCGGATACTGGAGATGCACGCTAGTTAAGCGTGATTGTTAGGATAGTGTATCATGAGGGTCCACTTAGTCCTGATAGCTAATTCTGATCGGCTGCCCAAAAAACCTTTATGCCGCCAGCGCCTCCGCGGGGCGGCCGGCCCCTATAGCTCGGCGTCCTGGTGGTGATGATGCTCGTGTGTCCCCCCATGGCGCGAGGCCGGCTTGCCGGAGGCGGTGAGGCCACGAGCCCTCTGTTCCTCGATCCAGGCAATGACACTGTCAAGCCCGGCGCCGGTCATCAGATTCGTGAACACAAAGGGCCGCTCGCCGCGCATGCGCCGGGCGTCGCGGTCCATGACTTCGAGAGATGCCCCCACGTGCGGCGCCAGGTCGATCTTGTTAATTACCAGCAATCCGCTGCGTTTGATGCCGGGTCCGCCCTTGCGAGGGATCTTGTCTCCGCCAGCCACGTCAATCACGTAGATGAAGGCGTCCACCAGTTCGGGGCTGAAAGCCGCCGCCAGGTTGTCGCCGCCGCTTTCGACGAAGATCAACTCCAACCCGGGGTGCAGCGCTTCCAGCTCGGCGATGGCCTCCAGGTTCATCGACGCGTCTTCGCGGATGGCCGCGTGCGGGCAGCCGCCGGTCTCCACGCCCAGCACCCGGTCGGCAGGCAGCGTCCCCTGGCGGATCAGGAATTCGGCGTCTTCTTTGGTGTAGATGTCGTTGGTGACGACGCCCAAATTCAAGCCCGGCCATAGGCGCTTGCTCAAGCGATCCACCAACGCCGTCTTTCCCGAGCCAACCGGACCTGCAATCCCCACGCGATATGCCCTCATCGGCGGTTCTCCTTCAGAACAGAAAATTCAGAACAGAAAATATCGTTGTGCCAGAGGCAGAACCTGCGCCGGCTCGCAAGTCAACAACTCCCCGTCCGCCCGCACTTCGTAAGTTTCCGGATCGACCTCGATTTTGGGCGTGGCCGAATTGTGAATCATGTCCCGTTTGCCGACGGTCCGGCACCCTTTCACGGCTACCGCCCGCTTGCGGAATTTCTGCGCGATTCCGGCATCGAGCGAAGCTTGCGAAACGAAGGTCGCCGACGTAGCGGCAGTGGCCCCGCCGAACGATCCGAACATGGGCCTGTAGAGCACCGGCTGCGGCGTTGGGATGGAGGCGTTGGCGTCGCCCATCACGCTCCACGCGATGAAGCCGCCCTTAATCACCATCTCCGGCTTCACGCCGAACATGGCCGGCTTCCACAGCACCAGATCGGCGAGTTTGCCGGGCTCAATCGATCCCACTTCGTGCGCGATGCCGTGAGCGATGGCCGGGTTAATGGTGTACTTGGCCACATAACGGCGCACGCGGAGATTGTCGTTGCGGGCCGAGTCCCCGGGAAGCGCACCGCGCTGCGTCTTCATCTTGTGCGCCGTTTGCCAGGTGCGCGTGACCACCTCGCCGATCCGCCCCATGGCCTGCGAATCGCTGGAGATCATGCTGAACACGCCCAGGTCGTGGAGGATGTCCTCCGCCGCGATGGTCTCGGGACGAATGCGGCTTTCGGCGAAAGCCACGTCCTCGGGAACCAGCGGATTCAGGTGGTGGCACACCATCAGCATGTCCAGATGCTCGGCAATGGTATTCACCGTGAAAGGCCGCGTGGGGTTGGTGGACGAAGGCAGAATGTGCGGCAGCGCGGCGATGCGAATGATATCGGGGGCGTGGCCGCCGCCGGCGCCCTCGGTGTGGTAGGTGTGAATCGCGCGGCCGGCGATGGCGGCAATCGTGTCTTCCACAAAGCCAGCCTCATTGATGGTGTCGGTGTGGATAGCCACCTGCACATCCATATCGTCGGCAACGCGCAGGCACGCATCGATGGCGGCGGGAGTGGTGCCCCAATCCTCATGCAGTTTCAGCCCACAGGCGCCCGCGCGCACCTGTTCGGCCAGCGGCTCAGGGGTACTGGCATTGCCCTTGCCGAGAAACCCGAAGTTCATCGGCCAGGCGTCGGCGGCTTCCAGCATCCGGGCCAGGTTCCAAGCTCCGGGCGTACAGGTAGTGGCGGCGGTTCCGGTGGCGGGCCCGGTGCCGCCACCAATCATAGTGGTGATGCCGCCCGAGAGCGCCTCATAGACTTGCTGCGGGGAAATGAAATGGATGTGGCTGTCGATGCCGCCGGCGGTCACGATCAGGTTCTCGCCGGCAATCACCTCGGTCGAGGCCGCCACCACCAGTTCCGGATCGACGCCCTGCATGGTGTCCGGATTTCCCGCCTTGCCGGTCTTGACGATGCGCCCGTCGCGAACTCCGATGTCGGCCTTCACGATGCCCCAATGATCGATGATGAGAGCGTTGGTAATCACCAGATCCAGGGCGCCTCCGGCACGGGTGGCGCGCGCGCTCTGCCCCATGCCGTCGCGAATGACTTTGCCGCCTCCGAAGGTGATCTCATCGCCATAGGCCGTGGAGTCTCGCTCCACCTCGACAATCAGTTCGGTATCGGCCAGGCGCACCCGGTCGCCCTTGGTCGGGCCATACAGGTCCGCGTAGGTTCGTCTTGCAATCGAGAGGCTCATTTCGTTCCCCTGCCCTGGTGGCCCAGCACCACCCGTTCGCCCGCGAATTCCACCAAACGGACATCCTTCTCTTCGCCGGGCTCAAACCTCACCGAAGTGCCGGCGGGGATGTTCAGGCGCATCCCGCGAGCGCTCTCGCGGTGGAACTCCAGCGCGCCGTTGACTTCGAAAAAGTGATAGTGGCTGCCCACCTGCACCGGCCGGTCGCCGGTGTGCCGTACCGTGAGCGTGGCAGTCTTGCGGCCCACGTTGGCCTCGATAGGGGCGGTCTCAAGAAAGTATTCTCCTGGTTTCATGGCAATGGCCTCATTGGATCGGGTCGTGTACCGTCACTAGTTTGGTTCCATCGGGGAACGTGGCTTCCACCTGAACTTCGTGGATCATTCCGGCAACCCCCTCCATCACGTCGCTGGCGGCCAACACGTCTTCGCCCAACGTCATGATCTCGGCCACGGTCTTGCCGTCCCTGGCCCATTCCAGGATCTCGGCGGTGAGAATCGCCATGGCTTCGGGATAGTTCAGCTTCAAACCTCGCGCCTTCCGCCGCCGGGCTACGTCGGCCGCGACATGAATCATCAAACGCTCCTGCTCCCGCAGTGTCAGATGCATCGGTTCTCCTCAAAACAACTTAGTAGATCTTTCGCGGCGGCGCCGCATCCTCCCCCGTCACCGCGAGCCGCGCGGCGCTCCGGAATTCGAGCAGCGCCTCGTGGATCAGGCGTCCGCTCATGCTCATGCCCCGCACGATCGCTCCGTCCGAAACCAGCGCGCTGGCGCCCCACACCGTTTGCCCGGGCCGTGTTCGCCCGCGGGCGATTTCGTTCCAACGGTCTTCCAGCGCTCGCCAAAAGGCGGCCGGCCGCCCTTCCGCGACCGCGCACAGGCTGGCGAGGTGCGAGTATTCGAACATCCGCGGCATAGCGGACAGGTCTTTCCGCCCGGGCTCCAGGAGAAAATTCTCCCGCAGCACCGGCCGCTCGCCGGCGTAGATCCCGGTTTCGACGCGCAGCCGCTCGAACGCGAAACGCTCTCCGGCAGCCAGCCTTCCCGGAGCGAGAACTTCCCACCAAAACAGCGCCGCCCCGCGCCCGAGGCGGATCTCCGTTTTCTGCACATGGCGGGACCCCGCATACGGAATCACGGCATCCGGAAGATACTCCAACAGGGCGCCGTCGCCCAACGAGAATCGCGCCGACTGTTCGGAATCCCGCGCACCAGCGCGATGGCGGTAAAGGCGCGTGGCGCCGGTAGTGGTGATTTGCGCCGCCGCGCCCGCTGCGACTTCGACATTGAGGGCCAGCCGGTCGCCCGCCAGCACGCCTCCCGAAACATTGTGCAGATGCACCAGCCGGCCGTGCCCCGCGAGCGCGAAAGAGCGCACCACCTTCCACGGAGGATCCTGCCGCGTCACCCGGAACCGTTCCCGCTCGAAGCACAGGCTTAACTGATGAACAGCCGTGTCTCGATCGACCCGTGCCGCATCGATGCCAGCTCCGCATACGGACTGAAGCACAAAGCCTCCTCAGATAGAGATGCACGAGCCATCGCCGGTTTGAGATTCCACAGAATCCCGCTCGCCGCCGCCTGGCCCAGGGGCATCAGCCGTTGACAGGCGGATACCAGCCCGGCGACCGACTGATTCAGGTAAGCCAGCGCTACAGCATCCACCGGAACGCCTAAGGCCGCTCCGGCCGCGCCAAAAGCGATCGGGTAATGCAGCTTGGTTTCCAGAAGTGAGCATCCCAGCATCCCGTTCACCAGTTCGGCGAATCTACGCCCCAGTTTGAGGCTGGCTTCCCGCGATTCCCTCGCCACCTTGCGCGCGCTCAATTCCCCGCTGAACGCCTGCAAATCGCCGCCCCTCCAGGACCGGCGAACGAAGGCGGCCTCCAGCGCTCCGCCTTCTTCCAGATACGCGCTCAGGAAAGTCTCCACATCCTCCGGCGTCAGGACTCCTTCATCGGCCAGCGTTTCGAGTCCGAAAGAGTGCGCCGCGCCGCCGATGGGGAGCGCCGAGTCCGCCAACTGCAGCAAGCGCAGGAACGCAGTTTGCCCCATGGGCATCATCGTCTGTCCTCCTTTTCGTGTCTGCGGGCAGGCTGCGCGACGTGGCGGCGACCGATCCAGCGGTGTATTTCCGTAGTCTATACGCCCGCGGCAGCCGCAAGCAACTGGCCTGGCTGCGATACGATAGGACTTGTCTCAGCCACTCCCCCGCCTGCGCATGAGCCTCGACTTCATGCCCTCGCCTTCCCCCGAGAACCCCGGGCTGTTGATCCGCGATCCGTACCGCTTCTCGGATGCCGTGCTGATTGTTCCGCCGCCGCTGGTGGCGTGCCTGGAATGCTTCGACGGGCTCCAGACAGAGCTCGATCTGCGGGCGCTGCTGGTGAGCCTCACCGGCAGTTTCGAGGTGGAACAAATCGTGCGGAACCTGGTGGAGACGCTCCAAAATGCCGGCTTTCTGGAGGACGAGACCTTCGCGCACATGCGGGCTGGGAAGCGGAGAGAGTTCGCCGAGTTGCCGGTGCGCGAGCCGGCCCACGCCGGGTCGGCATATCCGGCGGAGCCCGGTGAGCTGCGCGAGACCCTGGCGGAGTACATGGAGGATGGCGCCGGTGAAACGGCCGCCGGCGCGGACGGGCTGTTCGCCATCGCGGCGCCGCACGTGAGCCCGGTGGGCGGATGGCAATCGTACCAGGCCGCCTACCGCATGCTGCGGCCGGAGCATCGCGACCGGACCTTCGTGATCCTGGCCACTTCGCACTACGGCGAGCCGGAGAAATTTGGGCTTACGCGCAAGCGGTTCCGCACCCCGCTGGGAGAGAGCGAGACAGACACGCCGCTGGTGGACTGGCTGGCGGAGCGCGGCGGCAGCGCGGTGGAGATGGAGGACTACTGCCACTCGTTCGAACACACCGTGGAGCTGCAGATCGTCTTCCTGCAGCACGTGCTGGGGCCGAACGTGAAGGTGCTGCCGATCTTGTGCGGGCCGTTCGCGCACAGCCTGTACCAGGGCGGCAAGCCCGAGGATCACGATGGCGTGAAACGCTTCCTGGACGCGCTGGGCGAACTCGGCGACCGCCAGGGCAACCGCCTCTTCTGGGTCCTGGGAGTGGACATGGCGCACATGGGCGCGCGCTACCAGGACAGCTTCGAAGCGGTGGCGGGACGGGGCGTCATGCAAGATGTGGGCGACCGCGACGAACAGCGCATCGCCCGCATCAACGCCATGGACGCGGCCGGATTCTGGGACCTGGTGCAGCAGCGGCACGACGATTTGAAGTGGTGCGGGTCGTCGCCGTTCTACACGTTCCTGAAGACCGCGCCCGAAGCCCGCGGCGAACTGCTGCGCTACGAGCAGTGGAACATCGACGAGCGGAGCGTGGTAAGTTTCGCCGGGATGGCGTTCCGCAAGGACGGGTAGTTTTTACTTACCGCACATGTCCGCCACCTGTTTGACGCGCGTCACGCTGAGCGTGCCGGAAGATTGGGCGCCACTCGCTTGCGCCTTGTGGCCCACGAATCTGGCGAACCATGTATCGTCGTTCTCACCCGGCGCTTGCAGGCTGAGAAGTTGCCCCGATTGCTCGACGCGCAGCACGTAATGGCCATTCCGTTCGTCCACGCAGCCGGTCGCGGTTAGTGGCTGTTCGGCCTGGGAAGCGGGCTGCTGCAGGGCCCGGGGAGCGGGTTGCTGCCGGTTGGCGGCGACCTGGGTTGTTTTGGCGCTATGGCTGGTTGTTTGCCCCTGGGCTGGCATGCCCAGGCAGAAAAGGAATCCCAGCAGTACGATTGAGCACTTCATTTTTGCACTCCTTCCGCGGCGGGAAGGCCCGCCGCTGGCGGGAAAGCGCCCGCAACGGCGGCGGAAATCCCCGCCGTCAGGAATAGGGCACGTTGGCCTCCGTAAACGGCGGGACGGGCGGATGGAAAGTCCTGGACATCACAGTCGCGGTGTCCCGCGCGCCGGCGCAGGTGAGGGCGCAAGGGCATCGGCGCGGCTGCGTTCACCGCCCAGCCGGACCGGTTGCCGGACGTCGACCTCCACGTGATGTCGCAGGGGCATCGGCGCGGCTGCTCACCCAGGCCGTTTCAGCTTGTACCGGTTGCCGCGCCAATGGATGGTGTTGCCGAACGCCGAGGAAACCAGCGCGGCGAGCCACAGCCAAGTTCCCAGCGGCACCCAGATGGCGTGCACCCATTGATGGCGCTTGAACCACGCCTCGCATTCGGGCAGCGCGGCTTTGGCCAGCGTCGCCCGGTTGAGCCCTTTCAACATGCCGGGGGAAAGCTGAACGATGAGCGCCCACTCGGCCAAACGGGAGCCGCGGACGGATGCCGCAATGGATGCCGCCATCCCTCCGCAATAGAAAAAGTGGGCGGCGAGCGCCAGCCACCACATGCGGCCGTTGTAGACGCGCGTAATGGTCATCTGGCGGCGCATCCAGGCGAACAGGCGGCGGGCGCCGATGCGCTCATAGCAGGGCACCAGCGCGCCCGGAGCGAAGGCGATGGCGAGGCCGGCTTCCCGGACGGCGGCACTCAGCGCGTAATCGTCGCTGACGGTGTTCTTCCAGTGCTCGCGGATCTCCAGGTCGTAAAACGTTTCCCGGCGGATGGCCATGGAGCCGCCCCAGGCGAAGCCGCAGTCGCCGGACCCCAGACGGCTCAGCGCCACGGCGTCCCACACGCCGCGCATCAGGCTCCAAAACGTGGGCGGCTCGGGCGTGAACCAGCGATAGCCCGTGGATGCGCCCACCCCCGGCTCGGAGAGCGGCGCCACCAGGGCGCGCAACCATCCACGCGTGACGCGGCCGTCGGAATCGGCGAAGGCGAACACCCGGCTGTAATTGCGGGCCATGGCCACGGCTGCCGACAGATTCCGCACCTTCTCGCCGGTCGAGGGGTCGTCACCGGGAGCCAGAACGACGTGAACCTTGTTCGGTAAGACGCCTGGCGGAATATCGGCGGCGGAGTGCGCCACCACGATCAGCTCGTAGTCGGGATAGTCTTGCGCGGCCAATGCGGCGAGGTTTTCGCGCAACCCATCGTCCTCGCCCTTCACGGGCACGATGACGCTGGCGGGCGGCAGGTCTTTGGGCGTTTCCTTGAGCCGCCGCTCCACATAGGCGGCGCGTTTGCGCTCGCCACGGAGCGAGAGGATGGCCAGCAGCAGGGCGGGTCCGACGAAGCACCAGTACCAGAACACCAAGGAGCCAGCATAACAGGCTGCAGATTTCCAACGATTGGCCCCCGGCATCCGTCCAATATGCGAAACGGAAACCGGTGAGAATGGTGGGGGCGAGCCAACTGGCGTTGATCGGACAAATTTATTCCGCGGACTACGGCTCCGAGGCCGAACTGCTGGCTGCCTGCCGGCGGCGGGACCCGCGTGCGTTCGAACAGCTTTATCGGACCCACGGCGCGCGGCTCAAGAGCATCGCGTACCATATCGCCGGAACCCGGCAGGAGGCGGAGGACGCGGTCCAGGAAACTTTCCTGAAGGTGTATCGCGGGATCGACGGTTTTCACGGGCAGTCCGAAATTGGCACGTGGCTCTGCCGGATTTGCATCAACGCCTGCTACGACCTGGTTCGCAAACGGCAACTGGAATCCGAACGGACGGAAGTGCACGACCAGCGTCCGCCGCGGCAGCACCAATTGGCGCTGCGCGCGCAACTGGACGATGCCTTGCGGCGGATCCACCCGCGCCATCGCATGGTGTTCCTGCTGTTCGCGGTGGAAGGCATGAGACACGCGGAAATTGCGGCGATTCTGGAAATCCCGGAGGGGACGTCGAAGGCCTGGCTGTTCGAAGCCAAACGGGAACTGCAACGGTTGCTGACGGAGGGAAGGCCATGATTTTTCAGTGCGAGGACCTGGAGCGCGCGCTACGCAGTCCGGAACTGCTGCCCGACGCGCGCGCCCACGCGGAGCGGTGCCGCGAATGCCGGGAGCAGCTCTATTTGTGGGAGGAGATCTCGCGGGTGGCGCCCGCACTGCACGAGGAGTG
>Ga0265316_10002874_pt1 | contig 17631 bp, 13 predicted proteins | sample 4522metaG_FD_202092 | JGI IMG/M metagenome (GOLD analysis project Ga0265316, IMG submission 202092) | Rhizosphere microbial communities from Carex aquatilis grown in University of Washington, Seatle, WA, United States - 4-5-22 metaG | ecosystem: Host-associated > Plants > Roots > Rhizosphere >... | reverse complement strand
AGGCGGGATTTTCATAGCCGGTGTTGTTGAGCTCGAACCCGGTCTTGTAGAGCTCCAGGAAGGTGAACGGATCCAGGTAGTCCCCGATCCATGCGTCGTGGAACAGGATCGTCTTCTTGAGCCGGCGCTCCTGCAGCAGCACCTTGAACTCCATCACGTGCAGGCTGACCTCGGCGCCAAGGGTCTCGCGCCACATCGCGGCTACCGCCTCGAAGGTCAGCACGCTGACCGGATCGCCGCTCGGAAAGCTCATTTCGACCCGCAGCGGATGCGCGGCCGAGTAGCCGGCCTCGCGGTAATAGCGCTGCGCCAGCGCATGGCGCGCCGCGGTCGTGAGCTGCGCCCAGTCCGGCAGCTGCGGGGTATAACCTTCGAGCGGCGGGATCAGGCTGTAGGCCGGGAAGCCCGCGCCATTGAGCACATGCTCGGCCAGCATCTCGCGGTCGACCGCCAGATCGAGCGCCAGGCGCAGCGCGCGGTTGCCTTTGAACGGCGGGCGCGTCAGGTTGATGCCGATCTTGAAGGTCCCGAAATACGGCGCGGTGACGACCTGGGTGCCGAGGCGGGCGCGCAGGAACGGCAGATCGGTGGTCGGGAATGTCTGGATGTATTGCACCTGGCCGGCCAGGAAGCGTTGCGCCTGCGCGGCGCGGTCCTCGACCACGTAGTAGACGACGCGCTGCAACTTCACGTGGGACGCGTCCCAGTACTGCGGGTTCTTCTCGAGCGTCAGGCGGTTGCCGATCACGTTCTCGGCCAGCACGAATGGCCCATCGGACACCAGGTTGCCGGCGCGCACCCAGTCGTCGCCGTAGCGGCGGATCACGGGCTCGTACAACGGCTGCAGGTACATGTTGGTCAGCAGCTGCGGCAGGTACGGGGTCGGCGCGGCCAACACTACCTTCAGGGTATGCGCATCGAGCGCGGTTACTCCCAGCTCGGAAGGAGGCTTCTTGCCGGTCGCCACTTCCATGCCATTGAGCAGCGGTGCAAGCGCCTGCGCGTACTCGGCGCGGGTGGCCGGATTCGTGGTCCGGCGCCACGCATAGACGAAATCGCCCGCGGTCAGCGGCTCGCCATTGGACCAGCGCGCCTCCGGCCGCAGGTGAAAGATCCAGGTCAGCCCGTCAGGGCTGCTCTCCCAGGTGCTTGCGATGCCCGGCACGACGTGGCCGGCCGGATCGAGCGTGGTCAGGCCCTCGAACAGGTCGTCCATGATGTCCTGGGTCTGGACATCGGTCGCCAGCGAGGGATCGAGGATTTGCGGGGCCGAGTCGAGCGCCCGGTAGAGAACCTGCTCGGCCGCAGGTTGCGTCCCGACCCGGATCGTGGCGGCGGCCGTACCCGCGCCTTCGCGCGAGGCGTTGCAGCCGCCGAGCGCGAGCGCTGCGAGCAGGGGCGGTGCGGCGCAGCGCCAGTTGGTCACGACTTGTACACGACCTCTTCGGGCGCGTGCACGAAGTAACCCTGGATGTACTGTATACCGAGCTGCCAGACCACGGCCATCGTGTTGGCATCCTCGATGCGCTCCGCGACGGTCGCGATGCCGTGGCGCGCCGAGGCTTCGGCAATGGTGCGCACGCGTTGCTGCTGCTCGGGACTGCCGGCGAGGCCCTGCATCAGCGAGCCGTCGATCTTGACGAAATCCAGCCGTAGCGCGCCGATCAGGCTCTCGGTATCCCGTCCCGTGCCGACGTGCTCGAGCGCGAAGCGCACGCCGAGCAGGCGCAGGCTCATCAGCAGCTGCGTGGCCTGCTGCAGATGCTTGGACGCGACTTCCTCGGTGATCTGCAGCACCAGGCGGTGTGCGTCGGTCAGCGTCGACTTGAGCTGCAGCTCGAGCCACTGCGGCAGGCTGCCGTCCAGCACGCTCTCGCGCGACAGTCGCACGAACAGCGAATTGGGCTTGCGCTTGCCAATGAAGGACAGCGCCGCACCGAGCACCCAGCGGTCGATGTTCTTGAGCAGATCGTTGCGCGCCGCGGCGGGCATGAACTCGGATGGCAGTACTTCCTTGCCCTGCGCATCGAGCATGCGGATCGCGACGTCGAACATCTTTTCATCGCCGCCGGCCAGCGCCGCGATCGGCTGCTGCACCAGTCGGAAGCGGTTTTCCATCAGTGCCGCCTTGATGTGGCGCACCCAGATCTGGTCGTAGGCCTGAACGCGCGTGTCGTTGTCGGCACGATCGACCGTGGTCACCTGGCCGCCGCCGTGCTCGCGGGCGCGGCGCAGCGCCTCGAGCGCGTCCATGACGGCGCCGTTGAGATCCGGCTTGGCGAGAGGCACGACCCCGAGGCCGATGCTGCAGGTCGCCCGCAGGCTGTGGCTGGCGGTCTGGAACAGGTGCTTGGTCACGCGATCGATCAGGCTCTCGCACCACGCTTCCACGTCGCGTGGGTTGCCGCGCTCAAGCAGCACCAGCAGCGTGGTGCCGCTGAAGTGCCCGGCAATGTCGTTCGGGCCGAGCAGTGAACGCACGATGCCGGCGAACGCGAGCAGGAAATGCTCGCTGTCCTCGATTCCGAGGTCGCGCTCGATCGCCGCGAACTTGTCGGGTTTGACGCACGCCAGGTAGCGCAGGCCGCCCGCGACCGAGTGCTCCAGGCGCTGACGGATCGCGGCCAGCAGGTGGCGGCGCGTCGGCAGTCCGGTGCCCGGATCGTTCTGGACCGCGGACTCGAGTTCCTGCGCCAGCGCGCGATCATCGCGCTTGTGCGCCGGCACGATCAGCCGCACGCTCGGGTCGCCGTCGAATTCCCCGAGGGTCAGCACGAGTTCGAGCGGAACGATCGAGCCATCGCCGAGGATCGCGCCGGCCTTGAGCAGGTGATCGTTCCAGCGGCCCATCTGGCACGCGGTCAGAGCGGCCTTGAGCGCCGTGTGCGTCGGCTCCTCGAACAGATCCATGACCGGCTGGCCGATCAGCGCGGCCGCGTCGGCGAAGCCGAACAGTTCGAGCCAGGCGGAGTTCGCGTCCACCAGGATGCCTTCCTGTACCTGGGCGATCGCGTCATTCGAGCGCTGCAGTACGACTTCGAGCTGGCTGCGATAGTCCTGCGAGGCGCGCAGCGTGTTGTTGAGCGCGCGCTCGAGGCGATAGGCGCGCAGCTCGCGAGCGATCACCGCCTGCAGGCGGTCCGCGTGACGAAGAGTGACGGTGTCGCGTGCGCCCTGAGCCATGTCGGCGGCGATGCGCACCTCATCCAGCTGCTCGCGTACCACGATCAGCGGCACGATGCCTGCCACCTGATCGCGCACCGCCGCCAGCTCCGTGACTTCAACGCCGGGTTTTGCGCAGCAGATCAGCAGCTCGGGATTGAGCTGCTCGAGTGCATCGGCGATGTCCTGCAGTGCCGGGATCCAGGTGCAGTGCGCAGCCAGACCCGAGCGCCGCAACAGGCCATTGAGCGTCTCGACGGGATCCCGCGAGGCACTGTGCACGATCAGCGGGACCGCGGTATTTTCGTTCAATCAGCTCTCCCAGATGTGCACGATTCTAGCACCCGGCCCTCGCCCGGCTGTGAAGCGCATCGCACGCGTATTGGCAAAGTTTCAGGCGCCGAGCACCGTCTTGGACGCCGATCCGGCAAGGTCGCGTACCAGTCGTGGCACCAGGTAGCCGGGGAGTCTCCCGGCCAGCTCCGCCATCAGTGCGCGGGCCCGGGCCTCCGTCACTTCGAAATGCGCGCTGCCACGCACCCGGTCGAGCAGGTTCAGGTAGTAGGGCAGCACGCCTGCCGACCACAGTGCCAGCGACAGGCCCTCGAGCGCGGACACGGAGTCGTTGACGCCCGCGAGCAGCACCGACTGGTTCAGCAGCGTGGCGCCGGTGGCGCGCAGCCGCCTTGCGGCCGCGCGTACCGCATCGTCTATCTCGCTGCCGTGATTGGCGTGCAGGACGATCACGCAGGGCCAGCGCAGCTCCGACAGCCAGCGCAGCAGGGCATCGTCCACACGTTCGGGCAGCACGATCGGCGTGCGCGTGTGCAATCGCAACCGGCGCAGGTGCGAGATCCCGGCGAGCCCGGCGCTGAGCTGCTCCAGCCGCGCCGTCCGGAGTGTGAGCGGATCGCCGCCTGACAGGATGACTTCCTCGATCGACGGGTCGGCTGCGATCGCCGCGAGCGCCGCGCTCCAGCGTCCACCCTCGGCGGCCGCCTGCCCGTACGGGAACTCGCGCCGGAAGCAGTAGCGGCAGTGCACGGCACAGGCACCGGTGGTGATCAGCAGCGCGCGACCCCGGTACTTGTGCAGCAGCCCGGGCACCTGATGGTAGCGGTGTTCGGCGAGCGGGTCGGGGCCGAACCCAGGCTGCTCGATGAGCTCAGCGGCCCCTGGCAGTACCTGACGCAGCAGCGGATCTTCCGGGTCGGCATGGCGCATGCGGCGCACGAACCCGCGCGGCACGCGCAACGGGAAGCCGGCCAGCGCAGCTGTCAGATGGGGCACCTGCCGTGGATCGAGCCCCAGCAGCTGCAGCAGTTCCCCAGGGTCGGTGACGGCATCGGCGAGTTCGCTCTGCCAGAGCTCCGGCTGCGAGGCCTCAGGGTGCAAGGCCTCGGGGTGCAAGGCCTCGACGTGGCTCGCGCCACCGTGCTGGCGGGACCCAGTTGATGCCGTTATCATACGCGCCCTTTTTATGAGGCCGTCATTGTGCGGTCTCCCCGGGCGGAAAGGAAATGTCCAGCTATTCCACCAACGAGTTCAAGTCGGGCCTGCGCATCCTCATCGACGGCGAGCCGTTCGCGATCGTCGAGAACGAGATGGTGAAGCCCGGCAAGGGCCAGGCCTTCAACCGCGTCCGGATCCGCAACCTCAAGACCGGGCGCACCATCGAGCGCACCTTCAAGTCCGGTGACAGCGTCGAGGCCGCCGATGTGCAGGACGTCGACATGCAGTACCTGTACAGCGACGGTGAATTCTTCCATTTCATGATCCCTGACAACTTTGAGCAGCATGCGGCGAGCAAGTCCGTGGTCGGCGATGCCTCGCAGTGGCTCAAGGACGGGACGGTCTGCATCATCACGCTGTGGAACAACGTACCGATCGTCGTGACGCCACCGCCACACATCGAACTGAAGGTGGTGGAGACGGACCCCGGAGTGCGCGGGGATACCGCGACCGGCGGCCAGAAGCCGGCGAAGCTCGAGACCGGCGCGGTCGTGCGCGTGCCGCTGTTCATCAATGAAGGCGAGACCATCCGCGTCGACACCCGCACCGCCGAGTACATCTCCCGCGCCAAGCAGTAGCAGTGCGGGGCGCAGTGCCCCGGGGGCCGCCGGTCCGGCGCCTGCAGCCTCACGCCCGGGCGAGCGGAAAGGGCAGCACCGCATCGATATGCGCGGCGCCGATACGCAGCATCAGCAGCCGGTCGAGCCCGAGCGCGACGCCCGAAGCCTCGGGCATCCCGGCGCTCAGCGCTGCCAGCAGCAAGGGGTCGATCGCGGGCTGCGGATGGCCCGCCGCGGCCCGCGCCGCTTGGTCGCGTTCGAAGCGCGTGCGCTGCTCCAGCGGATCGATGAGCTCCTCGAAGCCATTGGCGAGTTCGACGCCCTGATAGTAGAGCTCGAAGCGCAGCGCCAGGCGCGGATCCTGTGGGTCCAGGCGCGCCAGCGCCGCCTGCGCGGCCGGATAGTGGTGCAGGAAGCACAGTGCGTGGTGGCCGAGCGCCGGGCCGATCCGCGCGCCCATGAACCAGTCGAGCAGTTCATCGCGACTGCAGGCCCCGGCGAGCGGGGCGTCCAGACCCTGCGCGATCGCGCGCTCGCGCAGCGTGCCAAGCGGCGCGTCGAGGGGATCGATTCCCAGGTGGCGTGCGAAGGCCTCCGTGTAGCGCAGATGCTCGATGGCCGGAGCGTTCGGCAGCCCAAGCAGCTCGGTGCACAGCGTCGCGACCTCCGTCATCAGCGCCGCCATCGGGAAACCACACCGGTACCACTCGAGCAGCATGAATTCCGCGTTGTGCAGCGCTCCGGCCTCCTCGCCGCGGAACACGTGCGCGAGCTGGTAGATGTCCCCGCTGCCGGCGGCCAGCAGCCGCTTCATCGCATACTCGGGCGAGGTGTGCAGGTACAGCGGCGCGCCGTGGCCGGGCAGCTGCACGCGCGCGGATTCTATGTGCCGGTCGGTCACGGCGTGGCGCACCAGCGCCGGCGTGTCGACCTCGAGCACCCCGCGCGCCGCGAAGAATTCGCGCACCGCGCGCAGCAGCTGCGCGCGCAGCCGCAGGATGGGCAGCGCAGCACTCGGCTGCCACGGCGGCGGCGCATTCATCGTGTCAGCTGGCCGAGGCGCGAGCCGACGCGCACCGCGGTACCGGACAGGAGTGCCGGATCCCAGCGCATCGCGCCAGGCGGAAATAGCAGGATCACGGTCGAACCCATGTTGAAGCGGGCGAATTCCGCGCCGCGCTGCTGCCACAGGTCGGCGTGCGTGCCTGCCTCGAGCGGCTGCACGGCGCGCGTGCCGGGCGCGGGAGTGACCTGCCCGTGCCAGATCGTGCTGATGCTGCCGACGAACAGCGCGCCGACCAGCACCATCACGAATGGCCCGTGTTCCGACTCGAAGGCGCAGATGACGCGCTCGTTGCGCGCGTACAGGGCCGGCACGCGGGCGGCGGTGGCCTCGTTGACCGAGAACAGCCGTCCCGGAACGTGCCACGCCGATCGCAGGTGGCCCGAGAGCGGCATGTGCAGCCGATGATAGTTCGAGGGTGCGAGGTACAGGGTCGCATAGCTTCCGGAACGCAGGGTCTGCGCCAGCGGCTGCTGCGCGGCGAGCAATGCCTCGAGGCTATAGTTCCTTCCCTTGGCCTGCAGCATTTCGGTGTCGTGCATCAGGCCGGCACGGCTGACGGTGCCGTCACAGCACGAGCCGATGCTGCGCGGGTCGGGCTCGAAGCTGCGCGAGCCGTCGCGCAGCGCACGGGTGAAGAACGCGTTGAAGCTCGGGTAGCGCGTCGGCTCGCGCTCGACCGCATCGTCCATCGCCGGACGATACGCACGCACGAAGCGGCGGATCAGCAGGTTCTTGAACCAGCCGGTCTCGCAGCGCGTGAGCGCATAGGCGATGCGGCACAGCAGGTGATGGGGCAGCAGGTACTGCAGCGCGACAAACCCTCTGCCCATCGGTGCGACCGGTGGTCCTGACGCGTCTACAGCGCGGCTGCGCTGCGAATGCGCTGCAGATCGGCGCTCAAGGCGGCGACCGAAAACGGCGGGGAGAACACGGCCACGAGACGCGCGTGAGTGTCGAGCAGGTACAGTGTGGCGGAATGATCCATCGTGTAATCACCTCCGGGCAGGTTCTGGCGGACGGCGATCGCGCTCAGGCTGCGCAGCAGCGGCGCGAGCGCCGCACTCGGACCGCGCACGCCGATGAACTGCGGATCGAAGGCCGCGAGGTAGGCCTTGAGCAGCTCCGCGCTGTCGCGATCCGGGTCGATGCTGACGAACACGACCTGGACCTGCGGCAACGGCGGGGCCTTGCGCAGCTGGGCCAGGGTCGCGAGCGTGGTCGGGCAGACGTCCGGGCAGTGCGTGAAGCCGAAGTACAGCAGCGTCGGATGCCCCGCGAGCCGCGCGCTCGTGAACGGTGTGCCGGTGGCGTCGGTCAGCTCAAAGGCCGCGAGCGCTCGCGGCTGTGGCAGCCACGTTCCCGAAGCCAGCGGTACGGCATTCTGCTGCATCATGCGGGCCAGCAGCGCGCCGGCGACGACGGCCGCAAGCCCGAAGCACGCGAACCACAGGGCGGAGCGGCGAGTCATGGCGCGATTATCGCATAGCGGTGGGACCGACCAGCGGCGCGCGCCGCAGCGCTCGCCCACCCGGGCGCCGGTCCGCACGGTGGCGGCGTTGCTCGAGCGCTGCGCGCGGCGCCTCGCGCGCGCGCGGCTGCATTACGGCCACGGCACCGACAATGCGCGCGACGAAGCCGCGGCGCTGGTGTGGCACGCGCTGCGGCTGCCGCACGATGCCCCCGCCTCGCGCCTGCGGCGCGCGCTGACCGCGCCCGCGCTCGAGCGGCTCGAGGCACTGATGGCGCGTCGCATCGCCGAGCGAATTCCGGCGGCCTATCTGACCCAGCGCTGCTGGTTCGCCGGACTCGCGCTGCACGTGGATCCGCGCGTGCTCGTTCCCCGTTCGGCGATCGCGGAGCTGACGGAGCGCCGTTTCGCACCATGGATCGACTCCGCGCGCGTGCGCCGCGTGCTCGATCTGGGTACTGGTTCGGGTTGTATCGCTATCGCCTGCGCGCGGGCTTTTCCGCACGCGCGGGTGGATGCCAGCGACATCTCGCGCCCAGCGCTCGAGGTCGCGCGCCTGAACGTAAGGCGCCACCGGCTGCAGCGACGCGTGCGTTGCTGCGAGTCCGATCATTTCGCCGCTCTGGGCGCGCGTCGCTACGATATCATTGTGAGCAATCCGCCCTACGTGGGACGGCGGGAGTTGGCCGGATTGCCGCGCGAGTACCGGCACGAGCCGCGGCTCGCGCTGGCGGCCGGGGCGGACGGAATGGATTCGGTCAGGATCATCTTGCGCGAGGCATTCGTCCATCTCAATCCTGGCGGGATCCTGGTCGTAGAGGTTGGCAACACGGAGGCAGCACTGCGGCGCGCGTTTCCCCGCCTGCCTTTCACCTGGCTGTATTTCGAGCGTGGGGGTGGGGGCGTGTTCGTGCTCGGGCGCGAGCAGCTCGCGGCCCGGGCGCAGCGGCTCTAGAGCAGCGGCTTTAAAAAAGAGGCGGGCGGGCGATGTCGGGCAATGCGATCGGCAGACTGTTTTCGGTGACCACGTTCGGCGAGAGCCATGGTCCGGCCCTCGGGTGCATCGTGGACGGGTGTCCGCCGGGCATGGCACTGGACGCAGCGGACCTGCAGCAGGATGTGGACCGGCGGCGCGCCGGCACCTCGCAGTTCGTGAGCCAGCGCCGTGAACCGGATCTGGTGCGAATACTCTCCGGAGTATTCGAGGGCGTCACCACAGGCACGCCGATAGGGCTGCTGGTCGAGAACAGCGATGCGCGTTCGCGCGACTACGACCGTTTGCGCGACCGCTTCCGGCCCGGCCACGCCGATTACACCTACCAGCACAAGTACGGGCTGCGCGACCACCGCGGCGGCGGGCGCTCCTCGGCCCGCGAGACGGTGATGCGCGTGGCCGCGGGCGCGATCGCCCGCAAGTACCTTGCCGAGCGCCTGCGCGTGCGCATCTTCGGCTACCTCAGCCAGATCGGACCGCTGCGCCTCGAACCGCTCGATCCGGCCGCAGCCTACGACAATCCGTTCTTCTGTCCCGATCCATCGCGGCTGCCCGAGCTCGAGGCGCTGCTGTGGGACACGCGCGCGGCGGGCGATTCGCTCGGCGCGCGGCTCACGGTGTGCGCGGATGGAGTGCCGCCGGGCTTGGGCGAGCCGGTGTTCGACCGGCTCGACGCCGATCTCGCGCACGCGATGATGGGCATCAACGCGGTCAAAGCGGTGGAACTCGGTGACGGGGTCGCGGTCGCCGGCCAGCGTGGCAGCGAACACCGCGATGAGCTCACTCCACAGGGCTTCGCTTCCAATCACGCCGGCGGCGTGCTCGGGGGCATCTCCTCGGGCCAGCGCATCATCGTGCACCTGAGCCTCAAGCCGACCTCGAGCATCCAGGTCCCCGGGCGCACCATCGACCTGGACGGCAATCCGGTCGATGTGGTCACGACCGGCCGCCACGACCCGTGCGTTGGATTGCGTGCGACGCCGATCGCCGAGGCGATGCTCGCGATCGTGCTGATGGACCACTACCTGCGACAGCGCGCGCAAAATGGGGACGTGACGGTGCGAACACCCGACATCGAGCGCGCCCATGGCGCTACCATCGCACCTTCCAGCCGGCCGGCGGGCACGAGCGCCGCACTGCCGGGTGCGGACGATTGAGCGCCTCGAGGCATCAGCCGTCCTGTCAGTCAATCCTCAAGGAGTCGGTCGAGCGATGAGCAGGTCATTCAGAGTTGCAGTGGTCGGAGCCACCGGTCTGGTGGGCGAGACGATGATCCGCGTGCTCGTCGAGCGGGCCTTTCCGGTTTCGGAACTCCATCCGCTGGCGAGCAATCGCTCGCTCGGCAGGTCGGTCGAGTTCGGCGGGCACCACCGTGCGGTCGAGGAACTTGCGGGTTTTGACTTCGCGCGTGCCGACATCGGACTGTTCTCGGCTGGCAGCGAGATCTCGGCCGAATACGCGCCCAAGGCGGCCGCCGCCGGTTGCGTCGTGATCGATAACACGGCGCAGTTCCGCTACCAGGACGACATCCCGCTGGTGGTGCCCGAGGTCAATGCGCATGCGATTGCCGGATACCGCAAGCACGGCATCATCGCCAACCCGAACTGCTCGACGATCCAGATGGTCGTGGCGCTCAAGCCGATTCACGACGCGGTCGGGATCGAGCGCATCAATGTGGCGACCTACCAGTCGGTGTCCGGTGCCGGCAAGGAGGCGGTCGAGGAGCTTGCGACACAGAGTGCCGCGCTGCTGGGTGGCCGACCCGTCGACGCGCCACACGTGATCGCCAAGCAGATCGCATTCAATTGCGTGCCGCAGATCGACCGCTTCCTTGACAACGGCTACACCAAGGAAGAGATGAAGATGCATTGGGAGACCCAGAAGATCATGGAGGACCCGACGATCCGCGTGAATGCGACTGCGGTGCGGGTGCCCGTGTTCTACGGCCACTCCGAGGCAGTCCATATTGAGACCCGGCGCAAGATTTCAGCGGTGGACGCGCGCGAGCTGCTCCGCCGCGCATCCGGGGTCACGGTCCTGGACGAGCGGGTCCCCGGCGGGTACCCAACCGCGGTTACCGAAGCAGCGAACCACGACACGGTTTATGTGGGCCGTATTCGCGAAGATATGTCGCATGAGCGGGGCCTCAACCTCTGGATCGTGTCCGACAACATCCGCAAGGGCGCTGCGACCAACAGCGTCCAGATCGCCGAGATTTTGGCCCGCGACTATTATTAAGTTATATTGCAACCCAAATGAGCGCAGGGTCTGTGAAATCGCGCTAACTCAATGTTTTCAAAAGCTTATCTAGCAGCCTGGTCCGCTGGGAGACACGATGTTCACGCGTAATTGTTACCGGGTTCTGCTGCTCGCGCTGCTCTCCCCGGCGGTGACACTGGCGCTTGGCCTCGGGGAAATTCATCTCCACTCGGCGCTGAACGCCCCTCTGGATGCCGATATTGAGCTGAACAATGCGACCCCGGAGGACATCGCGGGCCTGCAGGCGACGCTCGCCAGCCGCGAATCCTTCACCCGCTACGGCCTGGATTATCCCGCGTTTCTGAGCAACTTGAGCTTGACCCCGGTTGCCGGCTCCGACGGCCATACGGTCCTGCACCTGAGCACTGTCGATCCGATAAATGAGCCGTTTGCGACGCTGCTGGTCGAGATCAACTGGGCGCGCGGGCACAGCGTGCGCGAGTACACGGTGCTGTTCGATCCGCCCGTGTTCGCAGGGCCGAGCGCCGATGCGGCGGCGGCGGCGGCTCCGCTCGCGGCGCCGGCCACTGGCACCACCCGGCGCAGCGGCAGCATCGAACGCCCGGCGGCGAGCGAGGCCGCGAGCGCGCCGGCTCCGGCGGCCCCCACGGCCGCTCCGGCCGGCGCCGTGGCGAGCGCTGCGGCGCCGAGCGCGCCCTCACCGCCGTCCGTCAGCACCGGTCACGACGTACACACGGGCGAGACCCTGTCGGGAATCGCATCGCAGGCCTACGGCCATGCGGACCGTACCGCGCGTGAGCGCCAGCTGGTCGCGATCTACCGCGCGAACACCCAGGCGTTCAGCGGCAACATGAACCTGCTGCGCGCCGGTACGCACCTGAGTCTGCCGGGCGATGCCGAGATCGAGGCGGTCAGCCCCGGTGAGGCGGTCGCCGAAGTGCAGCGCCAGAATTCGGCCTGGAATGAATCCCACAGCTCCTCCAGCGCCTCGAACGGCACCGGCGGATCGGGCCAGCTGCGTCTCGTGACGCCGCAGGAATCCGGCCCGGCGGCCGGAGCAGGTGCCAGCAGCGGCGCCGAGGCCGGCGCCGGCGGCGGCAGCGCATCGGCAGCCAAGGCCTCGGCCCTGCAGCAGCAGGTCACGCAGCTGCAGTCCCAGCTGTCCGATTCCCAGCGCCTGCTGCAGCTGAAGAACGAGGAACTCGCGCGGCTGCAGGCACGTGCCGCCACCACCAGTGCCGCTCCGACTCCGACCCCGGTCACCCCGGTTCCGACGCCGGCCTTGCCGGCGGCGCCCGCAGCCACGAGCCCTCCGGCCGCGCTCACCCCGCCGCCTCCGAGCCCCAGCCCCGCGGCGAGCGTGCCGAAGCCGGCAGCTGCGCCGATCGTTCATCCCGTGGTGGAGCCAGAGAGTTCGATGCTCGATCTGGCCGAAGAGTACTGGTACGTACCGGCCGGATTGCTCGCGATCCTGATTGCGCTGCTGGTGGTGCGCGCCGTGCGTTCGCGGCAGGAAGATGCATTTGATCGTTCGCTTGGGCGCGTATCCGAGCCGGGTTTCGAGACTCCGCCGCCGACCAGGCTGCGCAGCGACACGATTCCGGTGCGTGCGCTCAGTGGCGTGCGTGACGAACCGTCCTACAAGGTCGAGGAGTCCGGCAGCCACGAGGCCCCGAATTTCGATCGCGTCGGTGTCGTCGGCGGCGGCGCGGGCACCCGCCCGGTCGCCATCGAGGATCACGTCTCGACTGGCGCGCCGGTCGGTATCGATCAGGGTGATCCGCTCGCGGAGGCGGATTTCCACATGGCCTACGGCCTGTATGACCAGGCCGCGGATCTGGTGCAGATCGCGATCACGCGCGAGCCGGCCCGCCGCGACCTGAAACTCAAGCTGCTCGAGGTGTTCTTCGTCTGGGGCAACAAGGACCGTTTCCTGCAGAGTGCGCGCCAGCTCGCGGGCTCGCGCGATCAGGCACTGCCGGGAGAGTGGGAGAAGATCGTGATCATGGGGCGGCAGATCGCGCCCGAGGATCCGCTGTTCGCGAATGCCGGTGCGCTGGCGGGTGCCGCCAGTGGCGGTGTCGATCTCAATCTCGAAGGCGGCCAGAATCGCATCGACTTCGATCTGCATGGCGAGCCGGTGGTCAGCGCCGGGCCCAGCGATCCGGGCGTCGATCTGGATCTGAGCGCTGCGCTCGGGGATTCGGACCCGACCGGCGAGGCCCGCAAGATCAGCGATTCGGGCGTGAACTTCACGCTCGATGACACCGGCGTGGCTTCGGACGCGACCGGGACCACGCGCGAGATGCCAAAGACCCGCCGCGCTGACAGCACCAGCACGATGCGCGTGGCCGGCGGCGGCATGGCCGATCCCGAGGTCCCGACCGTCGAGCAGCCGCAGCTGCGGGGCGCCGACAATCCGACCATCCGCCAGAAGCTCGATGCGGCCACCCGCACCGGGATGGCGAGTGCCGACCAGACGGCGGAGCTGGAGATCGACGATCTGGGACTCGATCTGGGTTCGCTCGACACCGGCGTGCACGATTCCCTGGACTATCCTGCGATCGACCTGAACGGGCACGAGGCCGGCGGCGACGCCGCGGGGACTGCGCACGCGCAGTCCGATGCGCCGACGCTACTCGCGGGCCTCGACGATGCCACGCGCCAGCTGCTGGCGCGCGCCGATGCCCAGCGGGGCGAGACCATCGTGACGCCGCCTCCCGCGCGACCACAGTCCGCGACCGGGACCTGGCTGTTCTCGGACAGCGACTTCGCGGACGTCGTCGCCAAGGGCCCCGGCGCCGGCAAGGCACGCGCGGATGCGCCCACTCAGATCGTCACGCAGATTGCGCCGCGCCCTGCCATGGCGCAGGAAGGCGATACGGCCGCAACCTCCCGGCTCGGCGCGCTGGATACCAATGGCGTCGATCTCGACGTCGGCGACTTCGGCGATTTCAGTGCGGCGAGCAACGGCAACGCCGTGGACCTGGACGTCGGTACGGCCGCGGCGGATGGCGAGGAGGGCACCTACGTACGTACGCAGCGCATCTCGGCGGACGATGCGCCGCTGCCGGACCTCGAACCGGCCACGATGAGCGAAGTGGGTACCAAGCTCGATCTGGCGCGGGCGTACATGGACATGGGCGATCCGGAAGGGGCGCGCAGCATTCTGTCCGAGGTGCTCAGCGAGGGCTCGGTATCGCAGAAGCAGGAAGCGCGCCGCCTGATCGAGGCCCTGCCCGGCTGAGCGGCGCATGCGCCGTATCGCCGTCGGCATCGAGTACGACGGCAGCCACTACAGCGGCTGGCAGGTCCAGCACGGCGCCCCGAGCCTGCAGGCGACGCTCGAGGACGCGCTGGCCCGCGTCGCCGACGCGCCCGTTGCTCTGATATGTGCCGGTCGCACTGACGCCGGCGTCCATGCACGCGCCCAGGTCGGCCATTTCGATACCGCTGCGGTGCGCGCCACGCGCGCCTGGCTGCTCGGTGCGAATACCTACCTTCCAGGGGATGTCAGCGTGTCCTGGGTCCGCGGCGTGCCGGGACATTTCCACGCACGCTATAGCGCGCTCGCACGCACCTACCGCTACCTGATCCTGAACCGCGCTTCACGTTCGGCGCTGTCGCACCGGCGCGCACTGCTGGTGCATCAGAGGCTCGACGAGGCGGCGATGGCACAGGGAGCTCAATGGCTGCATGGTGAGCACGATTTCAGCGCCTTCCGCGCCGCCGAGTGCCAGGCCCGCTCGCCGGTGCGCGCATTGCACGCGCTCACGGTCCGCCGAGCCGGGGACTGGATCGCGATCGACGTAACGGCCAATGCGTTCCTGCATCATATGGTGCGCAACATCGTTGGCCTGCTGCTCGCGATCGGCCTTGGGAAAGCCCCGCCGGAGCGCGCACAGGCCCGGCTCGCGTCCCGCGCTCGCACGCCCGGGGAGCCGACCGCGGCGGCGCACGGGCTGTACCTGTGGCGCGTGCATTACCCCGCCGCGTTCGGGCTGCCGGCGGATTCGGCTATGATCGGCACCCCCAGTTTCGACGCGCCCTCGAGGATCGGTCCATGACCTGGTTCGAGAAGATCGTTCCCTCGCGGATCAAGACCGAGCGGCGCTCCCGCTCGGTGCCGGAGGGGCTGTGGATCAAGTGCACGACCTGCGACGCGGTGCTGTATCGCGCCGAGCTCGAGCGCAACCTGAACGTGTGCCCGAAGTGCAGCCATCACATGCGGATCGGCGCGCGCGAGCGGCTGCGCAGCTTCCTCGACCCGTCGCCGACGGTCGAGATCGGGGGTCGCGTGATGCCCGAGGATCCGCTCAAGTTCAAGGACAGCAAGCGCTACAAGGATCGGCTCGCGCAGGCACAGAAGGCGACTCGGGAGCACGATGCACTGGTCGCGCTGGCCGGTCTGCTGCACGGCGAAGCGCTGGTCGCCTGTGCGTTTGAATTCCAGTTCCTAGGCGGCTCGATGGGCTCGGTCGTCGGGGAGCGCTTCAAGCGTGCGGTCGACTACTGCATCGAGCATCGCTGTCCGCTGGTGTGTTTCTCCGCCACCGGCGGCGCGCGGATGCAGGAAGCATTGCTCTCGCTGATGCAGATGGCCAAGACCAGCGCCGCGCTCGCACGCCTCGCGCAGGCCGGCGTGCCGTTCGTCTCGGTGATGACCGATCCGACCACCGGTGGGGTGTCCGCCAGCCTCGCGATGCTGGGCGATCTGAACATCGCCGAGCCGCGTGCGCTGATCGGGTTTGCCGGTCCGCGCGTGATCCAGCAGACGGTGCGCGAGACGCTCCCGGAGGGGTTCCAGCGCAGCGAGTTCCTGCTCGAGCATGGCGTGCTCGATCTGATCATCGACCGCCGCGATATGCGCGACCGTATCGCGCAGCTGCTGCGACTGCTGCAGAAGAAACCACCACTGCAGGCCGCTTGAGCACGCGCTACCGGACGCTCGCCGAAGCGCTGGCCTGGCAGGGCAGCTCGCACGGTCGCGTGATCGATCTCGGGCTCGAGCGCGTGCGCACGGTAGCCCGCGCGATGGGCCTGCTGAACCCGTCCTGCCCGGTCGTGACCATCGCCGGCACCAACGGCAAGGGTTCCACCGCGACCGCACTCGCGGCCCTGTTGCGGGCCTGTGGGATGCATGTCGGGCTGTTCGCCTCGCCGCACCTGGTGCGCTACAACGAGCGTGTGCAGCTCGATGGCGTGCCGGTCGGCGACGCGCTGCTGCTCGCGGCCTTCGAGCGCATCGAGGCCGCCCGCGGCGCAACGACACTGACATTCTTCGAGTACAGCACGCTCGCAGCTTTGCAGGTGTTTCGCGACGCGCAGGTCGGGGCCATCGTGCTCGAGGTCGGGCTCGGGGGCAGACTGGATGCGACCAATATCCTCGATGCCGACGTCGCGGTGCTGTGTTCACTGGGTTTCGATCATCGCGATCTGCTGGGCGACACACTCGAGCAGATCGGTGCGGAGAAGGCCGGGATTTTCCGTCCCCAGCGGCCAGTCGTGCTCGGCAGCACGCTGATGCCGCAGAGCGTGCTCGCGCACGCGCAGGCGCTCGGCTGTCCGCTATGGCGTCCCGGCCATGAGTTCTCGATCCGGATCGATGGCGACGGCTACGGTGGCCAGTCCTGGGACTACCGCAGCGCTCGCTGCGAGCTGCGCGGTCTGCCGGCTCCGGCGCTGCCCGGGGCAATCCAGTACTCGAACGCGGCGAGTGCGCTGACCGCGTTGACGCTGCTGGAGGTGCCCGGCGCCTGCGATGCGACCGTCGTGGCCAACGCATTGCGAGTGATGCGGCTGCCGGGCCGGCTGCAGCGCGTGCCCGGCGATGTCGAATGGATTCTCGACGTCGCGCACAACGAGCCGGCCGCACAGGTGCTGGCGCAGGCGCTCGCCGCGCGCCCGGTTGCCGGCCGGACGATCGCGGTTGCCTCGATGCTGAGCGACAAGGATGCCGCGGCGATCACGCGGGCGCTCGACGGGGCGATAGACCTGTGGATCCTCGCGAGCCTGGTGCAGGAGCCGCGGGGCTTGAGCGCCGAGGCGCTGCAGGAACGGCTGCCGCCGCTGCGCGGCCTGGTGGAGCGTGCCGGCGGTGTAGCCGAGGCCTGCGCTCGCGCCCGCGCGCTCGCGCGATCCGGTGATCGCGTCGTCGTGTTCGGCTCCTTCCATGTCGTCGGGCCGGCACTTGAATGGCTTGGGATATACTGAAAGCCGCAAGCTATGGAAAACCGCCTCAAGGAGCGATTGACCGGCGCCGCGATCCTCGTCGCACTGATCGTGCTCGTCGTGCCCGAGTTGTTCCATGGCCAGCGTGATGCGACCCCGGTCGGCGCGCACGGGGCCGCCGACGGGCCCGCGGTGCGCTCCTACGTGATCGATCTGAAGGATTCCGCGGCGCACGAGCCGGCGCCGGCACCGGCACAGCCTGTCATACCGCCGCCCGGCGCCTCCGCGGGGCCCAGTACGCCACCGGTGGCGGCCAGCGCGCCGGCCGCCGTGCCTGAAGCGCCGCCAGCCGCGGTGGTGGCGGAGCCTGCGGCCGCGGCCTCACCGCGTTCCATGCCCGCCGGGTCGGCGGGCTGGAGCGTGCAGCTTGGGCTGTTTGCGCAGCGCGAGAATGCGCAGCGGCTGCTGCAGGCTGCGC
>Ga0265316_10002873_pt1 | contig 17633 bp, 21 predicted proteins | sample 4522metaG_FD_202092 | JGI IMG/M metagenome (GOLD analysis project Ga0265316, IMG submission 202092) | Rhizosphere microbial communities from Carex aquatilis grown in University of Washington, Seatle, WA, United States - 4-5-22 metaG | ecosystem: Host-associated > Plants > Roots > Rhizosphere >... | reverse complement strand
ATTTCTAACTATAAAAATCTATTTTTCACTTCTTCACAATTTTCATCATATCAAAAAAAGATTTCTTTTCAAAATCATCCAACTTTTTTTCAGAAATATCAAAAGTCATTTTCAGAATTCCAAGTCCTGAAAGAATTATTGTCCCGAAAAGCATATCTTTTCCTTCTTGATTTTGTAAAGAAAAAATTATTTTCTGAATTTTATTATTTATTTTTTTCTCAGCCATTTCATTCAAAATCTTTTCCTTAATTTCATCAAAATCGAAATTATCTTTCATTGAAACTTCTTTCAAAATATTCTCTTCAAATCTTTCCAGTTCAACTAACTTAACTCCATCTTCCAATTCAAAACTAAATGTTTTCTTACTTTCAGGTATGTAGAAGTCAAAATGATATTTATTTTCAGGAATTTTTGATTCCAAATCAATTATGAAAAAACCAGAACACAAAAAAGAATCTTTATTTTCTTCTTTGAATTTTTTATATTCTTCAGAACTCTCTAATTTTTCTAATAAAAAATGTGAATTCATTTTTTATCGTCCTCGTTTCTTTGCCATGTTAGGATTTCTTTTTGAAAGAAATCCCACTTCTCTAAAAGGAAATGTGAGTTCATTTAAATTAAAATAAGTCTTGCTATTTAAAATGTTATTAATCTTTTTTCTTAGAAAGATTTGTTCCATCAGGCAAAAGGTATTCTCCTTTTCCATTAATAAAAATTGAACCAGTACCGCAAGATTCTATATCCTGTTCATGAGGGATATAAGTAAATATTTTATAAACAGCTCCTTCTGGAAAAGGAAAGCCATAATCTGGACCAAGTCGTTCAATTTGAATACCAATTGTGTTGGGAGATTCAACTTCTAAAACACCTGCATCAAATAATCTAGCCGATAATCCATTATTTTCTGTTCTGATTGAAATAGGATGTTTAGGTTTAGCAACGTATTCTTTTTCACTCATAAATTAGAAACACCATAAAGACTTTTTAAGTATTTTTATTGTAGAATAATACTATTTCCTTTCAGCAATCTCTTTCTTAATTTTTTCAATAAACTCTTTTATCTTAAAAGTTTCAATCTTTCCATTTCCTTTAACACGAACAGCCAAAGTTTTTTCTTTTTCTTCTTTATCTCCAAGAACAATTATATAAGGAACTCTCATAATTTCTGCGTCCTTAACTTTTGCAGGAACAGTTGTCTGTCTGAAATCAGAATCTATTCTTAAATTAGGAATTTCTTCTCCAAGTTGTTGGATTATTTTTCTTGCATAATCTAAATTTCTATCTGTAAAACTTAAAATTCTAACTTGCATAGGAGCAAGCCATAAAGGCAATCTTCCGTTTGTATGTTCTAAAAGAATTCCCACAAATCTTTCAATACTTCCATAACTAACAGTATGCAGCATTACAGGACGTTTTCTTGTATTATCTTTATCAGTATATTCAAGTTCAAATCTTTCAGGCATGGAAAAATCTAATTGTATTGTTGAAAGTTGCCAGGTTCTTCCAAGAGAATCTTTAATATGGAAATCAATTTTCGGTCCGTAAAAAGCTCCGTCGCCTTTATTAATTTTATATTTCATTTTCTTTTTCTTCAAAGAATCTTCCAGCATTTTTTCTGCTTTGTCCCAGATTGCATCGCTTCCAATTCTTTTTTCAGGACGAGTAGAAAGTTCAATGTGGTCAAATTCCAAATTAAATGTTTTATAAATTTTATTAATCACATCCATTATTCCAAAAATTTCATTTTCAAGTTGTTCTTCAGTGCAAAAAATGTGCGCATCATCTTGTGTAAATTGTATAACCCTGAACAATCCAGCCAAGACTCCAGAAAGTTCCAAACGATGAACAACTCCAAGTTCTCCCATTCTCAACGGCAATTCTTTGTAACTCTTTGGAGAATTTTTGAAAACCAACATTCCGCCAGGGCAATTCATCGGCTTGACAGCGAATGCTCTTTTCTCATATTCAGTCAAAAAAATATTTTCTTTATATTTATCCCAGTGTCCTGAAATTTTCCATAATCTATTATCCATAACTTGGGGAGTTGAAATTTCTTGATATTCTGCTTTTCTATGAACTTCTCTCCAAAGATTAATTAATTCATTTTTTATTATCAAGCCATTATTATGCCAGAAAACCATTCCAGGCGCGACTTCAGAAAAAGAAAACAAATCCATTTGCTGTCCGATAATTCTGTGGTCATTATCTTTCAATTTAGAACTATCAAGTTTATTTTTTGAAATTTCATTAAGAAGTTGTTTAGCGTCGTATTTTTCTTCTTTTTTCTCTTCTTTTCCGCTATCAATTCTTATTTCTCTGCTTAATTCTGAAAGTGGATGTCCCTTGACTTTAAGTTCAAATTCTTTGTAATATCCAAAAGGAGCACGAACAACACTAAAATCTTTTTTCAATTCTTTTTCTGTTTCATCTAAAACTTCACTGGCCAATTTCGGAGAAGCAAGCTCACTTGAAAGATGAGCATAAGGATAAAGAACAATATTCTTAGCATTAACCTGTTTCGCAACGTCCTTGACATTTTCAACAAGTTTCTCAACAATTTTCTTGACATCTGTATCCCATTTTTCAACAGCAGTCAGAACTACCAAAGGTTCTTTGACAAATTTTTCTTCTTTATCTTTTTCAGAAAGTTCTTCGATTGTCTTCAACGCCTTTTTCAAAGGTTTAAACTTGATGTAATCTGTATGCAATAGCAAAATCTTCATAGAAAATTAAGAAACAAGAACTTTATAAAATATTCGCAGAAACTTGGTATCCACAACATTTAAAACTTCTAATTTGTCCAAACTTTTATGAAGAAAAAATCAAATTTAATCATCGCATTAGCCTCAGGAATTTTATTATCAAGTTGGAACCATAATCCAGTAAAGATAGAAACTTTTCCAAAAATAGAAAATCCAATTATCAGAGAAGAAGAAATTTTAAGCGTGTTCTCTACTCCAGAAATGAAAAAATTAGAAAATAAAATAGTTGACTTAGTAAATTACAAAACTTCCGATTTCTATGAAGACAATGATAGAATTCTTTTAGCGAGAATGATAACAGGAGAAGCAGATGAATGTTCCGATATTGAAAAAATTTCGGTTGCATTTACTGCAATAAACAGAACAAAATGGGGGAAAACCTTGAAAGAAGTAATCTTGCAGCCAAGAGCATATTCTTGTTTTAATCCTGAATTTGACAGTAGTATTTTTTTGAAAAATCCTTTGAGATATGATAAACCTGAATTTTTAAATTGTTTAAAACTTTCAGAAGAAATTCTAAATGGAAGATATAAAGACCCCACAAATGGAGCAACATTTTATTATAATCCAAATTTAGTCCAAACTCCGTCATGGGCAAAAGATTTGGTAAGAATCGGAAGAATTGGAAATAGTCATCATATTTTTTATAAATAATTATTTGATTAAAAATTTATTAATTTCTTTTTTCGCTTTCTCACGATTTTTCTGATGCTCTTTAAGAAAAGCATTTATTTTTTCGATTAAGATTTGTTTCAATTCAGAAGTCAGCATTTTTCCAGATTTATAATCATCATAGATTTTTTGCAGTTTCTTGTCATCAGGTTCAAAAAACATTTTCAAATATTGGAAAGAAACATCAATATCAGGATTTCCACCTTTTTTCCTATGCTCTTCTAAAGTATCTCGTCCTCCTGAAAAAGCATATTTTTTAATTTTCATTTCAACTTCTTTTGGAGAATCAGTTGTAAAAATAGAATATTCTTCTGAACTTGACATTTTTCCTTGAACTCCATTTAATGGAGGAAGAAAACTGCATTGAATAGATGCAGGTTTGTAATAACCTAACTTAGGTAAAATATCTCGAGTCAATCTAAAATGAGGATCCTGATCTATTGCATGAGGGATCAAGCACGGAATATTTTTTTTCTTCAAAACCGACGGAAGAAAAGCGGGAACAGATTGCATTGAAGTATAAAAAATACTTCCAATATTTGATTGCTCATTTAATCCAAAAGATGTTTTAACCATCGAGAAAGTTATTTTTTTCGCAACTTTGCATGCTTCTTTATACATTAAATTCGCATTTTTAGTATCAATAATAAAATGAGTTTTCTTCGGGTCAAAACCCATCGCAATAACATCAAGCATATTATCATTTAGAGATTTTTCAATATCTTCCAAACTTAAATTCTGTTTGAAAAGAAATTTTTCCTCGTCGGGAAATTGAAACCACAACTCAACATCAAATTTATCTTGAAGCCATTTTGTAAAAACCCAAGGCAACAAATGTCCTAGATGAACTTTTCCTGACGGCGCTCTTCCAGTGTATAAAAAAAATTTATTTCCTTTTTCATATTCATCAAGAATCCAATTTAAGTCTCTATGAGCAAAAAAAATATTTCTTCTCAGCATAAAATGCAAATCTTTCGTGTGTTTCTTAATTCTGCTAAGAGTTGCTTCATTTATTTTTTCAACACCAAACTCTTTAATCAATTTTTCGTAATCAATTTCTCCTTCAACTTTCCACGGAGTTACATTTGTACTATTCCTCATTTCAATTTAAGGGAAGATTTATTTTTAAACATTGTCAATATAAAAATGGACAAATATTTATAAAGAATATTTTATTAATTTTATAAGGAGAAAGAGAATGAAAAGAGGAATAGAAAAAGGATTAGTAGTATTAATTTTTACAATTTTATTAACTTCATTTATCTCAGCGGAAATAATCTTTACACAACCGTTAAAATCATCTTATAATCTTGGTGATACAGTTTTTGTTCCAATCACAATAAAAACTCTGACAGGAGTTTCAGGAGTTATTAATATGAATTTAGTTTGCAATGGAACAGAAATTGGATTTTATAAAAATGGAATAAATTTAGTTGCTGGGGCAGAAAAAAGTTTAGACTCTTCTCTTGTTTTAATAAGAAGCATCATCGGAGGAAATCAAGGAACATGCAAAGTAAAAGTTATCTTGGGTTCAGATTATACTTTAAGCAATGAATTCAAAATTTCAAATTTATTGACCATCGGTGGAGTGATGCAGAAATCAATATTTAATTCTGGAGAGAATGTCCAGATAACAGGAAAAGTAACAAGAGAAACTGGGGAAAATGCAAATGGATTTATTGATGCAAATATAATCACAAATGATATAAATCAAAATATAACCCAATCAGCAACAATAACAAATGGAGTTTTCGGAATGAATATTTCTTTGCCTTCAAATTTGAAAGCAGGAGATTACTTTGTGAATCTTAATGCGTATGAAGAAGACAGCGATGGACTTCAAACGAATACAGGAAATGCACAATATAATATTTCAGTAAGACAAGTTCCTACAAATTTGGAATTAATAATTAACAGCAAGGAAATAAATCCTGGAGAACAAATTCAAGCAAGTGCAATTTTGCATGACCAAACAGGAGATGCAATAAACTCAACAGTTTTCTTAACATTAAAAGATTCTTCGGATAAAATAATAGACCAAAAAGAATTGAATACAGGAGAATCATTCACTTATACAACAGCATTCAATGAACCTCCAGCAAACTGGAAAATTTTTGCGGCATCTAGTCAATTAACTGCAGAAGGAAGTTTTCTAATAAAAACAAAAGAATCAGTAGATATTCAGATAGTTAACAAAACAATTTCAGTAACAAATAATGGGAATGTTCCTTACAATAAAACATTGCTTGTTAAAATAGGGGATACACCTTTGAATATACAAGTATCATTAAATTTAGGAGAAAGCAAAAAATATGCTTTAACTGCACCAGACGGGCAATACCAGGTAAAAATAGTAGGAAATCAAGATAATGAGGTTACAGGAACAATGAGCTTGACAGGAAATGCAGTTGGAATAAAAGAATCTTCATCTTGGAGTTCCTTAGGAGTTATTGTAGGATGGACAGTTTTAATTTCAATTTTAGCGGCAGGAGCATTTTTCGGAGTTAAAAAGGTTAGAAAAAAATCTTTTTTCGGACGCATGAATTTTGGAAAAAGCAAAAGCAAAGAAGTTCCTGTTTTAAAAAATAATTCACTAACGACATTAGGAAAAAAAGCTGAAATGTCTCTTTCAGTAAATGGAGATAAGCAAGATGCAAGTATTGTCTGCCTTAAAATAAAAAATTTATCAGAAATAACATCAGGAAGAGGAAGTGCTTCTGATATAATTGGAAAAATTACAGACTTAGCAGAAGAAAAAAGTGCAGCAGTTTATGAAAATCAAGACTATCTTTTCTTTATCTTCGCTCCCCTAAAAACAAGAACTTTCAAAAATGAAGAATCAGCTTTAGAACTAGCAGAAAATATTCAAAAAATGTTAATTGAACAAAACAGAATGTTTAACCAGAAAATTAATTTCGGAATTTCATTGGATTTTGGTTCAATTGTTGCTAAGATGGAAAATGGAGTTTTCAGATTTATGAGTTTGGGTTCATTAATGACTTCTGCAAAAAAAATAGCTTCTCTTTCGAATGAAGAAGTTCTTTTAAGTGATAAGATAAATGATTTAGTTAGGGTTCACATAAGAGCTGAAAAAGATATTCGTGAAGGAACTACTGTTTTTGTTCTTGGAACAATAAAAAAAGAAGATGAAGCTACAAAGAACTTTATCAACAAATTTATGGATAGGCAAAAAAGAGGATAATTATACTGCAGGGTACAAATTATATAAATAAGTAGTCTTATCTTTAATAGAAATTATCTTTACAGGATTTGCAATAAAAAATTCATCATATCCAGAAACATTAACTCTTGCTCCTTCTTTAATAATTAACATTTTTTTTATAAGTCTTGAATTTACAAGAACATTCCCGCCTTCGGGATCGGGATAATAGGCATTCAATCTCGTTTCACTTTTTAAAATTTGTTTTAGTGACATACAATCTGTTCAAAATTAAGATTTATAAGTTTTGCGTAGTTTATTTATATAATTCCAACAAACTATTGACAACAGCACGTTTAACTTCAGGATGTTTTTTTTCGAAATTATCTATAAAACTTTCAATTTTGTTTTTTTTATTCTTTTCTTCTTTAAATTTTAAATTTCTAATTTTAGCGTAAAGCAGAATTTCTTCTTCAGAAAAAAGATAAAGTGGTTTGATTAAATTTTTTTCTGTGGGCAAACCTTTCTTCAAATTAACTGCATTTCCTTCAATTATTGTTTTAACAATCTCGTTGGATTCGGAATCAATAGAAGAATCATTTGCTATCTTAGTGATTTTCTTATGGGGTAACTTAACAATAGAAATTCCATATTTTTTTGAGAAAAAATTTAGCATATCTTCTAAAACTACTTCTTTAAAATTATTATTTTTCTTATATCCTATAATATCTCCATGTTTAATCATGTTAAATTTCCTTATTGTAAATAAAAATTTCTTATGAAAATAGTTTACAAAGCAATTTTTGCAAAGTTTTCGTTTATTTGTAAATTCATAAACAGGATTTGTTTCACATTGTTTGCACATTTTATTTTAAAAGAAATGCTATATAAAAATATATCAGGCGTGACCCTATCTCAAAGGAGAGGTCATAAGGAGAACCTTTGGTTCTTTTTATTTTGGTTTTGTTTTTTGTTGAGGTTTAACAGTTTTCTTAACAATTTGTTTCCCTGTAGGTTTTTTAATCTTAGATATCAAATTAGAGATAAAAAATCCAACATTAAATATCTTAAATATAATTCCCAATCCTATTAAAACAATTCCAACAATTAAAGATCTTAGAGAAAAGTAAAATGATTGTGAGAAAAATATCTTTAGAAAATTATAAAATACTTGAGTGGAGAATAATTTATCCAATAAGAAGTCTAATTTAAGTAATATAAAAGAAGGAATTGTCAAAAGAATTCCCGAAAGAAGAAGTATATTTTCTTTTTTCTCAACTAAAAAAAACAACAGAACTAAAAGAACAAAAGAAATTACTAAAGAGATTCTAAATATTTCTGTCCAAAGGACATAAGCTTTTTCAGATAAAAGAAATAAAGAAACTTGGGAAATTTTTAAACAGTCTAAAGAGTTACAGTCATATGTAGTATAATAAATTTGTTGAGTTATTTGTTTAGCTCCTTCTTCAATAATAGCATCAACTCCTTGAAAAGCAGCAGTGCATGGAATAATGATTGAATACCCTGCTGCATTCGAAGTATAACTGGAATGAGTTTGACAATATTGTTGGATTGCAGGCAAAGAAGATTGTATTTGAGAGATTACATTAAAACTTTGTAATGAACTTTGAATAATTGGAACAGATTGGTTCTGAAAATTGTTATAACTTAAAGACAAACTTAAAATTCCAAAAAGATTAACACAAATAAAAGTTAAAAATAAAAGAACAGATACAATAACTAAAAAAAATTTTCTTATCCCCCCCATAAAATATAAAACATAAAATAGTTTATAAAATATTTGATTATATTTCTTTGATAAAAAAATTTCCTATTTAATTCAATTTCCCTCAGGGTGGGCGAGCAATTTCGGGAGTAGAAATTTTTTTTCTTTTGGGCGGGAGGGAGGGAATAACGAGCGAAGTTGCGAGTTGGGTGGGAACAGATTAGATAAATTTACAGAAATAAGTGAACGAAGCGAACGTAATTACATTCTTTCCAAAACTGCAATTCTTTTGTCGATATCTGGATGTGTACTTCCAATATCTTTAAAGGGATTTGCAAAAAATAAAGGAGCAACTGCTTTTGTAATTTTCTTTTCAGGCTGATTTTCTAATTTTATTTTTTTCAATGCACCAATTAATCCTGGAGGATATCTTGTAAATTTAACAGCAGATGCATCGGCATTAAATTCTCTTTTTCTTGAAATAGCAAGTTGAACAAAATAAACCATAATAGGAGCAAGAATTGCCAAGACAATTCCGATAATTATGAAAATCGCATTTCCATTATTATTTTCTCGATTGTTATTCCCTCTAAACCAAAGACTTCTCAAAAATATTTCAGAAATTATTGAAATCATTCCTACCATCACTGAAACTAAAGTCATATATCTTATATCATAACTACTGACATGCCCAAGCTCGTGCGCCAAAACTCCTTCTAATTCTTTCTTGTCTAATTTTTTCAAAGCTCCTTCTGTAACGCAAACAACAGCATGCTGAGGATTTCTTCCAGAAGCAAACGCGTTTATCTGTTCAGAATTCATAATATAAAGTTTAGGCATAGGTAATCCGCTTGCAATTGTCAAACCTTCAACAATATCATAATATTGTTTGTAATCGCTTCGTTTCGCTTCCTTCGCACCTACGCTAGCTAAAGCAATCTTGTCTGAATTGTAATAACTTATCAAAAGATATCCAATTGAAAAAATAATTGCAAAAATCATTATCACAAAAAAATATCCAGGATCAAATGCGTAAGAGATAACATAACCAAGAACAACAAGAACTGCGAAAACAATAACCATTAAGAAAAAAGATTTCAATTTGTTTCTAGAGATTTGGTCATCGAAATTAACTCTTTCTGGCATGAAAATTAAAAGATGAATGAGTTTTTAAAATTTGAGGATTAAGAAAATTAATCTAAATAAATTCTAGATACTGCTTCCCTCGCCATTGCACTGCGCCTTCGCTCTTTTCGGATTGATTCTTCAAAAAATCTAGTGTAATGAATCCTATCTCTTTCAATATCTTCAGAAGAAAAAATTACTGGTTCACCTTCGCCTTTTATTCCTTCTAATAAAGAATTTGCTAGTGTCTTATTTGTTTCCATATCTAATATTAAAAAATTTAGAATTTAACTTCTACATTCTTTTTCTCACTTGCTGCAATCTGTAAATATTCTCTTTTCTGTCTACCGAATAAAGTTCCAGGGAATGTTGTGCATAAAGTGTTGTAAGCAAGAATGCTGTCATTGTAATATTGTCTTGCGTAAGAAATCTTGTCTTCTGTTGTAGCAAGTTCTGTCTGTAATTGCAAGAAATTTTCATTTGCCTTTAGATTAGGATAATTTTCAGCGATAGCAAAAACAGATTTTAATGCAGATTCTAATTTATCGTTTGCCTTGACTTTTCCCTCGATATTTCCAGCAGAAACCAAAGCTTTTCTAGCATCAGTAACAGCTTTTATCGCCGCGGTCTCATGTTTTGTGAATCCTTTAACTGTTTCAATCAAATTAGGAATCAAATCAGCTCTTCTTTTCAACTGAACATCAATTTGGCTCAAAGAATTATCAACTCTGTTTCCTAAAGTTGCAAATCTGTTGAAATAACTAAAGAAAATTATTACTACTAATGCTACAAATCCAAGTACTAACCATAACATTAAACTCATAATTTAAACATGAAAAATAAATTTATAAACCTTGCGAATTTGTAATCTAAATGAAAATTAAAGTCGACAAAGAGAAGTGTATTGGATGTGGACTTTGTGCAAGTATATGCGAACAAGTCTTTGCTTTAGATAAAGAAGGAAAAGCTTTTCCAAAAATTCAGAAAAACATTCCTTGTGTTAAAGAAGCAATAGAATCTTGTCCTGTAAGTGCAATTTCAGAATAAAAAAACTTCTTAAAGAAATATTTATTAACTATAATTCACTTTTTCTTTTATGGAAAAGAGTGATGATAAATCTGATTTTGTAAAATGGTTTTCTGAACTAAATAAAGATTCGGTTTCCATCGCTGGCGGAAAAGGTGCAAATCTTGCTGAGATGTATAATGCAAAAGTAAATGTTCCTCCTGGATTTATTATCACTGCACAAGCTTATGATTATTTTATAGAAAAAGCAGGATTGGCTGAACAAATAAAAAATATTCTAGAAAAAATACATTATGAAGATACAAAAGAACTTGAAGAAAGTGCTGCAAAAATCAGGGACTTGATTGTTCATGGGGAAATTCCTAAAGGAATGCAGGAAGAAATTTTAGAATCATATGAACTTCTTGATACAGATAGTTTGAAAAATGTAAAAGGAACAGTTTTGGAAATGTTAAAAAATTCAGAGCCAATTTTCGTCGCTGTTCGTTCAAGTGCAACAACAGAAGATTTAGCGGACGCAAGTTTTGCAGGACAACAAGAAACTTTCCTTAATGTAAAAGGAAAATCAGAATTATTAACAAGCATAAAAAAATGTTTCGCATCTTTATTCACAGCAAGAGCAGTTTATTATAGAAATAAAAAAGGATACAAAGATGTAAAGGCAAGTCTTGCAGTCGTTGTTCAAAAAATGGTTGACTCAGATAAATCTGGAGTTATTTTCTCTATGGACCCGACGAATAATACAAAGAGCATAATCTTAGAGGCAGTTTTCGGATTAGGTGAAGGAATTGTTTCGGGAATGATTACTCCAGATAAATATGTTATCTCAAGAGATTTGGAAATTCTTGATAAAAAAATTTCAGATAAAAAAATTGCAGTAACAAGAGATTCCGGAGGAGGACATCAAACAGTAAAATTAAGTGCAGAAAAATCTAAACAGCAAGTTTTGAAAGAATATGAAATAAAAAGATTAGCAGAAATTTCCTTGAAAATGGAGGACCATTATAAAAAACCACAAGATATTGAATGGGCAATTGAAGGAGAAGAAATTTATGTTGTTCAGACAAGAGCTATTACAACAATCGGAAAAAAATTTGAAGATAGAAAAATTGAAGGAGATGTAATACTTGAAGGACAAGGAGCATCTCCAGGAATTGCATCAGGAACAGTAAAAATAATTTTAGACTTGAAAGATTTGGAAAAAATTTCTATAGGAGATGTTTTAGTTACAAAAATGACAAATCCAGATATGGTTGTCAGCATGCAAAAATCTACAGCAATAATTACAGATGAAGGAGGAATGACTGCACATGCTGCAATTGTTTCAAGAGAGATGGGAATTCCCGCTGTTGTTGGAACAAGAGATGCTACAACAAAATTAAAAGACGGAATGATTGTAACTGTCGACGGAAGTTCTGGAAAAATATATTCAGGAAAAACTGCTGAAACAAAAACAAAAGAAATTCTGCCAGTAAGTGCAAAGACAAAAACAAAAATAAAAGTAATGGTTGATTTGCCGACTTTTGCTGAAAGAGCTTCAAAATCAGGAATAAGAGAAGTTGGTTTAACAAGAATTGAAGGAATAATTGCAGAAAGTGGAAAGCATCCAAATTACTTTTTGGAAAAAGGCAAGATAGAAGATTATGAAGAAATAATTTTCAAAGGAGTTTCTGGAATTGCTAAGTTCTTTGACGAACTTTGGATTAGAACTTCTGATATAAGAAGTGATGAGTTCCAAAATCTAGAAGGAGCCACAGGAAAAGTTGAAGTTAATCCGATGTTAGGAATGCATGGGATAAGATATGGAATAAAAAACCCCGAAATATTAAAAGCAGAATTAAAAGCATTGAAAAAAGTTGCTACTTCGGGAAAAAAGATAGGTGTAATGATGCCTCAAATAATTTCTGTTCAAGAAGTTCAGAAAGTAAAAGAATTGCTGAAAGAAATTGATTTTACAGATTTAAGATTAGGAATAATGGTTGAAACTCCTGCTGCAGTTCAAATGATAAAAGAATTTTGTGCAGAAGGAATAAATTTTATCTCATTCGGAACAAATGACTTAACACAATATATGCTCGCTGTGGACAGAGGAAATGAACAAGTTCAGGATTTGTACAATGAAATGCATCCCGCGGTTTTGTATCAGTTGGAATTTGTAATAAGAGTATGCAAGAAAAATAACGTCGAGACAAGCATTTGCGGACAGGCAGGAAGCAAAAAAGAAATGGTAAAATTCTTGGTAGAAAGGGGAATTGATAGCATAAGTGTAAATGCAGATGTAGCAAAAGAAATTTCAGATTATGTTTCAGAAATTGAAAATCAAAAAGGAGAAGGGCTTAGGCAATATCAAAAAGAAGAAAAAAAAGAAATTCCAAAAATAAATGGAATTGAAGAAAAAGAAGAACCTAAAGAAGATAATGAAGTTCTTGATATCTTCTAAAGAACAAAATTTTATAAATTAAGAGATACTTAATATTACATGGTTAAAAAAAATGAGGTGATTGAAAAAAAAGAGAATGTTAATAATTCTGGACAAAAAATGGAACAGATTTTGATAGAAAATTTTGTTTCTCTTCAAAAAGTTATGACTAATCTTGCAGTAAAATTTGACAATCTTTCAGGTCAAATTTCAAAATTGTTAGAATTATTTGAAATATCTGCAAAGACATTGGCGGAAAAAGATTATTCAATAAAAACAGAGCCAGATAAAAAAGTTGCAGAAAAAATGGATACCCTTTTGGAACAAAATAAAATTATAGCAAAAGGAATTGCGTTATTGCATGAAAATAATAATCCTCCAGAATATTCCGAGCAAGTTCAAAGTGTGCAACAAATTTCTCCTCGTCCAATGCAACAAAATATCAGACCTCAGTCTTCCCAAGAAAATTTTTCTGGTTCACAATCAAGGATGTGATGTCCTAATGGAAAACACTTTCTCAAATGATTTCAAGAAAATTTTTTTACTTGTTTTTACAAAAGAATTAATTAAGCATTCAAGAAATAAAGATATTACTAAACTTCAAAGAATAATAGAATTGGAAGAAAGCAAAAAAAAAGAAAATATTCCGTCTGTTTTTCCAATTGAATATGTTCCTGCTCCAAAAAAGTTAGAACAAAATATTTCAATTCCCGAAAGAAAAATTTTATCTAGAACTGCAATCACTCCAAAGTCTACAAGGTTAAAACAATTTACTCAGCAAATTGCACGTCCTGCTTTGATTATTCCTGAACCAAAATTGCCTTCGCATTTGGAATATCTAAGACCTGCTCCTGCTCCAAGCGTGGAAATAGATTTGTCCAAAATAAATCCTTTGATAAAAGATTCAGCAGTCCGAGTTATTGAAGGAAATCCTGATGAAAAAGTTGTTGTTACCGGTTCTATGGGAACAAAACCCACATCTATAATTTTAAACAAAGAAGATATTGATAGAATAATAAATAAATTTTCAGAAGTTTCTAAAATTCCAGTAAGTGAAGGAATTTATAGAGTTGTGGTCGGAAATTTAACTCTTTCAGCAGTAATTTCTGAAATTGTAGGCTCAAGATTTGTTATCAAGAAAATAATTGCTCCAATAGAACAACCCTCACCACAATCAATGCCTAAACCGATGAATAATAATTTTATGCCGATAAAGAGTAACTTTGGGCAACTGGTGAAGCATTAGAAAGTCCATTAGCTATATCTCTAAGCCATTTGATCTTATCATTTTCTATCTGAGTTTTAAGAGTTTCGCTACTCAAATTAGAATCATAAGAATATTCAATATTATAATCTCCCAACTGATATCCAATAACATATCTTCCGTTAAATAATTCTGATTTTGTTGTCTGAATAGAATAATTTCCAAACTCTTGATTGAGAATTCCCTTTTCCTGTTCAGTTAATTGTTCAACATTAAAATTTATTTGAACAACAGTTGAATTTAATTGAGTTGAGTTCAATTTGGTTGCATTTGATTGTATAGTTTCAGAATAATTTGTACTAACTAAAATATTATTTCCCTGATAAGTAATTTGAATAACCTTATCGGATAATGTTTTAGAATCTGTCTTTACACTTCCTGATAAAAGTTGTACCGTTTCTCCGTCATTAAGAGAATAGCTAAATTGATTATCTGCAGAAACTTGCCCTTGAATTTCTCCATTTACATTTTGCTGCACTGCCATTCCTGTTGGTTTCAAAAACCCTAAAAAGAAATTAGAAACTGTTTTTAATATTCCAGATATTACATTTCCAGTAATAGAAGTGGAAGTTGTTTCTGGTGCGGAAGTATTAGTAGTTTCTGAATTAGTAACTTCGGTTGTTGAAGGTTGTTCTGAAGAATTTGTGATAGTTGTTTCTGTTGGAGTTTGATTTTCTGAGGTAATTAGTTGTTCTGAAGAGATAGAAGAATTAGTTTCATTTGTTATTAAAGTTTCAGTAGAATTTATTTCAGTTGTTGAAGAATTATTCACCATAGTATTATTATCTGAATTTTGTATATTCGCTGTTTGATTAGAAATTTCTTTTTGTGTTGAGATTAAGGTAAAATAAACATTTGGATAGATTAATGTTGCAGTTTGATTAGCTTCTAAACTATTTTCTGTTTGAGAAGAAATCGGATTATTTGCAATTACATTTCCACTTATTTTTCCTCTGAAATTAAAAATAAAAAATATCAAAAGAACAACAAATAAAATTCCTAAAATTAAAAAGACAAATCTTTTATTATCTTTCTTGTCAACTCCTTGATATTCTGAAATTACTTTTCCATTTATCCTACGGCTATTATAAATATATGGTCCATAAAATTTACCATTCTTTTTAATATACTTTTTATACACCATCTTTTTTGTAAGTAACTAATAAAAATATATAATTAAAGAATATATTTAAAGGTTTCTTAAAATTAAATTTACAATTAAAAAATTAAAGAACTAAAATAAAAAAATAAAATTTATTTAGTTGCTGTGGTTTCTGCTATTGTTGCTGTTGGTTGCTGTTGCAAGCATTTAACCCAGATGATATCCATTGTCTGATTTCCTACAGGCAATGAAACAGTTTTACAGGTTGCTGCTTGTTGCGCAATTGATAATATGGCATATTGTACTCCCTGATTCTGGTTTGAAACAACAAATCCAGAAATTGCGGGTTTGATTAAGAAAAGATATCCCAAAACCCCAATTAAGAGAACAATTACCACAATCAAAGCTAACACCAATTTATCTCTTTTATCTTTCACCATATCTTAATTATATTCCTTGCAGTTTAAAAATGTTTTGTAGATTAATCAGAAGTTGTTACTTCAACTAATGTTGTTGCGTCTTTCCATGAAACTCCGTCGGAAGATTGAACCTGAGCAGAAATTGTATCTCCTGCTTCAAAGGTAACAGTTCCCTTCGATTGAACATCATAATCTTTCTTTATTCCATTTGAATCAACAACAAATGTATTTCCAAACTGAATTGCTTGTCCATTTTTGTAAATAATAATTTCTATATTCCCATTTCCGTTCAATGTTTCTAAGTTAGTTGAAATTCCTGTAATGCTTCCGCTTCTCATCATAACATATCCTTTATCCAAACTTCCTTCGACGCCAGTTGCGGTTTTCATGAACTCAGATTTATCTGTTTCCCCACTAAATCCGAAATTCAAGAATTCTCTCTTATCTTGAGCTACAATTAAATCTCCCTGTGATTTTAATTTATCAACTGAATAGGTTACTACAAAAACTTTTCCTTGGGTTGTAGAAGATTTGTTATAATCTATTTGATAAATTGCAAGATTATTATCATTGACATTTTCTATATTAACTTCCTTTGGCAAACTATCAAAATCTACCTGAGTAATATTATTTATTTTATCTGTATCAATTCCTTTTTTCTCGACGAATTTTTCAACATATCCTTGAACATTTCCAGAAACTGAACTGTCTATTTTATCTTGAATGACTTGATTTGTATTACTGCTATCTGCTGCTGCAATTAAACCGCTGATTAGTAAAATTGCTAAAGAAATTCCGACTATCACAAATAGTTTCGTTCTACCTCTTTTATTCATAATTAAACTAAAGAAATATTCTATTTAAAGATTACGACTTGAAACTTTTATAAATAAGAAGACATTCTATAAAACATTAAATAATTTCGCGAATACAAATTAACTTCCTCTTGGGCGGGAGGGCGGGAATAAATGAGCGAAATTGCTAAATTAATATGGAAGACAGGATAACAGAAGAAAAACTTGAAAAATATTTCAATCTAACTTCAACAGCTCTGAAAGAAGTAAAAAAGAATATAATCAAAGGAAAAGAAAATTACGCAAAAGAAATAATCGAAATGGTAGAAAATTATCTTTCAGATGCAGAACATTTTAGAAAAAAAGGAGATTTTGTAAATGCGTTCGCAGCGTTAAATTACTCCCACGGTTGGCTTGATTCTGGAGTTCGCTTGGATATTTTTAATGTTAAAGATAACAAACTATTTACTGTAAAATAATTATTTTTCAAGAAAATTTAAATCTCTAAAAAAAGTATAATTCCAGTTTCTAACTCCAATCTGTGCACAGAAAACTCCTGCAATAATTTTTTCTCTTTCATATTTAAGAATTAAATAAATCAATTGATCTTTGATATCTTTTTTAGGATATAATACATCTCCAGATTTAACCTCAAAATCAGACTGAGAACAAGAATCAACAAGACTTAGAATATATTCTTTAGTGTTAAGGAAAAATTCTTCAGCAATTTGTTCCGCGAGATATTTATTATCAAAAGTATAAATTCTTCCTTCAGGAATTTTTTCTAAATAAACCATCAAAAGATATTCTTCGATAATTTTATAAGATTAATTGCATTAAGGGATATATGAAAAAGAGGATAGTCGTTCTAAGTTTAGGCGGAAGCCTGATTATCCCTGATGAGATAAGTGTTGAATATTTAAAAAGTTTCAAAAAAACTATTTTAAAAAATACCGATAGATACAAATTTATCGTCGTCTGTGGTGGAGGAAGCATTGCAAGAAAATATATTTCTGCACTTTCTGAAATTGGGATGAATGATTTATTTCAAAATTTTGCTGGAATTTCCACAACAAGAATGAACGCAAGATTTATGTCATACTTTTTTGGTCAGAATCAAGAAAGAGGAATTCCTCACACAATGAAAGAATTAAAAAAATATGC
>Ga0265316_10002872_pt1 | contig 17634 bp, 13 predicted proteins | sample 4522metaG_FD_202092 | JGI IMG/M metagenome (GOLD analysis project Ga0265316, IMG submission 202092) | Rhizosphere microbial communities from Carex aquatilis grown in University of Washington, Seatle, WA, United States - 4-5-22 metaG | ecosystem: Host-associated > Plants > Roots > Rhizosphere >... | reverse complement strand
ACTATTATTGTCCCTGAATCAGCAGTGGCAACATTGTATTTGTACCATCCTCTTATTCCTGTTGGCTTTTGATTATAAGGCATTCCTCCTGTCCATGGACCATTTTTTGAATTTGGATTTGAATTTAAAAAATAGCCGAAAGAGGTATCTGTTTTCGTTGCAATGGTGGTAAGCTGCACGGCATATGTGCCATGATAAGCATCAGTAGTTTTAGTAACATTGGAAGGAAGGTTATAATAAAAATAATTATTGGAATTTGATATGTACTGATAATTTTGCGGGAAATCATAAGAAATCGAAGTCCATTCCTCAAAGTTCCCGTTAGGAACCGAATTTTGTCCGTAGGTTGTAATACCTGTAAATGCTATGCATAGCAGAAATAAATGTTTTTTCATGTTTTTTGTTATTTAATTTTAGCCTACTCGTTAGGATTTTCGGTTTCTTCCCCGTTTCTTATTGGTTTCCGGCCTCCAACTTTGAATTACAAAGATGGTGAACTTTTTAGTAATTAGGTAGTTATTTTTAATAATAATTTTTTTCGTTTGTTTAGCTTAACCTGGTATTTTTTATTTAGACTTTCGATAATTATCTTTCGAGTAAGAAATATCCAGCCCATGACCTTGGAAAAGCAGTTCCGGGATTATTGATCAGGTTTATTTTTGCATTACGGAGAGAATGGGAATATGAGTTTCCGGATAATATCCCTCTATAAAAGTCAATCATTAAATTACAAGTGGTTTTATCTTCCACATCCCACATAGTATAAATAATGTTTTTTACACCAGAATAAACAAAACCTCTTGTCATGGACATTACTCCCTCGCCTGTTTGCAAATCTCCAAAACCGGTCTCGCATGCACTAAGGACCAGCAGATCGGCTTTCATACCCAGGTTGTACATTTCTCCCGAACGCATGATCCAGGAATTATCTGAATTAATTTGATTTCGAAATAAGAAATTTTTAATTGTATTTTTTTTATGTTGTGGCGCAAAAGCCAGGAATGTCAATTCAGGATATTCGTTATAAGAATAGCCATGAGTTGCGATATGTATAATGTTAAACCGGTTAAAAACCTGTAAAAAATTTTGTTTTGTTGCATTTTTCTGAATATAAATTTCAGAATTGCAATTTTTCTCTTTGAATAATTTCTGAATTTTTTTTACTTCATCAATAGAATAAGGTAAGTCGCATAGTTGCATGCTGTCAGCCAAAATGGGGTATTTGAAATCATCATGCAGGAACCCAGGCGCAATTCCTAAAAAACTTAAGTTTTTATTTGTAGCTATCTTTTTCCCTTCACCAGAAATCATCCATAACGTTGCAGAATATTGGTAGGAAATATCGAAATTTTTAACCAGGAAATTAATATTTTTAAAATTATTTTCTGAAGTATTGTCACTAATGAAAAGAGTTTCAAACGGAACATACAATAAGTAATCCTGAGGTACAAATATTATTTGTTTTGCATTAACTAAAAATCTTTCAGCCGGTTTTATTAAAATATTATATAATATTTTATCGTTCAAAAAATATTCTTTGAAATTGTAATTACATATCGACATGTAATAACTTCTTACCGGAAGTTCAAGATTTTTGCCTCCATCTAAAGCATAAAAGCCCATCCCTTTCTTAGAAAGCACCAATATATATAAGTTTTTCTTCCCCGGAAAATATGAAATCATAATAGCTGAGTCTGGTAATTTTTTCAATGTTTCCTGAATACCCGGTAAATGGTTGTAATATTTCAGAGAATAATAATCGGGATATTTCCATTCAATATATTTGACCAGGTCTTCATATTTACGATTAATATTAAATAATTTATTTGTACTATTTATTTTATTTTCATTAAAGGATTCATAAATATTTTCCGCATTCATCCGTTTTTCCTGAAGCAATGAATTTTCCTGTGAAATGATGGAATCCGGAATTCCCGATAATTTCATTGCCTTAGATGAAATCATCGATTTTAAGAGGATATTGGCTTTGCATGCTTCGGAAAAACGAAAAGCATAATGAATGTATAATTGATCTGATGAATTTTCATATAATTTGTAACATACCGAGAGCGCTTTTTCATAAATGTTTTCTGCTTTGTCTGCCAGTATCATTTTATCCTTTTGTGAAACGGATGTGCTTACACATTTATTAATTAAGGTATCCATGATCTGATAAAGGTTTAAGGCCATCTTCAAATTATTATCACTGTTTTTATTTAAATATTCATATGCAATGGCCATACTAAACAAGGATTCAATCAGAACAGTATTATCATATGCATTATTTTTTGAAATAAAATCTAATAATTCCGGGGTTCTTTCCAAATTGTACAAATTTGTAATTCTGAAATTGGCTAGTATTGCTTTCTTAAATTGATGAATAGCTTCTTCATATTGACCTCTTATTAAAGAAAAACCTGCAATTTTATTTAAAATTGTTGCCATATTTGCACTCTGGGAACCATAGGTTTTTTGGATCATTTGAAGGGCTTTATTATAATTCTCAAGAGCCGGCATTTCATTGCCCGAAATCTCATACACCTGTCCTAAGGTTTGATAAACTGAAATCTGCAGGTTTTCATTATCCATACCCGATTTTTGCATAATACGCAGCGATTTTACCAGGTACCTGATTGCCATTTCATTCATACCTGATTGAAAACAAACTTTACTAAGATAAAAATAGGTTTCTGCAAGGTTTGAATTGGTTTCCCCATATTTTCTTTTTTGTATTTCAAGTACTTTTTTGAAAATTTCTAACGCATTAAACGTTTTGTTTTCTTCAAGATATAACTGGCCAATTTGAAGATAGCTCTGTGTTGAAATGGAATGAGTTTCACCGAGAATTTCAAGTCTGGTATAAAGAGATTTTTTAAAATAGTCGAAAGCAAGATTATATTGTCCTTTGGCCTGATATACCTTTCCAATACCTGAATAACAGTTGGTTTCATCTAACCTTGATTTACATGCAACATTTAAAATCAGGGCTTTTTTATAATATTCATAAGCTTTATCATTGTCTCCGAACTTAAGATAAAAGTTCCCGATATTGAAATAGCTTGCGGCTAATTCACGACTAAATCTTTTAACTTTAAGTAACAGAAATTTCAAAGCATTTTTATAATAGAAAAAGGCAGAATCATATTTATTTGAAATCATGAAATCGTTACCAAGATTATTGGCAACTACAGAATATTGAAGAACATCTGGATTTTTGTTTTTCATGATTAGTATATAAGCTTTTCGATGAAATATTAATGCTTGTTTTATCTTACCACCATCCCTGTAATTATTTCCGGCATTGTTAAAGATCCTGGCAACAAGAATGTTGTCATTAATTTTGTTGTTTAAAATAAGTTGAAGTGCCTTCCCGGTATAAATTTCAGACATCGGACGATTGTCAACAAGTTTGTAAATTGAAGCAAGCAAAACATATGAATCGGCCAAACCGTTATAATTATCAGGACAAAACATTTCCTTCAATTTATATGTCTGAACGGCATATGTTAATGCTTTGGGAAATTTTTCAGTTTTAATCATTTCTGAAGAAAGGGAATCCAGCATTTTTATTTTTACAAAAACTTCAGAATCTTTTCTGTCGGTGCCACAGAAAGTGAATAGAATTATTAATATTAAATAAAATAATATATAAAAAATTCTTGTTTGCATTTTGTTGATAACAAATTTGAATCAATATACAATTTATTTTTATTTCTTTTAAAAAATTGTAAATTTGATTCCTATAGAAAAATTCTCAATTATGCAACGTATTGTTAGTATCTTTTTAACCCTTTTAGTCGTTCAGGTTTCGTCTTTTTCACAATCGACTAAAGCCAGAATTGAAAATGTCAGTTTTGATGTTGTCGATAAAAAAATAGTTGTAATATATGATATTTCAAGGTATTCTCCGGTAGAACGATTTCAGGTTAACCTCCAGTTTGTAACAGATAAAAATGAAACGATCAATCCCATTACGGTATTTGGTGACGTAGGAAATGAAATTAAAGGCGGAAAAAACAAGAAAATAGTTTGGGATTTTATTAAAGACGGGGTTAAGTTAAAAGGCATAAACCTGGAAGCCGATGTAACTGTTGCCTCTGTGAAAGAAGATGGAGGAGGCCCATCGAATGCATTTTTATCAATTTTAATTCCGGGTTTGGGGGACAGGTATGTTTCGAACAGCCGTAAAGCAATTATAAAACCTTATTTTTTTACTATTGCAACCTATGGCATGTTGGGAATGGCAATTTATGAAAGTTCACAATATAATTCTTATAATGACACTTATAATAATTACAGCAGGTTACTTTCCAAGGATCCTTCAAATACTTCATTTCGAAATAATATGAATATTGCTTCAAATAACAGGGATGCAGCTTTAAATAATTTTATAGCATTTTCTGCAATTGGTGCTTCAATTTGGGCTGTAGACATTTTATGGGTTACTTTTAAAGGCATTAAAAACAACAATGCAAGAAAAGCAAAGCTTAGAACATACCTCGCTCCTGAGCTCAATCCTTTTGGTCAGGATGCTAATTTTGCATTAAAACTTACTTTAGAATATTAATTTATTTTACAAAACACGTTTACATTTTTCTTATTGCATACATACTATTATTGTATTAAATTTGATAATCAATTAATTTGAATAAAAAAACAGCATTATGAAAACAAAATTAGTCCTCATGTTTTTGTTTCTTGCTGCAATAGGTCTGAATACTGAAGCACAAAAGGGCAAAAGTACTTTTAAGAAAATTGAGTACACCGACGATGATCAAACCCAGGCTCAGCCTAAAGTCCAACCGCAGGCTCAACCTCAGGTTCAGCCACAAGTACAACCGCAGACACAAGCAAAAGAACAACCTCAGATGCGCGGATATGGCGATCCGCTTAAAGGTTTGAATGTTGCAAATGCTAAAAAACAGCTGGCTGTTGGTAATTATTATGCTTTAATTATAGGTATTGACAAATACCAGGGGGAATGGCCTCAACTTAAAAATGCGGTTAGCGATGCCCGCGGAGTTGCTAATGTTTTGAAAAAGAATTACAGGTTTGATAAAATAATTACTCTGTACGATCAGGATGCATCACGCGATAAAATTATAGAAAGTTTGGAATGGCTGGTCGACAATGTAAAGGATACCGATAATGTGTTTATTTTTTACACTGGTCATGGAGAATTTAAAACGGCATTAAACAAGGGATATTGGGTACCTGCCGATGCCACTTCGCAAACAACAGCTCAATATATTTCGAATTCCGATATCCAGACCTTTTTGGGTGGAATAAAATCGAAACACACTCTTCTTGTTTCCGACGCTTGCTTTAGCGGCGATCTTTTCAGGGGAAAAACGGTTTCTATCCCATTCGAAAATTCCGATAATTACTATAAAAAAGTTTATGACTTGTCTTCGCGCCAGGCACTCACTTCAGGAGGCGTTGAACCTGTTATGGATGGGGGTAAAGAAGGTCATTCCATTTTCAGCTATTATTTCCTTAAAACTCTGGAAAATAACGGTGGGAGATTTCTTGACGCCGGACAATTGTACGAAGGTGTGAAGATTCCGGTAATTAACAATTCTGAACAAACTCCAATATTCTATCCTATCAAAAATACAGGGGACGAAGGGGGCCAGTTTATTTTTATTAAAAAATAAATGCTGTCTTCAGATATCATTTTTAAAGTAATTATTAATCTAATATTCCCGCTTTCGCGGGATTTTTTTTAATTTCACCCTTTATTATTCAATATCGACAATTTAATTATAATGGGAATTTTATTAACAAGAGATGTTTGTAAAACTTTTGGGGTAAATAAAGCGCTTGATTCAGTTAATATCGATGTACCTGAAGGCAGCATTTATGGTTTGCTGGGACCAAATGGCGCCGGTAAAACAACCCTGTTAAGAATCATCAACCAAATACTTGCTCCGGATAGTGGTGAGATTTACTTCAGGGGAAGTAAGCTGAAAGCCGATGACATTCGAAAAATAGGTTATTTGCCTGAAGAACGCGGCCTCTATAAGAAAATGAAAGTTGGGGAACAAGCCATTTATCTTGCCAGGTTAAAGGGCCTTTCAAGACACGATTCGCTGCGAAAATTAAAATACTGGTTCGAAAAATTTGAAATGCAGGATTGGTGGGATAAAAAAATTGAAGAACTTTCAAAAGGGATGCAACAAAAAGTACAATTCATAACTACAATTTTACACGATCCTGAACTGCTAATTTTTGATGAACCTTTTAGCGGATTCGATCCAATAAATGTTAATGTTCTTAAAAAAGAAATATTGGAACTAAAATCAAAAGGATCCACTATTATTTTTTCTACTCATAATATGATTTCAGTTGAAGAACTTTGCGACTTTATTACCCTTATTAACAAATCGAGATGCATTTTAAACGGGCAAACTGATGAGATTCGATCCAGTTATAAAACAGGTACGTTTGAAATTCAATTTTCGGGTAATCCCGATATCTTCACCAAAGTGTTGAATTCAAATTTTCAGCTTCAGAATATCAAAACTAACCACACCTTACATACTGCTACAATCAAAATCGCCGGAATTTCTTCTGATAATGAGTTGTTGAACCTGATAATACCTCATATACATATAGTTTCATATCGCGAAGTATTGCCGGGAATGAATGAAGTATTTATTTCAGTTGTTGAAAAAGCAGGATGAATAAAAATAAAATACATTTTATAATTAAAAACATAAAAATTATTTTAAATCGGGAAAAACCTCAATCTATGAACAGAAATAAAATTGCTCTCATTATTCAAAGGGAATTCAGGACCCGGATACGCAAAAAATCATTTATCATAATGAGTATTCTTGGGCCGTTTCTGTTTGCAGCAATGATTATCTTACCTATATGGTTTACCACAATGGAAGATAAGGAAGTCAAAATTATTGCTGTTGCAGATAGTACACATATTTTTCAAAACAAAATTCCGGATACAAAAAATTTGAAATTCAAATATCTCGAAAATGCAGATATAAAATATCTTTTAAAAGATTTTCAAAATCAAGGTTACTGGGGCGTTCTATACATAACGCAAGTAATAACCTATGTTCCAAATGCCGTTTTTTTATATTCCTATTCTCAGCCCAGTTTTGGAATGAAAATCCATATTGAATCTTCTTTGGAAAAAGAGATTGAACGCCAGAAATTATTCGCGCATAATATTCAGAATTTAGATGAAATATTAAAATCAATTAAATCGAATATCAGTGTCAGGACTATAAAACTTGAAGAAGGGGGGAAAGAAAAAGAAAATTATGCCGAACAATCCATGATAGTGGGATATGCTGCCGGTTTTCTGATATATTTTTTTATTTTTCTTTTTGGAATGCAGGTAATGAGAGGGGTAATTGAAGAGAAATCAAACAGGATTGTTGAAGTAATTGTTTCTTCAGTTAAGCCATTTGAATTAATGATGGGCAAAATTATTGGTATCGCGGGTGTGGCGCTAGTCCAATTTATAATTTGGATTGTACTAACTGCCAGTTTAATTGGTGTCGGTCAGAAAGTATTTTTTCCTGAATTGGGTAAATCGCCTACTGAAAAAGTAATTTCAGAGGATATCATGAATTCCGGAAATTCCGCACATAAGGAAGTCATTCATGAGCAAATTCCAAAAGATGAAAATACAATTAAAGTTGAGATGCTTTTTAAATCAATTTCAGATATTAATTATGTAGTTATTTTGTCCTGGTTTTTATTTTATTTCATTGGAGGGTACTTATTGTATGCTTCGCTTTTTGCAGCTATTGGTTCTACTGTAGATAATGAAGCTGATACACAGCAATTTATGCTTCCGGTAACCATACCCCTCATTCTGGCAATTTATGTAATGATCAATACTATGAATAATCCCGATAGCAATCTTTCTTTTTGGTTCTCGATGATTCCTCTCACATCGCCAATTGTGATGATGGTTAGAATACCATTTTTTAGCGATGGGATGAATTGGCAATTAATTATTTCAGCTGTTATTTTAGTTCTTTCTTTTATAGGTACTACATGGCTTGCAGGTAAAATTTATCGTACCGGAATTTTAATGTATGGGAAAAAAGCCAGCTACAGGGAACTATGGAAATGGATAAAATATAAAAACTAAATCTAATTATTCGACAATATTATTTTATTTTGTAGTTAGTCAGGTTAATAATAATAAAATCCTGCAGCTTATTAACCTGAATATCCGAACTATTATACAGAATATTAAATATTGCGGGTTTTAATAATAAGAAATATCTTTAAAACTTTTAAACTTACTGATGGCATATCAAGGAGAAAACGATATTTTCAATAATCCTTCGGAATTTGAAAGATTCTTTAAGGAAAAATATCGTACCTTTTGTCTTTTGGCATGTCGTTATGTTAAAGAAATAGAAACATCTGAAGAAGTTGTTCAGGATGTTTTTGTACGAATATGGGAAAGAAGGGATCAAATAATAGTTAAAGGAACTTTAGCTGCATATATTGCAACCTCAATAAAAAACCAGTGCTTAAATTATCTTAAACATCAGTCGATTGTTGAACATTTTGAAAAAACAGAAGTACTCAAAAATACTATAGACCCTACTGAAACTGAAGAAGAAATGGGCGACTTTGAACTTGAAACTGCAATTATTAATGCCATTGCTGAATTACCAACTCAAAGGCAAAAGATATTCAGGTTGAGCAGGGTAGATGGTTTAAAATATTATGAAATTGCAGAAAGATTGGGCCTTTCCGTTAAAACTGTCGAAGCCCAGATGGGTAAGGCATTAAAACAACTTCGAATAAAATTAAAAGATTATATGGTTATATTTATTTATGTTGCTTTTTCACTATTTGAATTTTTCCCTAAATAATAATTTTCCTGATTTATGATTGAAAAAAATAATTTAATCAACAAATTTGTGGTAGAATCGATGTTCAAAAATAAATATTCTGGTTTTCATTAATAATAAACTAATAAGGGTAAAAAATAGTTGAGTTGTTAACTTATTGTAATTTGATATGAAAGTGAAAGAAAATTATAATGTTGATTGGACTTTGCTTGCTTCTTATGTTACTGACAATATTTCTAAAGAAGATAAAGCAAGGTTTGAAAACTGGATTGAAGGGTCCGATAAAAATAAGCAGATCGTTGAGGAGGCTGAAAGAGTCTGGAATTTGAGCAAAAATATCGATTTGGTAAACCTGAACACAGGCAAAGCCTGGAATAAAGTTAACGAAAAAGCACAAATATTAACTGAAGTGCAAGATCGATCGTTATTTAGAATTCCGGGTAATTTTTTCCTTAAAATCGCAGCTATATTAATTGTGGCGATTTTTTCCTGGTACCTGATAAACAAAATCAATTCAGAGATCAACATCAAAGCAGGAAATTCATTAGTACAACTCACACTATACGATGGTTCAAAAGTCGACCTGAATAAAAATACCCAGTTAAAATATCCAAAAAAGTTTAAAAGTACCTCACGCGAAGTTTATTTAAAAGGAGAAGGGTTTTTTAACATTTATCGTAATCCTCAAAAACCATTTATTATTCATACTTCAAACACTATTATAAAAGTTCTTGGAACTTCTTTTGATGTGAATGCCAATTCCGATGGCAATGTTGAAGTAATTGTAAATTCTGGTGTCGTTTCATTAAAGTCAAAATATTCAAAACAGGAGGTAATTTTAAATAAAGATGAAAAGGGTACATATTTGGCTAAAAATTCTCAAATCATAAAAAGTATAAATTCCGACCAAAATTATCTTTCATGGAAAACGAAGAAATTTATTTTTCGTGAATGCAACCTGGGAGAAGTATTCGATAAACTTGAAAAAGTGTATGATATTCAAATTATATTGAAGGATTCTGGTATTAGAAATTATAAGCTTACTGCCACTTATGAAAAACACGAAGCCCTCGATATTATGAAAATGATTTGCCTGACATTTGGGTTTAAGATTTGTGAAAATGAAAATGTTTTTACTATTGAAAATAAAATAAGCTCAAAAAACCAGGCACACCATTAATTTTAAACCTGTTCCTTCAATTCAAATAACAGGTTTATTAAAAAAATTCAATATAAATGGTAATTCATCCTAAAATAAGGCAACTTAAATGGATTTCCTGGTGTATCATAATTTTATTTCTTTTTTTCCATGAACAATTATTTTCCCAACAATCCGATATAAAAATTACATTAAATATTAATAACCGGAAACTCTCCGATATTCTTGACAGTTTAAGTACCAGGTTTAATGTAAATTTTTCTTACAATGCCGAGATTCCTGCAATGAGAGAAATCAGGACAATTTCAATTACTGCCGGTTTAGATGAAATTCTTTCTAAATTATTGCAATCTGAAAGATTGGAATTTTCCAAAGATGGAAACCATATAATCATATACAAAACGCTAAGTCTCCCTCCTGATGAACCAATTCAAAAAAAAATTGAGAAATTCATTGTTTTTAAGGGGAAAATATTTGAAAAAAAAACATCAACCCCGCTCCCGTTTGCATCGGTCTCAATTTCCAGATCAAGTATTGGAACTGTTGCAAACGATAATGGAGAATTTACTATCAGGGTTCCTGATTCTTTAATTCATGATACTCTTATAATTTCCTTTATTGGATTTCAAACTGAAAAAAGATATTTAAATAGCCTGGTTGGAAATTTCATAAACATATCACTCAATGAGAATCCGGTAAATATCGATAAAGTAATTATTAAACCTTTATCAGGACTTGAGATTGTTAAAGAAATGATTGAAAATATAGGTAAGAATTATAGCAGGCAAAATGCAATGTATACTGCATTTTACCGTGAAGCTACCCGAAAAGATGATGACTATATTTCCATTTGCGAGGCGGTGCTCGATATTTCTAAAGCTTCATACTCAAGTCGGTTATACAATGATCAGGCACGGATTTTTAAAGGCCGTAAAACTGAAGATACCAAGCAAATGCAAAAGCTTTCATACAAACTTGAAGGAGGTGTGTACAATTGCCTAAGCCTCGATGTTATAAAAGAAAAGGCATCATTCCTATCTTATGAATCATTCGACCAATATGATTATACCGTTATAAGGAAAGTGCCTTATAATAATCAAATACTTATTGTCGTTGAGTTTAAACAAAAAGAAAATGTCGAAATGCCATTCTATGACGGCATAATGTATATTGATGCAAAAACTAAAGCTTTGGTAGCAACAAAATTTTGTCTTAGTCCAAGTGGGTTAAAATATGCCAGGAGCCTTTTAGTGAAAAAAGAGCCAAGCAAATACCAACTTAAGCCTATAGGGGCAGAATACCAGGTATATTATAGAAACATAAACGGTAAGTGGTATCTCGATTATCTGAGGGGAGAAATAAAGATCAAAGCCAAAAGTAATAAATGGTTTTTTAATTCAACATTCACTTCATTTTCTGAAATTGCAGTTACAGAAATCGATACTAACAATACTGCAAGATTCAAATGGAACGAAATTACCAAGTCGAGTGATATTATGGTTGATTTTTTAAAAGACAATGATGAAAATTTTTGGAGTAATTATAATTTAATTCAACCCAATCAGCCGTTGCAGGAAGCAATAAAAAAAATAAATATTAAAAAAAGCTTATACACTGATAAGTCGGAAAAAGATAAATTGTTTTGATTTCTAAACGTTAAATCTAAAATGCATGATATCTCCATCGTCAACTAAATACTCTTTACCTTCGATGGCTATTTTGCCGGCTTCCCTACAAGCCGCCTCAGAGCCGTACCTGATATAATCATTGTACTTTATTACTTCGGCACGAATAAATCCTTTTTCAAAATCGGTATGAATAATGCCTGCTGCCTGGGGAGCCTTGGTCCCTCTAATATAAGTCCATGCCCTCGATTCATCAGGGCCCGTGGTGAAAAATGTTTCCAATTCCAATAATTTATAAGCAGCTTTTATTAAACGCGTAACTCCTGATTCATGAAGCCCGACTTCTTCCAGGAACATTTGTCGTTCTTCATAAGTTTCCAATTCTGCAATCTCCGATTCTGTTTTTGCAGCAATAATAAGCACTTCTGCATTTTCATTCCTTATAGATTCCATGAACCTTTCAACATATCGGTTTCCTTTAACAGCGCTTCCTTCATCGACATTACAAACATAAAGGATAGGCTTATCGGTTAATAAAAAGAGGTCGTGTTCAATCTTTTTATCTTCCTTATTATCGAGCTTAACTGAACGTGCAGATTTGCCCTGAATAAGAGCATTTTTATATTGCATCAACATATCGAGAAAATGCTTAGCCAGTCTGTCGCCACCGGTTTGAGCCTGTTTTTGTACCTTTGCTATTCTGTTCTCTATAGTCTCAAGATCTTTTATCTGTAATTCTGTATCAACAATTTCTTTATCTCTCACCGGGTCTATTATACTATCGATATGAGTTACATTACTATCATCGAAACAACGCAACACATGTATAATGGCATCCGTTTCCCTAATGTTGGCAAGAAATTTGTTCCCCAACCCTTCTCCTTTGCTGGCACCTTTCACTAACCCTGCAATATCAACTATTTCAACTGTGGTTGGTATTACTTTTTTAGGTTTATCTAATTCAGCCAACTTAATAAGCCTTTCATCAGGCACAGTAATCACACTCATGTTGGGTTCAATAGTGCAAAACGGAAAATTCGCTGCCTGAGCCTTAGTATTCGAAAGGCAATTAAAGAGAGTCGATTTCCCAACATTTGGTAAACCAACAATACCGCATTGTAGTCCCATATTTTATTCTAAAATAAACTATACAAAGTTAAAGGATAATTAATGATATCAAATTTTTTGAGGATATAAACAAAATTCAAATGCCTTTGGAAACATGGATTAGTGAAGGAAGTATCATTTTATTATTGGAAATGATTAGTTTTTATTACTAAATACTCAATGGTCATAAATAATGGATTTAGAAAAAGTGTAATTTTATGCCCTTATTTTTTAATCGGGTTCAATTTTAACTTTCATTTCAATGGATAATAAAATAATGAACAGGGCAGCGGACAATATCCGTATTCTTTCAGCAGCAATGGTAGAAAAGGCAAAATCTGGGCATCCGGGCGGAGCAATGGGTGGAGCTGATTTTATAAATATTCTTTACACCGAATTCCTTCGTTACGATCCCTCGGATTTGTCATGGTTTATGCGCGACAGGTTTTTTCTCGACCCGGGTCACATGTCACCTATGCTTTATTCGGTTTTAACCCTTTCAGGAATTTTTAATACCGATGAACTAAGAAATTTCCGTCAATGGGGAAGTTCTACTCCCGGCCATCCCGAAAAGGATATAAATAAAGGCATAGAAAACACATCCGGGCCATTGGGACAGGGCCATACAATGGCAGTAGGTGCAGCAATTGCCGAACGCTTTTTATGCGCCCGTTTCGGTGAATGGATGTCGCATAAAACATATACATATATTTCCGACGGGGGTATACAGGAAGAAATTTCACAGGCAGCCGGAAGAATTGCCGGATTTCTCGGCCTAAGCAATCTTATCATGTTTTACGATTCGAACGATATTCAACTTTCTACAGAGACTAAAGTAGTTACTTCTGAAGATACTGCCAAAAAATATGAAGCATGGGGATGGCATGTGTTGTATATCGATGGAAATAATACTGACCAAATCAGGGAAGCATTGAAAAATGCCAATTATGAAAAAAACAGACCAACGATAATCATTGGTAAAACCATTATGGGTAAAGGCGCCTTGAAAGATGACGGAACAAATTTTGAGCGGAAAACTTCCACCCATGGAATGCCTCTTTCCGAAGCAGGCGCTTCATTTGACAAAACGATTGCAAACCTTGGAGGCAACACGAATGAACCTTTTACAATTTTTCCGGAAGTTGCCGAATTCTATAAAAACATAAAAGATCAAAAAATTAAGGAGGCGGCAGATCGCGAAGCCAATAAGAAAGAATGGGAGAATAAAAATCCTTTTCTTGCAAAAAAACTTGAATTATTCTTATCCGGCAATCTTCCTTATCTCAATTTTGAAGATATAATTCATAAAGAAAATATTGCTACACGTGCTGCATCTGCGAATATATTGGGATATCTGGCACAGAAAGTTGAAAACATGATTGTGGCATCGGCAGACCTTGCCAACAGCGATAAAACCGACGGGTTTCTTAAATATACCAAACCGTTTATCAAGGGTGATTTCTCAGGTGCTTTTCTTCAGGTTGGAGTCAGTGAGCTGACCATGGCAGCCATTTGTAATGGAATAGCTTTGCATGGTGGGGTTTTAGTGGCATGTGGTACTTTCTTTGTATTTTCCGATTATATGAAGCCGGCTGTTCGTCTTGCAGCCCTTATGGAACTTCCTGTAAAGTATATCTGGACACACGACGCATTCCGTGTAGGCGAGGATGGCCCGACACATCAGCCTGTTGAACAGGAAGCACAAATCCGGCTTCTCGAACATCTGAAAAATCATCATGGCAGAAACAGCCTGCTGGTTCTTCGTCCCGCTGATTCCTATGAAACTTCAGCAGCCTGGAAGATGGCTTTGGAGAATACATATACTCCCACTGCATTAGTTTTGTCGAGACAAAATATCAAAGATATTCCGGCAAAAACCGGATCGACAAGGTACTATGATGCATATCAGGCTGAACTGGGCGCTTATATTGCAGTCGATTGTGCAGGAATTCCCGATATAATTCTAATTGCCAGCGGTTCCGAGGTTTCAACATTAGTGGCCGGAGCTGAATTATTAAAAAATCAGAAAAACCTGAATGTAAGAATCGTTTCAGTAATTTCAGAAGGATTGTTCAGGAATCAATCTAAAGAGTACCAATTAGATATTATTCCTGACAATATACCTTTATTTGGTTTGACTGCCGGATTACCTGTTACTTTAGCCGGACTTGTTGGTAATAAAGGTAAAATCTGGGGTTTGGACCACTTCGGTTTTTCAGCCCCTGCAAAAGTGCTCGATGAAAAATTCGGGTTCACACCCGAAAATATATTTCAACAGGTCATGGAGTTTCTTAAAGAATTTGGGAAATAGAATCTCTTATAATTTAATAAAAAACAATTGTTCCGGCATCTGTTATCTTGCCAACCTCAACAGAAATATTCTCCTTTATTTTTGATTCCAATCCATTTTGCGGAACGAATTTAAGTAAATAAGTTCCGGCAGGCAATCCTCTTATTAAAAATTTACCCTCATTATTGGTAACCGTGCCAAAAGTATCCGGAGCCGAAATGGCATAAATAAATGGTCTGGCTTGGAAAAGGGAAATAACTCCTTTTATTCCACCTGTGTTCGTTGATGAAAATATTCTAAATACAGGTTTCAAATTAAATAAACCATTATTGGTAGGAACAATAGATTTTGGTACATCAAAATCTATAATAAAATTATATTCCTGTCCATCCAAAATTTTTTGATTAAAATTTAAAACATATCCCGATTCAAATCCTTTCGGCAATAACAGTGAAAATGTTTGCCCGTTTATTTTAATGTTATTCGTATCACCTATAATTATATGTACCTGGGAAAGATTACCGACAGGAGTCAGGTAACTTGCCAGCAGCGTATCGGTACCATTCGTAAAATTGAGAATATTATAAATTCCAGTTCTCGTAAGTGTAAAAGGAATTTCATTCTTGTTTGCATTTGTTTTAATTGAAACAGATCGAAAATCGATATTCACTTCATCGTAAGGAAATGGAGAATCGGCAAGATAAAAGTTTACCTGGGTTTTACTGACCTTATCCTTATGGCATGAGAAAAAAATCGTAATACTCAGGATCAATAAAAAAAAATGAACATGTAAATTTTTAAAAGGCCACATGCTTATATTAGATTAATCTAAAATAAAGATTAAAGTAACAAACAATTGCAAAATTCAACAAACTAATTTTATTAATGAGTTTTACGAATTAATACAGACATTTGTTTTTTAAATATCGATTTATTATTTCTGAGAAAAATAATCCTAACTTTGGTGAAACCTTTACAATCAATGACATTAGTCAAATTCAGGAAAATATATTTTTTTATAATTGCTGTTTTTGCAATATGTCTGTCCTTCATTGATACCATTCACTGTCAGCAGAAACCGGAAATCAAAGCAACTACCACACGCATATTATTTGTATTCGATGCTTCATACAGCATGTATGGTTTGTGGGAAAGTGACATTAAAATAAATATTGCACGGCGTATCCTAATCAGCATGGTGGACAGCCTGCAACATATCGACAATGTGCAGATGGCACTTCGTGTTTATGGCCATCAGAGCCCTGTCCCTCCGCAAGATTGTACCGATACCCGTTTGGAAGTCCCATTTGGTAAAAACAATGCTTCAGTTATCAGGCAAAGATTAAGATTTATAGAGCCTAAAGGCACCACTCCTATCGCAGGTTCTCTTGCACAATGCCCGAACGATTTTCCTCCATGCAGCGATTGCCGTAATATTATTATTCTTATCACCGATGGAATGGAAGAATGCAAAGGAGATCCTTGTGCGGTATCGGAGGATTTACAAAAACGAGGAATTATTTTGAAACCATTTATTATAGGTATTGGTATTGACGAAGGATTTCATGAAACATTCGATTGTGTCGGGCGATTTTATAATGCAAATCATGAAGAGACATTTAAAGAATTATTGGGAATTGTAATTACCCAGGCGCTCAATTCAACGACTGCCCAGGTAAACCTTCTTGACGAAAAAGGTCTTCCAACGGAAACCAATGTCAACATGACGTTTTACAACAGGTACTCCGGAAAAATGCTTCACAACTATGTTCATACCATTAACAATCGGGGAAACCCCGATACACTCATCCTCGATCCACTGGTAACATACCGGTTGGTTGTGAACACAATTCCTCCCGTTTCAGTAGATAGTTTTAAAGTTATCCCTGGAAAACATACAATAATCGCAGTTGATGCTCCCCAGGGTACATTAGTTGTTAATTCTCCCGGATTAGGAAATCAGTATCGCGAGGTCTCGTTTCTCATTAGAAAATCAGGTAACACTCAAACATTAAACAACCAGAAGCTTGGAGAATCTATTAAATATATTACAGGTAAATACGACCTGGAAATCCCAATTCTTCCAAGGCTTTTAATCAATGAAGTTGATATTAAACAAAGCAGTACAACTACAGTAGAAATTCCACGTCCGGGCCTTTTAACTATACTCAGTTCAACACCGGGTTATGGTAGTCTTTATGTTCACAGGGAAAAAGGCTTGGAATGGATTTATAATTTTAATCCCAACATAAAAAACGAATCAGTGGTTTTACAACCTGGAAAATATACTGTCGTATTCCGTGCCTTAAATTCCAAAGAAAGTATTTATTCCATTTCAAAATCATTTGAAATTAAATCCGGAAGTTCTTTGGCACTGGAATTGAATTAAAATAAAATACTGTTATAGCTTTCATATTTGATGTTATTGACTGCATTTAAAGGGCCTAAGAATGAATAATAAAATATTTTCCTTCTATTTTTTTTAGAAGTTGTTTCACCTAAAAATTCCCGTAAGGTCAATATTCTAAAATCGAATTGAATGAGCATATATTGACTTTTAATAAACCTTTAAAATGCCTTATTTTCCTTACATTTGTGAAATAATAA
>Ga0265316_10002870_pt1 | contig 17646 bp, 11 predicted proteins | sample 4522metaG_FD_202092 | JGI IMG/M metagenome (GOLD analysis project Ga0265316, IMG submission 202092) | Rhizosphere microbial communities from Carex aquatilis grown in University of Washington, Seatle, WA, United States - 4-5-22 metaG | ecosystem: Host-associated > Plants > Roots > Rhizosphere >... | reverse complement strand
CGAAGTCGTGCTGCAATACAACGACAGCTACAACGACCAGGTGCTTTGTTATACGAACACCGTCCACAATCCCGACGGCGGTGCGCATCTGTCGGGCTTCCGCAGCGCGGTCACACGCGCCATCAACCAATATGCGAAGTCGAACGAATTGTTGAAGGAGAAGGACCCGCAGATCACCGGCGACGACGTGCGCGAAGGTTTGACGGCGGTGATTTCGGTCAAGCACAGCGATCCGAAATTTGAATCGCAGACGAAGGTGAAATTGCTTTCGCCAGAAGTAGAAAAAATCGTCGGCTCGGTAAGTTACGAAGGTCTGATGACTTATTTCGACGCGAATCCGCCGGTTGCAAAGCGCATCATAGACAAAGGCCTTAACGCCGCCCGCGCCCGCGAAGCCGCGCGCAAGGCGCGTGAAGCTGTCCGTAAATCCGCGCTGACCGGCGGCGGTTTGCCAGGCAAGCTGGCGGATTGTTCGGATCGCGACCCGGTGAACACGGAGCTTTACATCGTCGAGGGTGATTCCGCCGGTGGCTCGGCCAAGCAGGGACGCGACCGGAAATTTCAGGCGATTCTGCCGATTCGCGGCAAATTGATCAACGTCGAGAAGGCCCGCCTCGACAAGGTTCTTCAGAACAACGAAATCCGCACCATGATCACAGCCATCGGCACGGGCATCGGCGACGGCGAGGGCGAAGGCGCGTTCGACATCGCCAAGTTGCGCTATCACAAAATCATCATCATGACCGATGCGGACGTGGACGGATCGCACATCCGCACGCTGCTGCTCACGTTTTTTTATCGCCAGATGCCGAAGCTCATCAAGGATGGCTACGTTTACATCGCGCAGCCGCCGCTTTACAGCATCACGCGCAAGAAGAAGACCGATTATATTGACGACGACGTGCAACTCAACCGCATCCTGCTGCAAAACGGCACGGAGGAGGTGAAATTGAAAAATCTCGCTGACGGACGCGAACTTGCGCCGAAGCAGCTTGAGGAAATTCTGACGTTGCTCGAATCGCTCGACAAATACGCAACGTTCATCCGCCGGCAGGGAGGCGACTTTGGCGATTACGTCGAGAAACGCACCAAGAAAGGCACTTTCCCGGTTTTCATCATCAAAGTCCGCGAGGGCAACGATGAGACCGTCCATTATTTTGACGACCTCGACGACGTGCAGAAATTCAAGGACAAGAATTCCGATCTCTACAGCAACGGCGACTCGAAGGAAAAATCCGACAAGCCCAAGAACCAGACGCGCCGCGCGGTCGAGGCGGATTTGCACCTTGAAAGCAAGGCCATCGCGGAGTTGCTTGGCAAACTTTCCAAAAAGGGACTGGCTGTGGATCACTACGCCGCGCAGGACAAGCCGTTATATGAATTGATCGAGGGCGAAGGCGACAAGGCGACCATGACGCCGCTGTTTTCAATCCCGGAGATTTTGAACAGCGTGAAAGCCGTCGGCAAAAAAGGCATTCAGATGACCCGCTTCAAGGGTCTCGGTGAAATGGATGCGAAGGAACTTTTTGAGACCACGATGAATCCGACCGTGCGCAAGCTGTTGCGGATTGATTTGACCGACGCGGTTGAAGCCGAGGAAATGTTCTCGCGCCTGATGGGCGAGGAAGTCGAACCGCGCCGCCAGTTCATCGAGGACAACGCGCTCAACGTGCGCAATCTGGACGTTTAATTTTTAGCTGCTGAAATTATTTTTATGGCCGAACCCAAAGACCCGAATGCCTTGCCTGTGAGCAACACCCCATTGTTTGCCGCGAACGAGAAGATCGCGAAGATCAATGTTGCGGACGAAATCAAAAATTCGTTCCTAGATTATTCCATGTCCGTCATCATCTCTCGCGCGCTGCCGGATGTGCGCGACGGCTTGAAACCCTCGCAACGCCGCATCCTATACGCGATGCACGAGCTGTCGCTGTTTCCGGGACGCAAGCCTTACAAGTGCGCGAAAATCTGCGGTGACACGAGCGGCAATTACCATCCGCACGGCGAAGCGGTGATTTATCCGACGCTCGTCCACATGGCGCAGCCGTGGGCGATGCGCGAGCGGCTCGTGGACGGCAAGGGTAATTTCGGCTCCATCGAAGATGATCCGCCGGCGGCGATGCGTTACACCGAGGCGCGGCTCACGCATCTCGGCGCGGCGTTGATGCAGGACATGGACCGGGAGACGGTGGATTTTGTCCCAAACTACGACGAGCGCATGACGGAGCCGACAGTTTTTCCAGCGGCGTTTCCCAATCTGCTCGTCAACGGCGGCACCGGCATCGCCGTCGGCATGGCCACGAACATGCCGCCGCACAATCTCGGCGAAGTGGTTGACGGCATCTGCGCGCAGATTGACAACCCGGAGATCACCATCGCGCAATTGATGAAACACATCAAAGGCCCAGACTTTCCGACGGGCGGCATGATTTGCGGCGTCGAGGGCATCAAGAATTATTTCACGACTGGCAAGGGCAGCGTGAAGTTGCGCGGTCGTGTCGGCTCGGAGGAAATTCGCGGCAACCGCGAGCAGCTCGTCATCACGGAGATTCCCTTCAACGTCAATCGCGCGGCGCTGGAGGAAAAAATCGCCGAGCTGGTGAACGAAAAAATCATCACGGAAATCTCCGCGATGCGCAACGAGTCCGACGAGAACACCCGGCTCGTGATGGAACTCAAGCGCGACGGCAATCCCAAAGTCGTCATCGCCAATCTTTACAAGCACACGCAGCTGGAGGTGTCGTTTAGCGTCAACGCGCTCGCGATTGACCACGGCAAGCCGAAGACGCTCACGCTCAAGGAAATCATCCAGTGCTACATCGAGCATCGCCGCGAAGTCATTTTGCGCCGCACTCGCTTTGAACTGAAGAAGGCCGAGGAACGCGCCGAATTGCTGGAAGGTTATCTCGTCGCGCTCGCGAACCTCGACGAATTCATCGCCATCATCCGAAAATCCAAGACGCGCGAGGAGGCGCGCGTGAAATTGCTCGCGTTCGAGTGGACGCAAAAGCAGGTCGAGCGCTGGGGGATTCTCATTCGGAGCGAGTCACGTCTGGACAAAGGCCGCTACGCCTTGACCGAACGCCAGGTGGACGCGATTCTCGAATTGCGACTGTATCAACTGACCGCGCTGGAAATTGACAAGGTCGAGGCTGAATACAAGGAACTCATCGAGCGCATCAAGGATTTGCTCGACATTCTCGCGAAGGAATCGCGCGTGATGACCATCATCAAGGCGGAGCTGAAGGTCATCAAAGAAAAATTCGCCACGCCGCGCAAGAGCCAGATCGTGCCGGACGAGGGCGAGATCGCTATCGAGGATTTGATATCCAACGAAGGCGTCATCATCACGCTCACCCATAACGGCCTCATCAAGCGCACGAACGTTTCGAGCTACCGTTCGCAACGGCGCGGCGGCAAGGGCGTCATCGGCATGACCACGCGCGAGGCCGCAACCGACGAGGACAAGGATTTCATCGAGCATTTGTTCACCGCCAGCACGCACGATTACCTGATGTTCTTCACGAACACCGGCCGCGTTTATGTCGAGCGCGTGCATGAAATTCCCGACATGGGCCGCGCCGCGAAGGGCCGCAGCATCGCAAATCTTTTGGAATTGAAAGCGGGCGAAAAGGTCGCCGCGCTCATCCGCGTGCTTTCTAAAACGGACGCCGACAAGAAAGACATCACTTGGGAACAGCCCGGCTATATCTTCTTCGCGACGAAGCAGGGCACGGTGAAAAAGACCGCGCTCGCCGATTTTGCCAACGTCCGCAAGGGCGGCATCATCGCCATCGGTATTGATCCCGGCGACGATTTGATCGAAGTGAAGCTGACAACCGGCAAGAACGAAGTCGTCATCATTACGCGCGATGGCATGAGCATCCGCTTCAACGAAGAAGACGCCCGGCCGATGGGCCGTCCCGCCGGCGGTGTGCGCGGCATCAGCCTCTACAAGGGCGACGCCGTCGTCGCGTTGTCCGTCGTCGTGCCGGACGCGAAACTTTTGGTTGCCGGGGAAAACGGCATCGGCAAGCGCACGGACTTCGAGGAATACCGCATCCAATCGCGCGGCGGCAAGGGCATCATCACGATGAAGACCAACGAGAAGACCGGCGCAGTCGTCGGCGCGCTCACCGTCCGCGACGCGGACGAGATCATGTTGATCACCGTCGGAGGCCAGATGGTGCGCATTCCCGTGCAGGGCATCCGCGAGGCGGGCCGTAACACGCAAGGCGTGAAGCTCGTGAATCTCGCCGAGAAGGACAAACTTCAAGCCATCGCACCGGTTGTTGGCGAGGACAAGGAAGATTCCGCCGCCGAAGACAGACCGGTGAAATAATTTTCAGACGTCCTTTGTCCGGCCAAGTTTTCGGGATAAAGGTTGGCGCGCTCATTTATATCCGGGACTTATTGTTGTCAGAACTTCTGCTGCATCGGGTCCCCCGGCGGAATTTAATTTGCAGGCATTTAGAAAATGAAAAAGCACATTCTCATTGCAGGGGTTCTGGCTGTTTTAGCCCTGCCCGGCCGCGCGGGCGATGCTCCAAGAAACGCCCTGGTCTCAACCAACCCACCGGCATGGGAAAGCAGCGTTGCCCTGGGTTTTTCGCTCACCAGGGGAAACAGCGACACGCTGCTGACCACCGCTGCGTTCAAAACCCGCAGGAAAATGGAGGTCAACGAGTATATGTTGGGCGTGGACGGCTCGTATGGCAAAAATGATTCCATCAAAAACAATGAAACGCTGCACGGTGTTGGACAATACAACCATCTGTTCAGCGACCGCTTCTATGGTTTCCTCAATGTTGAAGGTCTGCACGACGGCATTGCCGACCTGGATTATCGTTTCACGCTAAGCCCCGGCGCCGGTTATTATTTTCTCAAGGAAACCAACACCACGCTGGCCGTCGAAGCCGGTCCCGGTTTGATCTTCCAGCAACTTGGCGGCGTGGACACCACTTACGCGTCGCTGCGCCTGGCGGAACGGTTTGAACACAAACTGGACAATGGCGCGCGGGTTTGGGAAAAGGCGGAGATACTGCCCCAGGCAAACAAATTGGCAAACTTTCTGATCAACGCTGAAATTGGGGCGGAGGCCGCGCTTACCAAAACCTTGAGCCTCCGCGTCACATTGCAGGATAATTATATCAATCAACCCGCCCCTGGCCGCAAAAGCAACGACATGACGCTGATTAGCGGCGTCGTCTATAAATTTTAATTGCAGGAGCAACGACGCAAGGAGTCTCCAACAATTTCTGACGATGGAGCCGGACTGGCTGCCCCGTTTCCTGCCATCTCAATTACGGCGACACCCGCTCCAGCTTCCACGAATTGTCCGGCTGCCTCGTGTAGCAAAACCGGTCGTGCAGCCGGCTGGGACGGCCCTGCCAGAATTCAATCCGCTCCGGTTTCAAGACATAACCGCCCCAGTTCGGCGGCAGCGGCACGTCGTCCGGGAATTTTTTCGCCATTTCGTTCCACTTCGCGTCGAGCGCCGCGCGGCCAGCCACCGCGTCGCGCTGGTTTGAAGCCCACGTCGCGAGCCGGCTGCCGCGCGGGCGCGATTTGAAATACGCCTCCGATTCCTCTCGCGGAATTTTCCCGACCACACCGGCGATGCAGACCTGCCGTTCCAAATCCGGCCAGTAAAATGTCAGCGCCGCGTTGGGATTGTCCGCCAGCTCCAGCCCCTTGCGACTGTCGTGGTTCGTGAAAAAAATGAAGCCGCGCTCGTCCGCGCCCTTGAGCAGCACGGCGCGCGTCGAGGGCCGGCCGGCCTTGTCCACCGTCGCCAGCACCATCGCGTTCACGTCTGCCGGCGAATGGCCGAGGACGGCGTGCCAGAGTTTGAAAAGCGCGATGCCGATTTTCCGCCACCGGCCGCCCGCCGACGCCTGCGCCAACCACGAATTGAATTGCGCCACCGGATTCGCGTCCAAATCCGCCCGCCGCAATTCGCCGGTCGAGTATTCCCTTCTGATGTCGGCGATCGCCATGACAGCCTCACATCCCGCGGAATGCGGTCAAGCCGAGGCCGATGATGCAGGCCACGAATCCCAGGCGGATCAAACAAAGGATGCGCACGCGCATCGCGGAATCCGTCGCCCAGTTGATGAAATCGCGCAGCCGCCACGGCGTGATGGTGAACCAGATTCCCAGGACCGCGAAGACATAAGCCCACCATTGAATGACCAGCACCCACGGCGATTCGCCCAGATGCGGCCGGCCGATGTCCACCATGAATTTCGCCAGCAACAGCATCAGCACGGCGAGTCCGCGCACGGCCAGAAAATCCTGGACGAAGATGCACGAAAAAATGCCCACCGCGATGAATGCACCGAGCATGTAGGGCTTGAAGGAGGAAAAATCCGCAATCGGCTCGATGTTGACGTTCCAGGCAAACCACGCCGTGGCGAGCAGCATCAGCACGACGCCGGCGGGCAGGCTGCGCGGAAATTTGCGCGCCACGGCGGCCAGCCCGGCGGGTTTCAGAAGGCCATAAACCTGCGGCAGCCCGATCAAGACACCGAGCAAAATGGTCAAATACGACAGTTTCATTTCCCGAAAGCTAACCATGAATGGACACAAAAGGACATGAAAAATTCAAACTTGCCGTCGCCCGGTCATCCTCCTCGTTCTCGTCCTCCTCCTCGTCCCGATTCTGGACAATTAATTCGAGGACGAGGACGAACAGGAGCACGAGGGGGATGAAGCACTGTGACATGAAGAATTCAAGGGGAAATTTTTCGCGAACAAGGTTTGACGTTCGGTGTTTGAATCGTATCTTTCTGGCATGAACTTCAGCGTTGTCTTTGAAAAAGTTCAGGACGCCGGTTTTCCCACCGGTTATTACTACGCGCACATTCCGAGCTTGAGCCTGACCACGCATGGCCCCGGCATCGAAGGCGCGCGCGCCGCCGCCGCCGATTTGCTCAAACTGTGGCTTTCGGAAAAACGTGCCAACGGTGAGACCGTCCCCGCACCGGCTGAATCGTTGTTCTCAACCCTCGAACTTCCCGACGATGCCTTGCAAAGCGCGTGAAGCTTTGGTGAAACTGCAACGCGCGGGTTTCGTCATCAAACGGCAATCCGGTTCCCATGTTGTTTTGCCTCACACCGATGGCCGTCAAACTTATGTGGCGATGCATCCGGGCGATATTCCAACAGGAACTTTCCGCTCAATTCTCAAGCAAGCCGGTTTAAGCGAGGTAGAATTCAGGAACCTCTGAACTGCGCCATCATTACACAGGGTTGCCAGAGTGTAATGATGCGACGCGGTTTATTTTCCCGATTCGCCCAGGGTTTTCAATTCCCGGTCGGTCACAATCCAGACGAAGCCGTGTTGCGCCGCCTGTTCCCGCACTTGCGCCTGAAGTTCCTTGCGCTTGGGATATTCCACGTCCAGAACCGGCTTGTGCGCGGTGGCCAGCCGTGAAAGAAATTCCAGGATGTATTTCGTGTCGGCGGCTTGCTGAAGCTTGTCGCCGTTTGTGAAAAGGTCCTCGACGCCGACGGCGTTCACCGCGCCGAGAAAATCCGCGTGCGCGAGCAGTTGCGTGCCGTTCTGCGGAATGACGAGCGCGGCGGGATTCGTTTTGCGGGCGCGCGCGGCGACAGCTTTCACCCAGTCCACCATGTCGCGCCGGTAGCTTTGCTTCGTCTCCGGGTTGAGCCGGTCATCAATGGAATTCTTCCCGTCCTGCTCGAAGGTTTCAAATCCGTCCACGATGTCGAGATAAACGCCGTCAAAACCCGCCGCCATGATTTTGTCCACGTCGGCGAGGATGATTTGCTGCCAGGCGGGCTGCCAGTATTTGACGCGGTAATTGCCCTTCCATTCGGGATTCTCGCCGAGCAAAAACGCGGGCGGATTGGTTTTCCATGCGCGCTGCCAGTAAGCGCGATAATCCTCCGCCTCGCCAATCGAGAGATAGGCAATCACCTTGCGTCCGGCGCGCCCGGCGCGGATGGCCGCCAGGTCCGCCGCCGTCCACGGCTCGCTGCCGCTGAAATTCGCGTCCAGAACAATCCAATCGCGGCCGGCCGCCGCGAGTTGTTGCACGGTCCCGGCTCTGGACTTTGCCAGCGAGTCCGCCTGCAAAATGTAGGCGAATGAAGTGGGCGATGATTGCTGCGCCGAACAAATGGAATTGTTGATGGCGAGAAACGGTGCGAGCAGAATGGATAAAAGCAGCAGTCTCATTTTCAGATATCTTTTCTTACAAATTCACAATTGCCGGGTCGCCGTAGAGGGTGAAGGAGCCGGTGCGGGTGATTTTCACGGCCATGAGCTGTCCCTGATGCCGGGCGTTGCCGTCGAACAGCACGATGCGGTTGCAGCGCGTGCGCCCGGTGTAGCGCGCGGCGTTTTTCTTGCTCGGCCCTTCCACCAGAATCTGCACCTGCTGCCCGATGAAGGCGTCGTATTTGCGCGCGGCGATTCCGTTGACGAGTTCGAGCAGGCGCTGGTTTCGTTCCTCGCGGATTTTTTGCGGCACTTGGTCCGGCATTGCGGCGGCGGGCGTGTCGCGGCGTTGCGAGTATTTGAAGATATAGGCGTTGTCGAATTCCACCTCGCGCGCGAGTGAAAGGGTTTGTTCAAAATCATCCTCCGTCTCGCCGGGAAAGCCGACGATGATGTCGGTGGTGATGCCGATGCCCGGTTTTGCGCGGCGCAGTTTTTCGATGATGCCGAGGAATCGTTTGCGGGTATAGCCGCGGTGCATGAGTTTGAGCACACGGTCGCTGCCGCTTTGGAGTGGCAAATGCGCGCTCTCGACGAGCTTGGGCAGGCGTGCATAGGCGTCAATCAAGTCGTCGCCGTAGCCTTTCGGGTGCGGCGAGGTGAAACGGATGCGTTCCAGCCCGGCAATCTCGTGAACGGCGTCGAGGAGTTGGACGAAGGGGGAATTCATAGTCGAGGGCCGAAAGTCGAGGGTCGAGGGCAGGAATTGTTCTGGCTCTCGACTTTCGACCTTTGCCTCTCGACTGCTCCCGCCGCGCCTGCCATAGCTCGTGACAATCTGGCCGAGCAGGGTGATTTCCCGCACACCGCGCGAAACAAGTTCGCGGCATTCGGCCACGATGTCGGGAATTGTCCGGCTCCGCTCTTCGCCGCGCGTGAACGGCACGATGCAGAAGGTGCAATGCTGGTTGCAGCCCTGCATGATGCTGACGAAGGCAGACACGGAGGTTTTGGCGCTGCCCTTGAGGAGATGTTCGCGAATCGTGGCCTCGCTGTTTTCCTCCGCCGCGACGTCCACGATTTTTTTGCGCGCGCCGGTGATGATTTCGTCCAGATAATCCGCCGTGCGATGGAATTTCTGCGTGCCGAGGACCAGATCCACGTCCGGCAATTTGTCAATCAGCTCCCGCCCGCGGCTTTGCGCCATGCAACCCATGAAGCCGAGCACGACTTCGGGCCGGTTCTTGCGGACGTCGGCGGCGAGGTTCTGCATTTTGCCGATGGCCTTTTTCTCCGCGAAATCGCGCACGCTGCAAGTGTTGAGCAAAATCACGTCGGCGGTTTTTTCCGACGGCGCGAGCGTGTAGCCCCTGGCGACGAGCTGCGCGGCGACGGCTTCGCTGTCGCGCTCGTTCATCTGGCATCCGTAGGTTTTGATGAAAACGCTTGGCATTCGTATTTTCGATTTCTGATTTACGATATACGATTTGCGGGCGGGTGTCATCCGTTTGCCGGTTCAACTTTCAAATTCGCGCGCCGCGCACAACGCCCACTTGCGGACGCGCCGCAATTCTGTATGTTGACAGTGGATATTGTTTAATCGGCGCTGCATGGGCGCGCGGATTGCGTATGGAAGCCGAGTCGCTGAAAGTTTTGTTGATCGGGAACGACGAGCGTTTTGCGCGCGTCGTGGCGGGATTGCTGCGCGAAGGCGGCGGAGACAATCAGACCGCGACTGTGCCGACGGTCAATGCCGGCCTCGCGCAGCTTGGGCAAAACGCCTTTGACGCCGTGCTGCTCGAACTTCCCGCCGCCGGCAACGACGGGCTTTCGCAAGTCACCCTGCTGGCTGTGCAGGCTCCGCGCGTTCCGATCATCGTTCTTGGCCCGGCGGATGATGAGCAGTTTGCCGCCGAAATCGTGCGGGCCGGCGCGCAGGGTTATCTGCCGAAGGAAAAGCTCGAGGCGCGCGGGTTGCGGAGCGCCATCCGCTGCGCGATGGAGCGGCAGCACGAGCGCGCCGCCCTGATCGAGGAGAAGGACAATTACTGCGGCATCTTCGACCATCTGGTGGAAGGCATTTTTCGCACGACGACCGACGGGCATTATTCGCTGGCGAACGTGGCGCTGGCGCGCATCTACGGTTACGATTCGCCGGCGGAATTGGTGGCGGGCATCAAGGATATCGCGCGCAATCTTTACGTCGAGCCGGGCCGGCGCGACGAGTTCATCCGCCTGATGCAGGAGCACGACACGTTGAGCGGCTTCGAGTCGAAAATTTACCGCAAGGACGAAACGATCATCTGGATTGCGGAAAATTGCCGCGCCGTGCGCGACGCGGACGGGAAGCTGCTTTACTACGAAGGCACGGTCGAGGACATCACCGAACGCAAGCGCGCGGAGGACCAAATCCGGCGCGCCACCGGCGAATTGTCGCGCAGCCGCGAGGAATTGCGCGCCAAGAATCTGATCATGGAGGAAAATCTGCGGATGGCGCGCGAAATCCAGACGTCCATGCTGCCGCAGCAATATCCCGTCTTTCCAAAAAATGTTCCGCCGGAGCAAAGCGCCTTTCAATTCGTCCACCGCTACGAGCCGGCTGAATCTGTCAGCGGCGATTTTTTCAGCGTCTCCGCCCTTTCCGACAGCGAGGCCTCGATGTTCATCTGCGACGTGACCGGCCACGGCGTCCGCGCCGCGCTCGTCACGGCGATGATTCGCGCGCTGGCCGAGGAGCTCAAGCCGCTGGCTCGCGATCCGGGAATGTTCCTCCGCAAGCTCAATTCCGACTTGTGCAGCATCCTCAAGAGCACCGGCTCGCCGATGCTGACCACGGCATTTTATCTGGTCGCCGATTGCACGACCGGCGTCATGCGGTTCGCAAATGCCGGCCATCCGAAGCCGCTGTTCATCCGCCGCTCGGCCGACCGCGTCGAACCGCTCGTCAACGTCACTGGCCAGAGCCAGCCCGCGCTCGGCCTGTTTGACGACCCGCCGTATCAAACGACGGAAGTCACGCTCACGCCCGGCGATTTCGTGATGCTGTTCACCGACGGCCTTTACGAAGTGCAGGGACTGAACGAGGAATTGTATTCGCAGGAGCGGATGATGATGGACGTGCAGAGCCTGCTGTCCAAAACCAACAAGGAATTGTTCGACGAACTGCTCGAAGCCATCCGCGTATTTTCGGTGAGCCACGAGTTTGACGACGATGTTTGCATCGTTGGAATGGAATTTGCTCCACAGTCGGCAGTGGAAGTTTAGCCCGATTTGTGCGGGCTACAGCCGCCAGGCGGCGCAGGCAATGCGCAATTCCTGCACCTGCCGCGCAAAATTTCGCGCGGAGAAATTTTGCGTTGAAGTTGACGTTCGCGCGCCGGTCGCGCGAACGTTCTTCAAGTTGCCGCAAATATGACAAGCCGCTTCAAACAACCGATCTGGACAGTCCCGCTGGTAATTGCGGGATTGGTGGCGCTGTCTGGCTGGTGGGGGAACTACGAACTGCGCCGGACCATCGAGCAGCAGCTCCAGGCGCAGTTGACCTCGACGCTGAACGCGAACTTGACCGCGCTGGAAATCTGGACCACCAACCAGACCCGGCTCGCCACCGAGCTGGCCGGCGAAACGGAAGTTCGCATTCCCGCACTCCGGATTTTGGATCGTTCCGAACTGGAACCCGGCGTCGCCGAAGGCCGCACCAATGCCGCGGACACCGAACAGTTGCTCCGCTATCTCGGCCCGCGGCTCACCCCGTTGGGCTACGAAACCGCGCAACTGGTGGACACCAATTTTGTCATCGTTGCCAGTTCGATGCGCGCCCCGCCCGGGCCGCCGCCAAAGGTTTCCGAGTCGCACACCAACAAGTTCGCCGAACTTTTTTCCTCCGATGGCCCGGTCATCATCACGCCGTTCAAACCGGAACTGCTCGAAGAACGGCGCGCCGCGGGATTTTTTGGCGGCCGGGGACGCGGAGGCGGCCCGATGGGCAATCCCGCCGGGCGGCGCAATCCCGGATTTTCCGGCGACCGGGGTGCGCTGCCGATTTCAACTCCGCCGACAGCACGGCGCGGTCCGGGTTTTTTCAGCGACCGGGGAACCAACGCTTTCGGCCGGCCCAACCGCTTTATCGAAGCCAACGCCACGCGCGGACGCCGCGGCAACGCGGCGTTGATGCAGGTGGCCGCGCCGCTGACCGAGGAAGGCGTTGTTCGCGGCGCACTGGCGCTGGTCATCAATCCGACCAATGAATTTTCCAGGATTCTTTCCGTTGCGCGCACAGGCGATTCCGGTGAAACCTACGCGTTTGACCAGACCGGTCTGCTGATTTCAGAAAGCCGCTTCGACGACCAACTCCGGCAGCTCGGCCTGCTCGACAAGACCAACGCCAGTTCCGCCCTGAACCTGCGCCTGCGCGATCCTGGTGGCGAATTGACGAAAGGCTACAAAACGGAAAACACTAATTCGGCGACGGAATCGCTGACGCGCTTTGTGGCCGAGGCCATTGACGGCGATGACGGCGTGGAAGTGACGCCCTCGCGCGATTATCGCGGCGTGCCGGTCATCGGCGCGTGGCGCTGGCTGCCGGCACTGGGCATCGGCGTGGTGACACAGGTGGACGCCAGCGAGGCTTTCCAGTCGTTGCGCGTGCTCCAGTTGATTTTCATCACGCTCTTTCTGCTGCTGATGCTGTCCGCCGTCGTCCTGTTTGTCTATTCCTACGCCAACCTCGCCTGGCGCCGGCGGCTGGGCGAAGCCGAGTTGAAATTGAAACAACTCGGCCAATACACGCTGGGGGAGAAAATCGGCGAAGGCGGCATGGGCGTCGTCTATCGTGCGCGCCATGCGCTCATGCGGCGCGACACCGCCGTGAAACTGCTCCTGCCCAACCGCGCAGACGCCGCCTCCGTCCAGCGTTTCGAGCGCGAAGTCCGCCTCACCTGCCAGCTTGCCCATCCGAACACGATCCAGGTCTATGACTATGGCCGCACGCCCGACGGGATTTTTTATTACGCGATGGAATTGCTGACCGGATTGAATCTTCACGACCTGATTTCCCGCTTCGGCCCGCAGCCGGAGAGCCGCGTCATCCAGATTCTCACGCAGGTTTGCGAATCGCTTGCCGAAGCCCACTCGCTGGGGCTGGTGCATCGCGACATCAAACCTTCAAACATTTTCCTGTGCGACCGCGGCGGCGTGCTCGACTGGGTCAAGGTGCTGGATTTCGGTCTGGTGTGCGAATTTCGCGGCCCGTCCGCCGGTCGCGACGAAGATTCGGAATTTGCCGGCACGCCTTCCTTCATGCCGCCCGAGGCGATCAAAAATTCCGCCGCCAACGACCCGCGCAGCGATCTCTATGCCGTCGGCGCCATCGGCTATTTTTTACTGACCGGCAAATGCGTTTTTGAAGATGAAGACATTTCGGAACTGCACAAGAAACAACTGGCCGACGCGCCGGCGCCGCCCAGTTGGCGCACAAAAAATAAAATCAGCGCCAAAATCGAACGCGTCATCCTGCGCTGTCTTGAACGCGATCCGGAAAAGCGCCCGCAATCGGCGCTCGAACTGCGCGACCTGTTGCTCGCCAGTCCGCAAGCGGAGGATTTCACGCCGGAAGCCCGCGCCGCCTGGTGGGCCGAATTTCACAGGCAGGAAAAATCTCCCGTGGTGGTCGGAGCCGCGACGCCAAGCCCGCCACCCACGGTGAAGATAGATTTTGCAGGCAGGACCGGTTAAATCGTCGCACCTTCCAGACGATTTGCGTCGGGAAGCTGAACGCGGCCAGAGTCCTCGCCGTCAATTCTCGACAAACTTCATCACGCGCGATTGTTCGGAACGCTTGCGCGCGGTTTCATTGAGGATTTTTTTCCGCAACCGGAGATTTTTTGGCGTCGCCTCGACGTATTCGTCCACGTCAATGTATTCCAGCGCGCGCTCCAGGCTCAACCTCAACGGCGGCGAAAGCTGGATGCCCTTGCCGTCGCCCTGCGATCTCATGTTGGTCAGGCGCTTTGCCTTGCACGGGTTGACCGGAATGTCGTTCTCTCTCGCGTTTTCGCCGACAATCATGCCCTTGTAAATCTTGTCGCCCGGCTCGACCATCAATCGCCCGCGTTCCTGAACCATGTTCAGCGCGTAAGCCATCGCCTCGCCGTCCTCCATGCTCACGAGCGAGCCGTTCTTGCGCGCGGCGATTTCGCCCCGGTCAAAGCCGTATTCGTGGAACAAATGGCTCATCACACCCATGCCCTTGGTCATGTTGACGAGGTCGGTTTCAAAACCGATCAGCCCCCGCATCGGAATCAGCGCCTCGATGGTCACCTGATCGCCGTGATGATTCATGCTTGCGATTTCGGCTTTGCGGAAGGCAAGGTTTTCCATCACGCTGCCCATGTTTTCCTGCGGAATTTCCAGGAACAATTTTTCAATCGGCTCCAGCGAGTTGCCAGCGGCGTCTTTTTTCCAAAGCACTTCCGGGCGCGACACCAGAACTTCGTAGCCCTCGCGGCGCATCTGCTCGACGAGAATGGCAATCTGCATCTCGCCGCGTCCGCTGACGGCGAACACTTTCGGGTCGCTCGTCTGCGCGATGCGCAGGGCGACATTCGTGCGGATTTCCTTCACGAGCCGGTCCCAGATGTGGCGCGCGGTGACGAGCTTGCCGTCCTTGCCGGCGAGCGGACCGTCGTTCACGGCGAATTCCATCTGGATAGTCGGCGGGTCAATCGGAATGTAAGGGAGCGCCGCGCGTTCCTCGGAATCGCAAATCGTCTCGCCGATGAAAACCTCCTCAAATCCGGTGAGGCCGACGATGTCGCCCGCGTGCGCCTCCTGGACCTCGATGCGCTTCATGCCCTCGAAATGAAAAATCGCCGTGATTTTGCCCTTGGAAATTTTCCCATGGCCGTGCCGGCAAATCGCCGCGTCGCCGAGCTTCACCTTGCCCTCGTAAATTTTCCCAAATGCGATTCGGCCGAGGTAATCGCTGTAATCCAGATTCGCTACGAGCATCTGGAAGCCGACACCAGCCTTGGCGCGCGGCGGCGGAATGTGCTTCACGATGGCGTCGAACAGCGGCTCCATCGTGCCGCTGACGTGCTCCAGTTCCGTCTTGGCATAGCCGCCCTTGGCCGAGCAGAAGATGAACGGGAAATCAAGCTGCTCGTCCGTGGCGTTGAGCGACTCGAACAATTCAAACACCTCGTCGAGGACCTTTTTTGGATTCGCATTCTCGCGGTCAATCTTGTTGATGACCACAATCGGCTTGGCGCCGGCCTCCAGCGCCTTGCGCAGCACGAAGCGCGTCTGTGCCTGCGGACCGTCGGCGGCGTCCACCACCAGCAGCACGCCGTCAATCATGTTCATGATGCGCTCCACCTCGCCGCCAAAATCCGCGTGGCCGGGAGTGTCCACGATGTTGATGTGGTAAATCTTGTATTTGAACGCGGCGTTCTTGGCGCGGATGGTGATGCCCTTTTCCTTTTCCAAATCCATGGAATCCATCAGGCGCTCCTCCTGCGACTCGTGCTGGTTGGCGCGGAAGGTGCCGGACTGCTTGAGCAGGCAGTCCACGAGCGTCGTCTTGCCGTGGTCCACGTGCGCGATGATGGCGATGTTTCTAATGTGCTGCATATTGTAAATGACCGGCTATCTCACGCTGCCAATATACCCGACGCGCCGGACGGACGCGAAAGGGAAAGGCGGCGGAATTGCCAGAATGAATAATGGAGATTTGCCGCCAAAGGTCAAGCTGTGGTTGCAGCCTCTGGCAACTGGCAATCTTACTTGCCGGGCGAGAAGATCACGACGGTTCCGCCCGAGGGCGCCAGCTTCAGTTGCAACGTGTCGGTGGAGCGCACGGTTTTTTCGTTTTTGACCAGGTGCCCGGCGTTCTGGTCGGCGTCAGGCGCGTCTTCCCAGAGGGTGGCTTTCCAATTGCCCGCGCCCAGGAAATTCAGCGGCACCGGCAACTCGCGGGCTTTACTGTCAGTAATCGCGGCCAGATACCAATTCTTCCCGTTGCGCCGCGCCTCGACCACGTATTTGCCCACCTCACCGGCCAGGCCATGAGTCTCATCCCAGACAGTCGGCAGGCCTTTGAGAAAATCCATGCCCAACAGATAATTGCCCTGCGGATCCTTGTAGTCGGCGGGCGAGTCGGAGGCGACGGTGAACGGGCTTTCAATGAGGATGAACATCGCCAGCTCACCGGCGCGCGTGGCCTGCACCTCGGTGGGCTTCTGCGCGGTTCGGAACTGCGCCGGCTGCTCGTTGGCGAATCCGCCCGGCGTATAGTCGCCCGGTCCGGCCAGCACGCGCGTGAATGGCAGCGTGGCCCGGTGTTCGGGCGTTTCCCGGGTGCTCCACTTGTTATATTCATTGCCCTGGATGCCCTCGCGCGTGATTTGATTGGGCCAGGTGCGCTCCAAGCCGGTTGGTTTGAACGCGCCGTGGAAGTCTATCAGCAAATGGTTCTCGGCCGCCGTCTTGGCCACGTCTTCATACCATTTGACCGCAAACTGGTCGTCCCGATCTATGAAGTCTATCTTGAGTCCCGCGATGCCCCATTTTGCGATCATGGGAAAGTCCCGTTTATAGACGGAGCTGTCAATGAAGTCGTTGAAGTGATACCAGAGCCAGATGCGCACGCCGCATTCCTTCCCGTAGGCCACCAATTCAGGCACCATTGACTTGTCGCCGATTTCTGACAATTGGTAGGGCCAGCCCATGTCGGCGGCGAGTTGAATGTATTCCTTGAGCGTGGGCAGGTTGTTTTGCCCCACGTTGGGCCACCATGTGCCCCAGGCGGACATGCCCGGCTTGATCCAGGAGGTGTCCGCAAGCCTGCTTGGCGTGGCGAGGTTCAACACCAGATCGCTTTGAATCAAATCGGCAGCCCGCCGGCCAATGATGAATGTCCGCCACGGTGAATTGTGCGGAGTCTGCGCGACAACCAGGCCTTTCTGAACCTCGCCGGCCGGCGCGGCCGCCGTGCCCACCGCAGCCCCATTCGCCGCCGGCGCGCCGTTCACCCAAGGCCGCGCCGGAATGGGCGGGGCGAGTTGCGCCTCCAACGTGAGCTTCGCGCCGGCCTTGGGCGCGAGCCACAGGCCGGACCAGTCGAGCAGGTCGGACTCGGTTATGGCCACATAGGCCGCCGGGGTCTGGACCAGAAACGGCAGGCCATATTTGAAATTGGGATTAAGCCCGGAAAGCTTGTTGGGCAGGAATCGCCATTCCTGCGAGCCGATGAAGCCTCCCTCTGGTCGGACGCCTTCCGCGTTGTTCCACCCCGCCCAGACTTGATCGTCATCGGTGAAGGTGAACTCCGTCGCGTCGCGGGTGACCGTGAAGGAATCCATTCCGGACTGCTTGGGCAGAACCAGCCGGAACGCCACGCCGTCGTCATAGGCCCGCGCGACCACGTCGAAAATGCGGTCGCCGTCCTTCATCGTGAGGGT
>Ga0265316_10002869_pt1 | contig 17646 bp, 19 predicted proteins | sample 4522metaG_FD_202092 | JGI IMG/M metagenome (GOLD analysis project Ga0265316, IMG submission 202092) | Rhizosphere microbial communities from Carex aquatilis grown in University of Washington, Seatle, WA, United States - 4-5-22 metaG | ecosystem: Host-associated > Plants > Roots > Rhizosphere >... | reverse complement strand
GATATCTCCGGTTCTCGCCCCCTTGATTATAGCATTTATCGCACCGGGTACATCCTCGTCCATCACGACTACTTCCACCTTGAGTTTGGGGAGAAATTCCAACCGGTATTCCTTCGAACCCCATTTCAGGGGGACACCTTTTTGCCGGCCGCGGCCGCTGACCTCGGTCAGTGTCATCCCGAAATATCCGATTTCTTCCAGATGCTTCTTCACGGCTTCCAGTTTTTCTTCCCGGATGATTGCTTCAATTTTTTTCATCTTAAATTACCTCCATAGGCTCTTTCTCCGTGTTGTGAAATGTCTAAGCCTACAGATTCTTCAGCAGCGGAGACACGTAGACCAACTACTTTGTCAACAAATTTACCGATTAACCAGGTCATCCCGAAGGCAAATATCCAAACGGCGACAACTCCAATCAATTGGATTAATACCTGTTTTGGGTTTCCATAGAAAAGTCCGTTTTTCCCCGCGGAGTTCACTGCCGTGGTGCAGAAGATGCCGGTTGCGATCGCGCCCCAGGTGCCGCCCATGCCGTGTACTGCCCAGACATCGAGCGATTCATCGATATTGGTTTTGGAACGGAAAATCATCATGTGATAACAAAGCAGGGCAACACCGGCTCCAATCGGTATTGCCATAATCGGCTGAATAAAGCCGGCGGCCGGGGTAATGGCCACCAGACCAGCGACTGCGCCGGTTACAACGCCGAGCAGTGAAGGTCTGCGATAAATCCAGCTGAGTATCATCCAAACTAAGGCCGCAGTGGCGGCCGAAAGGTTCGTCGCCACGAAAGCGCTGGTCGCCAGTCCGCCGGAGGTCAGGGCGCTGCCGGCATTAAAACCAAACCATCCGAACCACAGGATACCGGCGCCCAATGCGACCATCGGGATATTGCCCGGTTCCATCGGTTCTTTCTCTTTAAATCCTTTACGGGGACCAAGCAGGACTGCCAGTGACAGCGCCGATACCCCGGCTGCAATGTGCACTACTGTGCCGCCGGCAAAGTCCAATGCACCTAATTTATTCAGCCAGCCGCCCGCACCCCAGACCCAATGAGCGACGGGCAGGTAGACGATAGTAAACCAGATAATCGAAAACAGCATCAGAGCGCTGAATTTAATCCGTTCGACTACTGCCCCGGTAATCAGCGCCACAGTAATCACGGCAAACATTCCCTGGAAAGCCATGAAAGCCAGTTGGGGAATTGTTGACGCATAGGTTGCAGACGGCGACTGACCTACTCCGATCAGTCCGAAGAAATTGAATCCGCCGATGAGGCCCGCTTTGTCCGGGCCGAAGGCCAGTGTATAGCCGTAAACTACCCACAATACCCCTATCAGTCCCAAACAAAAGAAACTCATCATGATGGTGGAAAGGAAGTTTTTTCTCCTTACCAGACCGCCATAGAAGAATGCCAATCCTACGGTCATAAAGAGCACCAGAGCCGTTGAAACTAACATCCACGCAGTATCTGCGGCGTTAATAGACATTTAATCTCCTTCTAACGAATATAGATGTTTCTACTTTACAGAGCTAATGTTACAAGGATATTTCGTCTATATTAAATTTATGTTTCGTGATGGGGATATCAGGAAGGACGCTCAGTTTCTGATGAAACGGTAACCGATGTTTCTTACCGTTTCGATGTAAACATGGTCGGGGTCTTCTATTTTACTTCGGAGTCTGCGGATGTGGACATCCACTGTTCTGTCTCCGCCGAAATAATCCTGGCTCCAGACCTGATTCAGTAATGTATCGCGGGTAAAAACCCGGCCGGGATGGCTGGCCAGGAATTTCAATAATTCGTATTCTTTGAATGTCAGGGAAACCAATTTCCCGTCGACATAAACCTCATATTTATCCGGGTCGATGGTGATTCCGGCCGTTCTGATTTGTGCTGTCGAAGTATCGGAGTCTTTCCGGATCAGATGTTTTATCCTGGTCGCCAGTTCCTTCGGATTGTAAGGCTTGACCGCAAAATCATCGACTAAATCATCGAGTTTATCCAGTTTTTCCGTCGAAACCAACGCAATCACCGGCAGGTCTCTGTCTTTGCGGAAATAGCGGCATAATGTTTCGACTTCGGCCGTGCCGGTAAATTCAATCAACAGTAAACCGGCGGTATTTTCCGTGATACTTTCCATGGCATCGTTACTGTCTGTAAATGAACATTGAAAACCGTGTTTACCTAATTCCGCGCACAGTTTAACCATTTCGTCATTTTGTTGGGCTACTACAATTACTTTCTGCAAACTTTGCCTCTAATCCGGTGGTTTGAGAATTAAAGTAGGGATTACTTTCCTTTACATTATCGTATTATAGCCGAAATGGCAAGCAAATGCTCCTTGCAGATTGCTACCCGTGTTGCTAAGATTATGTTACTAATGTATGTATCTGGGGTGATTAAAATGGAAGAAAAGCTGCCGAGAAAAACAGAAAAACCCTGGGGCAATGAATTACTGTATGCGCTGACACCGCAATATGCCGGTAAGGTCATCTTCGTGAAAAAAGGCTTCCGTCTCAGTCTTCAATATCATAAAGAAAAAGACGAAAGCATGTACCTTTTACAGGGGAAAGTACTCTTCAGTGTACAGTTTCCGGATGGCAAAATGTCGGAGACTATCGGCGAACCGGGTTATTGTTTACATCTCCCGCCGATGACGACGCATCGTGTCGAAGCCCTGGAAGACTCCACCATTCTGGAAGTCTCGACTCCACAGCTCAGTGATGTCGTTCGGCTTCAGGATGATTTCGGCCGAGCCCAATAATACCTGTTAAAAGTATTTTTTATTTAAATTTCAATAGAAGTCCAATCGGGCAGTGGTCTGAACCCTTCACGTCCTGCATAATAGATGCTTTTTCGACTTGATTAATCAGGTTTTCGGTGATGAAAAAATAATCGATTCTCCAGCCGACATTTCTCGCTCGGGCTCCGGTTTTCATATCCCACCATGTGTATTGTCCCGCCTCTTCGTGAAAATGGCGGAAAGTGTCGATATAGCCGTGAGCAATAATTTTATCCAGCCAGGCTCTTTCTTCGGGTAGAAAGCCGGATATTTTCTGATTTTCTTTCGGCCTGGCCAGGTCGATTTCCTGATGCGCGGTATTCACGTCGCCGCAGAAGATTATTTTATCCCCCCTTTGGCGTAAAGGTTCCAGATAATTGAAGAAGGCATCGTAAAAATCCATCTTATATTTCAGTCTTTCTGCGCTTTGCTTCCCGTTGGGAAAATAGATATTGCAGAGCGTAAATTCCGGGTACTCGGAGATAATTACCCGTCCTTCACTGTCAAATGCCTTCACCCCGAAACTGTTTTGTATCTTTATTGGTTTTTCCCTGGAAAAAGTCGCTACTCCTGAATAGCCCTTTCTTTCCGGATAATTCCAGAAGGTTTGGTAGCCGGGAGGTTCCAGCAGCTCTTTGATCAGGTTATCCGGGCTGGCTTTGGTTTCTTGCAGGCATAGGATATCCGGCGATTCTTTTTGCAGCCATTCCGAAAATCCCTTTTTCGCCGCCGCCCGGATACCGTTTACATTCCAGCACAATATCTTTATTTCTTTCATCTCAACCTCTAGGTCATCGCTGCATTAAGTACCACTATGAAACACTAATTTGAACCTGCTTGTCAATGGCACGCCGGTATCGGAAATAATATAAGTGATTGTTTGCTCTGCATGAAGAGTAAATCATTGACGCGAATTGCCTGCTGTTGTACGATTAAACGCGGAGAAACGCATGAAAGAAATATTTTACCTGAACGGCAAGCTCGTTCCCCGTAAAGCAGCGAAAATATCGCTGCTCGATTACGGGTTTCTTTTCGGTTTCGGTCTCTACGAAACGGTGCGCGCTTACGATGGTAAACCTTTCAGACTGGAAAATCATCTGGCGCGTCTCAGATACTCCGGCGATCGTCTTGGGATTAAAATATATCCCGCTCTTATCCGGGAAGCTGTTTACGAAGTCCTCAAAGCCAATGGTTTCGGGCAAACCCGTCTCCGCATCTGTGTCTCCATCGGGGAAGGCGAGATTTCGCCTGATTTAGATTCCTGCAAAATACCGACCATCGCCGTTATTGCTTCGGAATATCAGCCCCCGGTCTTGAAAAAATACCAAAGTGGCTATAAAACGGTGCTTTCTTCGATCCGCCGTAACAGTCTTTCACCGGTGACAACCCTAAAATCAGCGAATACTATGGAAAGTATGCTGGCACGCCGTGACGCCAAAGATGGCGGAGCTGATGAATCATTGTATCTCAACCAAAAGGGTTATCTCACCGAGGCGGCTGGCAGCAACGTCTTCATTGTCAAAGAAGGTGTTTTGAAGACACCGCCTTATGAATCCGGCATTTTACCGGGCGTAACACGGGTGATAGTCTTTGAACTGGCGGCGCAGCTCGGCATCAAAGTCAAAGAGCTTAATTGCCGTTTGTCCGATTTAGTGCAGGCCGATGAAGTCTTTATCACTAATTCTTTGATTGAGATTATGCCGGTTACCGTATTCGGCGGCAAACCGATTGGCAATGGTAAACCCGGTAAGGTCACCCGCAACCTGATGAAAGCCTATCAAGAACTGGTAAAGCAAGAAACTGTGGACACAAAATAATCAAAAAATTGCTGCATTAAGAAGTTCCCTCTACCTCTCCTTGCGATTGTGAGAGATATGAAGGGAGAATTATTTCAGGGCGAGCCTCAAGATTATATCTCTCTCACAATCGCATCCGTCATTTTACAAACCCGCGCCATTTGCTTCACGTCATGCACCCGTACAATATCTGCGCCGTTGGCAATGCTGATTGCCACTGTCGCTGCCGTGCCTTCTACACGCTGATTAGTCGGTAAATTCAAGACCATTTTGATTAGAGATTTTCGTGATGCCCCGACGAGGATAGGTAACCCCATTACTTTCAATTCCCGCAGGCGTCTGATGATTTCAATGTCTTGCTGCCAGGTCTTGCCAAAACCTATTCCCGGGTCGATGATAATATTTTCGTTTGGCACACCGGCCTGTCGCGCCACTAATATACTTTGCTGCAGTGAAACGATTACCTTCATCATCACGTCGTTGTAGTTCGCGGTGTCGCGTCCTGCGGCAGCATCATATCCGCCGATATCGCGCTGGTTGCTCATCAGTATTAACGGGGCATTATTTTTAGCCGCCAGTTCGACCAGGCGCGGTTCTGTTTTTAGTCCCCACTGGTCGTTAATTATCGCCGCCCCGGCCTCCAGTGCCTGCCGCGCCACTTCATATTTGGAAGTGTCAACACTTATCGGCACTTTTATACGGGAAGCAAGCTGTTCAATCAACGGTACCACCCGCCTGATTTCCTCTTCTACTGTAACTTGAGCAAAACCGGGCCTGGTTGATTCCCCCCCGATGTCCAGAATGTCTGCCCCTTCATCAACAAAACGGCAGGCTTGCGCAACGGCTGCCTCTTTATCGGCAGATCCGTCGCCGGAGAAGGAGTCGGGAGAAGCATTAACGATGCCCATAACATAAGTACGTTCGCCCCATTTGAATACTATGTTGCCGCAGCAGGTAATATTATTTGCAGACATCTTTACTTCCTTCTTGAGCTAACTCTACCCGATACCGGGACTTTCGTCAATGCTCAAACATGAACTAAAGTAGTGCCTCACACCTTGACATTTAGGCGTAAAAATGCTATGTTAAATATAGGGACCAGACGAAACCCGAATACACGGCGGAGGTGATTTTATGAGGTTACACGCAGTGTTAGGGGTGAGACAGGTTGATAGTAGACGCCCTGCATAAGATGCGGGGGCCTTGGAACCGAATGTCCGACTCTTTAATAAGCAATTCGGGCTGATATGGAAAATGCCCATGCGGTCGTAATGACCACAAGTGAGTTGGATTCGTAAGACTGGAATTTGGGTGGAGAGTGCCTTAAAGAAGTACTCTCCACCATTTTTATATAGAGTAATCCGTTTCATTGTGCCCAATCTTGCGAGTATTATCCCTGAAACGGTACAATTATCTGGAAGGTAGTAAAAATGAGATTCCGTGACCCGCGTACTATTAATTTAACCCCGCTCTGGGTACTCATCGGCGTCAATGTTTTGGTATTTATTGCGACGAGTATCTCATCCGGTTCTATTTTGGGGGTATCGAACGCAATTGCTAACCAGGCAGGAGTCAGCTCTGCCACGATTGCCAGTCAACCGTGGACAATACTCACCGCCCTGTTTATTCACGATGGCATCTACCATATTCTGTTTAATATGCTTACGCTCTATTTCTTCGGCATGTACGTCCTGGCGTTGGTCGGCGAGACAAAGTTTTTCCTGGTCTATTTCATCGGCGGTATCGTGGGAAATGCCCTTTTCATGCTGCTGGCGCCGTCTAATTCGCTTGCTGTCGGCGCTTCCGGGGCGATTTTTGCCCTCGGCGGCGTGCTGGTCGTGCTGGTTCCCCGGTTGAAGGTAATGATCTTCCCCCTTCCTATTCCCATGGATCTCTGGATTTCGATTCTTGTCAGTTTTCTTCTATTGACATTTGTTGCTGATGTTGCCTGGCAGGCTCACCTTGGCGGATTGCTGACCGGCATCGCCGCCGGCTATATTTTCAAGCGGCAGGCAAGCCACCGCCGGTATTAGATTTCCCTGACTCCCCCTGATAACTGATTCAACACTTATTTCGAGGTATTTCATGCCCGCTGAAGTTGATATTATTATTATCGGGGCCGGTGTGGTCGGGTTGGCGATTGCCGCCGAAGTGTCCCAAATTAATAAAAATGTCTTTGTTTTCGAAAAAAACCGCACTTTCGGTTTGGAAACGAGCAGTCACAACAGCGAAGTGATCCACGCCGGCATGTATTATCCCGAAAATTCGTTCAAGGCAAAATTCTGCGTCGGTGGTAATGCCCTGCTTTATGAACTTTGCGAGAAATTCAATATCAATTACAAAAAATTGGGTAAATTGATTGTCGCGGCTGATGATGTTGAAGCCAAAGAAGTAGAGAGGCTGTATCATCAGGGGCTTAAAAACGGCGTTGGCGGATTGCAAATAATTGAGCGTGATGACATTAAGAAACTGGAGCCAAATGTAAACGCTGTTGAGGCGCTGCTTTCTCCGTCTACGGGCGTTATTGATTCCCACAATTTGCTGCGGTGTTTTTCCGGTAGGGCGAAAGAAAACGGCGCCGAATTTGTCTTTAATACTGAGGTCATCGGTATTGAAAGAAAAAGCGGCAGTTATCGGGTCGGCATCAGGGATGATGAAGGAATTTCTTCAGTTACCGCGAGAGTCGTAATCAATGCAGCCGGTTTGTCCAGCGATCGGATTGCGCAGTCGGCTGGGATTGACCTGGTAAAAGCCGGTTATATATTGCATTACTGCAAGGGTCAATATTTTAGCCTGGACCCGAAAATCGGCCGTTTAGTGCACCGTTTGGTCTATCCTGTTCCGGAACAGTCCGGTGTTGGTATTCATGTTACTCTGTCTATCGATGGTTCGGTGCGGCTGGGCCCCGATACCAAATATGTGAATAAAATTGAATACACCGTAAATGAAAATGATAAAACCGATTTTTACCGGGCGGTGCATCGTTATCTGCCGTCAATTGAACCGGACGAGCTGTCGCCGGATTTCGCCGGCGTCCGTCCGAAACTGCAGGGCAAGGGAGAAGGATTCCGCGACTACGTCATCAGGGATGAGGCCGATAAGGGCTTCCCCGGTTTAATTAATCTCATCGGTATCGAATCGCCCGGACTGACCGCTTCTCCGGCGATTGCCAAATATGTCGCGGGCTTAACCGCCGAAGCACTAAACTAAGCGCTCCTGGATATTTGCTCAGCTGCCTTCGCCGGTTTTAGTTTCGGATAAATAATGGATACTGCCAGCAGCACAATCCCGGCAATCAAACAGACCAGGCTGATAGTTTGTAACGGTGAAGTGAAATCCTTCAATGCCATTCCCGGGATGTTACTCATAGATTGGGGGATATTGGCTTTGGCAATTTGTGCGGTGGCAATATGTTTCGCAATCAGCACCACGGCTAACTCCAACGCGCCGTATATCAGGAATACAATCCCCAAATTACGGCAGGAATTTTTAACATTAAGGCATATCAGGATGATGCCCAGTATCAGCAGTAATATCAGTGCGATGAGGCAGATAAACCCGATTTGAAAATCCCGCACGTATGGTCTGGCATTTTGCAAATCGGTTGCATAATTCCGGCTTGCGGTATCGATGTTATCTCTGGCTGTAGTCAGGCTATTCTGCGCATTGGCGATGGTATTTGTCATATCAGTCGTTCCATCTATCCCGAGATCGCTTGAATTCACCGTGTAGGTGGGCGGGATAGTTTTACTGAAATTAGAATAGTACGCCTCAAAGGCATTATTGATATCCGTCTGCGACAAACCCTGGAGTCCGGCCGGCAGTTGTGCCGTAAAGGCGTCCCTTGTTACTGTTTTTAGTGTCGGCATGGCCGGTGCGATCGCAATTTCGACACTAAAACTGGGGTTGGTGCCGGTAAGATAATCGGCAAAACTACCTGATGCGTTGGTCAATGCTGTTTTAACATATGGTTGCAGGGCACTCGCCACAAGGTTAATCTGCGCATCCGATAAAGTGATACCCTCCGGCAATAGTCCGCCGATATATACTGACATCATATTTTTTGTCAGTGTGGCGTAATCAAAATTGTTCAGAATCCCATTCACGGTATCGTCACTGAGGATAGTCTGCCTCAGGGTGCTTTTCAGGTCGAGGTCTGGGGTTTGCATCAGTAAATAGTGGAAGATCGAGCCTGAAGCACTTACAATCTGTGTTTTTATTGCAGGTTCACTCTGATTAACTGCGTTTACCAGGGCCGTTACAAATGCCGGAGAGTAATCCGTTCCTTTTCCGATTTGTTCCTTCACTGCCTGGTCTAACAACTGTGAGAGGTCGATTTTATCCAGCAAGTCAGAAACAAACGCTGATGTCATCACGGAATTGCTCAGGGTTTGCTTTAAATCCGGGGCGCTGCCCCGTTCTTTCAGATATGTATAGGTTTGTTCGATTGCAATGTCGACTTGCTGCTTAATCACCGGTTCATCATTTTGGACAGCACTGACAATGGCGGTTTCCAGTTCTGGAGATATATCTCCGTTCGTGTTTTGTTTGTCGATTTGTTCCTGAACAATCTTTGAGAAATTAATATCGTCAATTACTTTTTCAATTTCGTGCGGGTTAAGCGCCGCCTGATTTACCGTGTAAGCGATTCCAAAGATGCAAAGCGACAGGAAAAGAATCAAACTCAAAAACGCCAGCGCAAAACCCTTTAATATTTTCATGTATGAATTATATTCCTCTAAAAACTTAAAGTCAATTGAAAAGAGAGTCTCCTATGCTAAAGGCTATATTTTTTGACCGTGCATTTTCTTTACCTTATAATATAAATATCACCAATATAGTAATAAATGTGGACAAAGAAAGATGAAATTATCGACAAAAGGAAGATATGGGATGAGGGCAATGCTAGACCTGGCTCAGCATTATCAGGATGGTTTGGTACTGGTAAAGGATGTCGCAGCCAGGCAAGGGATTTCAGAAAGATATTTAGAGCACCTTTTTCTTTCTTTAAAAACTGCCGGTTTAGTCAAGAGTGTGCGCGGGGCGCATGGCGGTTTTGCTTTAAAAAGTGCCCCTGCCCGGATAAAGTTGATTGATATTATCCGTGTCAGTGAAGGTCCGCTGGTGTTAGTAGCCTGTGTTAAGGATGCGGGTGTTTGCCCCCGTTCTTCGAAGTGCGCTGCCCGTGATGTTTGGAGTGAATTACAGACCGCGATGGATGCAGTTCTTGATTCAAAAACACTACAGGACTTGATGGAACTTCAACAGACAAAAGACGAATGCCCGGTAGATGTATAAATATCCGGTTTAGGGTAATATATAGGCACAGATTGCAAAACTTGTAGGTGAATAAATTATCACCGGAATAAAGAAGGCAGAGTATGTTTAAAACATTACGTGAAGATATCAGGACAATATTCAGCCGGGATCCGGCCGCCAGAAGCACCCTGGAAATTTTGTGCTGTTATCCCGGTTTGCACGCTCTCTGGGGCTACCGTGTCGCTCATTTCTTCTGGACTCACAATATGCGGTTTTGCGGGCGACTCACTTCACAATGCACCCGTTTTTTCACCGGTATCGAAATTCATCCCGGCGCCAAAATCGGTAAGAGGTTATTCATTGATCACGGCATGGGAGTAGTCGTGGGGGAAACGGCCGAAATCGGCGATGATGTCCTGATATACCAGGGGGTTGTCTTAGGCGGTACCAGCCTGGAAAAACACAAACGTCACCCCACTGTCGGGAACAGAGTGGTCATCGGTGCGGCAGCCATTGTCCTCGGGCCCATTCTTATCGGCGATGATGCGCGCGTTGGCGCTAATTCCGTCGTGGTGAATCCGGTGCCGGCAGGTAAAACAGTGGTTGGTATTCCCGGTAAAATCGTCGAAGACCGTCGGGAAACAGTATTCAATCTCGAACACGGCACCTTGCCGGATCCTATCAACGATGCCCTGCAGGCTATCATCAATCATCAGGATACAATTGAAGAAAGACTTAAAAAACTGGAGACAACATCGGGCAAATAATTTCCCGATTTGTCATTCCCTCGCAGGCGGGAATCCAAAAAATAACCGCTGGGGAAGCATCGATATAAAAACCATAAATATTGTTAGCACAGGCGTCTGTGCCTGTTGAGGACTAAACATAATTGACTAAAACACCTGATTATCAACCGCGTTATTACCGGGACTGGTCGAAAGACCGGGACCTGGTCTCCTTTAACGTCATGGTCAAAGAGACCGACCTTTATATCCGCGCCCGCCGGCACCTGAAAGGCCAAGCTTTCGAGATTGTCCAGCGCCAGCGTTCTTTACTGGAAAATTATATTGCCCGACATCCCGGTTTCGCTGCCGCTTTAGAGCCTTTCCACGTGGGGGATGATGCTCCAGCTATCGCCCGCGCAATGGCAGAGGCTGCGGAAAAAGTAAATGTCGGCCCCATGGCCGCTGTTGCCGGCGCTTTTGCCGAATTTGTCGGTCGTGATTTGCTGAAATACTCCCCTGAAGTGATTGTCGAAAATGGCGGTGATATCTTTCTGAAGTCGACAAAATCACGGCTGGTTGGTGTTTATGCCGGCGAAGATTCCCCATTAACCGGCAGGGTCGCTCTGAAAATCGAACCCCTGGATACGCCCTTAGGCGTTTGTACTTCTTCGGGCACGGTCGGACATTCGCTCAGCTTCGGCAAAGCTGATGCCGTGGTTGTCCTTTCTCGTTCCACCGCCCTGGCCGATGCTGCCGCCACTGCCATTGGTAATATCGTTAAAGCAGAAACGGACGTGCAAAAGGCGCTGGATTTTGCCCGCAGTGTAAAAGGCCTGGTCGGAGCGGCGGTCATCATTAACGACAAAATGGGCGTTTGGGGCAAAATCAATCTCATCCGCAGGGACCGCTGATGAAAATCGCCGTAGCCATGAGCGGCGGGGTGGATTCCTCGGTTACAGCCGCCCTCTTGCAGAAAGAAGGCCATGAAGTTTTTGGCTTGACAATGCTGGTGACTCCGTCGGATGAAGCGGCAGTCGCTGCCCGCGAGGCTGCGGAGACTTTGGAAATACCTCATCATACCGTTGATTTCAGAGATATTTTTAACAAGGAGGTCATCGCCGGATTTTGTCTGCAATACAGTTTGGGCCGGACGCCCAACCCCTGTGTTAATTGCAACCGACTCATCAAATTTGGCATTTTGCTGGAAAAAGCGCGGGAATTAGGTGCTGCCGCCATGGCTACCGGCCATTATGCCTGTATCGAAAAACAATCCGACACCGGCCGCATGGTCCTTAAAAAAGGCGTTGACCGCACCCGCGACCAGTCGTATTTTCTATATAAACTGACTCAGCCGCAGCTTACCTCCGCCGTTTTTCCTTTAGGAAATATGACCAAGGACAATGTTCGCAAAATAGCCTCGGAAATAGAACTGGCCTCGGTTGAAAGAAAAGAAAGCCGGGAAATTTGCTTCGTTCCCGATAATGATTATCCTCGGTTCCTGCGTGAACACCTTTCAACGATCCCGACTGGACAAATCGTCGATATAAAGGGGCAAGTGCTGGGTAATCATCACGGCATTATTAATTACACCGTGGGGCAAAGGAAAGGCCTGGGAATATCTTCTAAAGAACCGCTCTATGTCGTCGGTATCGATGCTCAAAATAATACGGTTATCGTCGGCGAAAAACAGGATATCTATGCTGATGAGTTCATCGCTGCCGATTTGAACTGGATCGCTGTCGATAACATAACACAACCGCTGACGTTGAAGGTTAAAATCCGCTATCTCCATCAAGAAGCAGAGGCTGTCATTTCTGCTGCGGACAATGATAAAGTCAATGTTAAGTTTAGATCACCGCAAATGGCCGTCACCCCCGGACAGGCCGCCGTTTTTTACGATGGCGATGTTGTTGTTGGTGGCGGGACAATTGAGCGTGTGCTAAACTGAGAAGCAAGAGGAGCACTGTATGAAAAATACCGGAAAAGTAATCGCCGTCTGCCGCAGCGATAAAAAAGGCATTAGTAAAGATGTTGTCCCATCCGGACAATTTCAGGAAGGCTATGGGATGGTAAGTGACGCCCATGCCGATTTCGCGACCCATCGCCAGGTCAGTCTGCTGGCCACTGAAAGCATCGACAAAATGCGCAAACTGGGATTAGACCTCGGTCCCGGTGCGTTTGCCGAGAATTTAACCACCGAAGGCATCGACCTTGTTTCTATCCCTGTCGGCACGAAGGTCAAAATCGGGAAAGAAGTGGTCCTGGAAATATCCCAGATTGGCAAGGAATGCCATGTCGGCTGCGCCATTTTCCAGAAGGTTGGCAAATGTGTCATGCCCAAAGAAGGCGTTTTTGGTAAAGTGGTTAAAGGCGGTACTATTACCCCCGGCGATAAAATCAGTGTTATCAAAAAAGTCTGATACTGAAGAATGCCGGGATATGTAGTGTCGGGTTTCCTCAGGTACTCAGTGTTAACTGATGTACGAACCCGACCGCCCAAATCCGGCGAATTTAATAAGGGTGCTAAAAAATGAGGCTTCTTTCCACGCAAAAATTAGTATCAAACTAATCCAACGGAGTCTAATCTCTTATGTTCACTAAAAATGCGGAAATCATCAACGAAATAGCTCGACTCAAGCAGCAAAAAAACGCCGTCATCCTTGTCCATAATTACCAGCGGCCCGAAGTCCAGGATATCGCCGATTTTACCGGCGATTCCCTGGAATTGAGCCAGCAGGCTGCTAAAACCGAGGCCGATGTTATAGTCTTCTGCGGTGTGCATTTTATGGCAGAAACGGCCTATATTATCAATCCCAAAAGGACCGTGCTGCTGCCTGATAAAGAGTCCGGTTGTCCGATGGCCAATATGATTACTGCCGAAGCGTTGATTGCCGCGAAAAAGGACCTGCCCGGCGCAACCGTGGTCTGTTACGTCAATTCCAGCGCCGCCGTCAAAGCCGAATCGGACATCTGCTGCACTTCCGGCAACGCGGTCAAAGTCGTTCAGAGCCTAGGGGAAGGCAAGATTATCTTTGTTCCAGACCAATACCTCGGACAGTGGGTCGCCGAAAAAACCGGCCGTCATATGCTTCTCTGGCCAGGCTATTGTCCCACCCACATGAAAATATTGCCGGAAGATATCCTGAACCTGAAAAAAAAGCATCCGGGCACATTGGCCCTGGTTCATCCCGAGTGCCGGCCCGACGCCAAAGCTGTTGCTGATGCGGTCCTCAGCACCGGTGGTATGATGCGTTTCGTCCGGGAAAGTCCTGCTGAAGGATTCATCATCGGCACGGAAACAGGCATCATGCACCGCCTTAAGAAAGAAAACCCCGCCAAATACTTTATTCCGGTTAATGATAAAGCGGTCTGCCCGAACATGAAGCGCATCACCCTTGAAAAAGTCCTCTGGTCGCTGCAGGACATGACCCATCAAGTAACCGTCCCGGAAGATATACGAATCCGCGCCCTTTCCTCCGTTGAGCGTATGCTCGCAATCCCATGATGGGAAAATCCAAAATACAAAATCCTAAGCACTAAACAATAAATAAGTTTTAATTTCGAATATTTAAAAATTAGTGTTTTAAATTTGTTTAGGATTTCGATATTCGATATTAGGATTTAAGGATAATGGATAGTAAATTCATTGTTGTCTTCATCACCATCGACACTCCGGCCAACGCTCAAAAACTGGCGGATAAACTCCTGGCCGCTAAAAAAGCTGCCTGCGTCAATATCATCCCCAAAGTTTCATCGCAATACCGGTGGCAGGGTAAAATCGAAAAAACCGATGAAGTCATGCTCATCGTCAAAACCCGCGCCGCCCTCCTCGATGAACTCATTACACTCGTCAAACAAAACCACCCCTATGCCGTCCCCGAAATCATCGCGGTCCCCATCGCCGGCGGCAATCCGGATTATTTGGCCTGGCTCGAAAAAGAAACTAAGTAATTAAAGTCATATCCCGATACTGCGCCTCAATGCGATAATCAATGCAATCGTTATTGCGAGCGAAGCGTGGCGCTAGCATGGTTAGTCCTCTCGCCACCATGTGGGAGAGAGCTGAAAGTACTTTTTTTCGGTAGACTTACATCGAAATAAAAGTACAGAGAGAGGGGGTCCCAAGTCACAAATAAATGAACACGAAAAAATTCTCTTTTATCGGCTACCTCTCCATCGGGTGTCTCTTGCTCTCCGCTCTCCTCTACGGCATTGATTTTCTCGTCTTCCGCGATGCCCATACTTTGTTTCTTTACCTCATGAGCAGTCTGGCCTTTTTACCTCTGGAGATTTTCATCGTGGTGCTGATTATCGAGCGGATTGTCGACCAGAGTGAGCGCAAGGCAAAACTGCAGAAATTGAACATGGTCCTGGGCGCTTTTTTCAACGATGTCGGCAATCACCTGCTGCGGGGGCTGCTGGAGAATTTCGATAACAAAGCCGAAATTTCCAAACATTTCAATCTCAAGGACAACTGGGGGAAAAAGGAATTTCAGCAAGCCGCCGATTATGCCGATAAGCTCAAAATTGAAATCGACCGCCGCGATATGAACCTGGCGGAGTTAAAAGTATTTTTCGCCCAAAAACGCGAATTTTTAATGACCCTGCTGGGCAACCCCAGCCTGCTCGAACACGACCATTTTACCGATTTGCTCTGGGCGGTTACCCATCTGGACGAGGAACTGGAATCGCGGGATTCGGTGGAAAACCTGCCCGAAGCCGACCTTGTTCACCTCGCCGGCGATATCGAAAGGCTTTACGGCCGCCTGGTGGTGGAATGGCTGGATTACATCGAGCACCTGCATACCAATTACCGCTTCCTCTATTCCCTCGTTCTCCGCACCCATCCCTTCCAGGACAATCCTTCAGCGGTGATTAAGTAGCATCGGTTAGTTCTGAGGCTGTTCGGAACAATATTGAAAAATATTTTTATGGATTCCCGATCAGGTCGGGAATGACAAACCGGTTAAAACAGCTTCAAGCTTTGCTTGAAGTTGTTTTCTTTTCATTGTCATTGTCGGGCTTGACCCGACAATCCAGATATTCCGCATAGCCAACCAGAGAATGGTACACTACAATCCGTTCCCCTGTACTTCCTTGAGCCTGATATAAATCAGCGACGGGCCGCTGCGGCTTTTATTCTCTTTAATCTCGAAGGTGTCCTTTTGCGCTTTCACCAGCTGCGAAAGCTGATTGAAGCCGTAGGTGCGGGAATCGAAGCCGGGGTCGAGCTGACGCAGACGTCCGCCCAGTGTCCCCAGGAATGCCCAGCCGTCCTCCTGCTCCGCCAGGTCGAAGGCGTTTTTCAGCAGCGGCAGCGGGTCGCTCGTAACGTTGCCGGCAGCAGCCACGGGGATGCCACCGGATACCGGCTGCTCGTGATGCGGCACGAATTTGACGATTTGTTTTTCCGGCATCAGGTTCTCCGTGTAGACGAAAACCTGGCAGGCTTTCACGAAAGCGGGCGGCGTGTTTTTCCGCCCGATGCCCATCACAAAAAGGCCTTTCTCGCGGATGCGAGTGGCCAGCCGTGTGTAGTCGCTGTCGCTGGAAGCGAGGCAGAAACCGTGCACCGTGCCCTCGTAGAGGATGTCCATGGCATCGATGATCAGCGAGCTGTCCGACGAATTTTTGCCGATGGTGTAGCGAAACTGCTGGATGGGCTGGATGGCGTGGTCGTTCAGCACGTCTTTCCAGCTTTTCATTTGCGGGGTGGTCCAGTCGCCGTAAATGCGGCGCACAGTAACCAGCCCGTATTTGCCGGTTTCCGCCACCATTTTATCAATCAATGACGATTGGGCGTTTTCGCCGTCAATCAGCATCGCAATCCGCTTGTTATCGAATGTCATATCTGAATTATCCATTATTTTCTCCTTACATAATCCGGGTGTGTCTACTGCGCTTAATTATAACCTGCTGCCAACCAAAGGACAATCACGTGTTAGGGGCCATAACATATTGGACTTTTCAGGTGTGGCAAAATTTTCTAAATAATAACGCAATGGAGGCATTTTACCGATGCCTCTATGTGGTTTTTCGGTATTATACCATATGAGGTAGTTCATCAGGCTGCGATTGAAAACATCAGGGTCGTCTAAACTATCGGTATACCAATCTACAAATTGTTCCTGACTAGTCCGGTTAAATCGCTCAATATGCCCGTTGGATTGAGGATGCCTGGGGTAATTAAAGAAGTGGACCAGATCGTTATCAAGACAAGACTGAGCGAAGTGTTTTAAGAATTCGCTGCCATTATCGGTTTGAATATGACGGATCGGAAATGGCGCTATGCCGGTAAATTTGTTTAAAAAATCCTTGCCGTTAGCTGAAGAATTCGATTTGTAGGCATAAGCAAAAGCAAATCTGGTTTTAATATCAATCGCAGTAAACATATAACGTTTTATACCATCGGTAAATATAGAGACTGTATCTATCTCTACAAGGTCACCCGGCTGACTGGGATAAAATCCTCTTCGTCTGGTCTTTCTGAAAGCCTGCCGAGATTTGATTTCCCTTAGCTTCCCCGTCTCGCCATTCAGCCGCAAGCGGCTGTTTTTAGGGAGTCTGCCTTGCTCTTTCAGGTCACGGATAATCCTACCTACCGTAGACTCTGAAACCGGCTTGATACCGGCCTTTTTACAGGCTAGTGCCAATGATGGCGTAATGGTGACTTTATCAGCCCGTGGATGAGCTGTACGGTACTCCACGATATAGTTTGCCATGAATGGGTGGATTACTCTGTGCCGCTTGTTTTTAGGTGCTCTGTCCACGGGAGCCAGTGCTGACAGTTTCCCGCCTGCTTTTTTGAGTTTCTGTTTCCAAAGAAAGATAGTTGAACGTTTCTTTTTATAGGCGATTTCGGTGGCTTCTTTCCCGTACTTTTCAAAGAATTGGATAATTTCCAGTCTTTTCTCAATGCATACTTGCTGCGGATGGCCGGTAATATCTTCAACATACTGCATTAAGTGATAATAACCCTTTACCGTGCCGGCTACTACATAGACTTGCTTCATTCAGACCCCTTGTTTCCACCTCCCAAGGAGTCCAACATGTTTCTGAACTTTTGCAGTAGGTGAGGGA
>Ga0265316_10002865_pt1 | contig 17654 bp, 16 predicted proteins | sample 4522metaG_FD_202092 | JGI IMG/M metagenome (GOLD analysis project Ga0265316, IMG submission 202092) | Rhizosphere microbial communities from Carex aquatilis grown in University of Washington, Seatle, WA, United States - 4-5-22 metaG | ecosystem: Host-associated > Plants > Roots > Rhizosphere >... | reverse complement strand
CCCCCGGCCCCCTCTCCGTAAACGGAGAGGGGGAGCTTTTGCGGTCCAGTCCGTGGCATTGCGCCGGCGCCACGATCTCCCCCTCTCCGCTTGCGGAGAGGGGGCCGGGGGGTGAGGTTATTCCGGCGCTTTATATTCTTTAGAGCAAAGGGTGGGCCGCGCCGGGTGCACCGCGGTTGAAGGCCGATTACCTGTAAAGCTCGACGTACGCGACGGCGACGTCGAAGGGGGCCACGGCGGGTGCGAAGCCCTGATCAATCTGGAAGTGCAGGTCGAAGAGTTTGCTCAGATTCGGAACGGCAGACACCGATGCCCCCGCCCAGCCCTGCGGATGCATGGACGCGAACGAAACCTGGATATGCGCCCAATCGGTCGGGAACGTAACGGATACTTGAAAGGCATCGCTGCAGACGCCGACCGCGGCGCTCTGAATGCAAACGTTGCAGGAGCCTCCGTCTGCCGGCAGGCCCCAGGGGCTCGTGCTGTCGTCGTCCACACTGACGGTCACCTGCTGGGCTACGCCGCGAAGCGACTTGCCCCAGAACTGGACCCCCGCCCATCGGGATGCATCGAAGGGCAGACCGATGAACGAGTCGTGCCCGGCAGCGTCGACGTCGAAGATCAGGCCCCCGTCGCAGTCGTTCATCGGGACGTCGCCGCCGTCGGGCGGAGCGTCGATGAAGTCCATTCCGAAACCGATTCCCCAGGACGTCTCCCCCCCTCCGTAGCAACGCCGGTAGGGCTGGACGACTCCCAGGTAGGTCGGACCTGCGCCGTCGTCCTTCGCCAGAAACGGTGTTCCATCGAGGGGCACGAGCACGCCCGCATCGGCCACGAAGATCGGCGGCTCCGACCAGGGGTAGGTCCGGTCCGAGTACGTGTACCAGTAACTCCCGGTACCCGGTCCGTCCGTTACGCCGTCCAGTCCGTGCATATCGTCCAAGAGCTGCGTCGCTCGCACGGCATATCCAGCCTCCGCGGCATCGCCGCCTGCGTCGACGACCGCCGCCGCCCCGGACTCGGATCCGGAAGCGGCGGCCCCCGAGCTCGCGCTGCCCCCGCTCGCGGCTTGCGCTCCTTCGGCGGCCGCGTCGGAAGGCGCGGCTTGGATCGCTCGGCTGCCGCCGCACCCGCAGACTTGCGTCGACGCGGCGACGGGCGCAAGCGAGAGCCATGTGACCATCACGCGGGTTCTCATGATTGTTCGGGCTTTCTCGATGAGGAACGGGTCACTTGTAGAGCTCGACGTACGCGACGGCGACGCCGAACGGAGGCACCGGGGCATCAATCTGGAAGTTGAGTTGATAGATGTTGCTCACGTCCGGCACTGCGGACGTCGACGAGCCCGAATACCCCTGCGGGTGCATCGAGCCGAAAGGGACGCGGATCTGAGCCCAATCGGTGGGAAAGACGACGCGGGCCCGAAAGCCGTCGCCGCACGCGCCGATGCCGGACGAATTGCACGGATTGCAGCCGCCGGCGTCGAACGCCAAGCCAAAGGGCTGCGTGGTCTCGTCGTGCACTTGCACGTAAACCGGCTGCGCGAAATCGGCGCGGAGGGACTTCGCCCAGAATTGGATGCCGGTCCATCCGGTCGCCTCGAAGGGTAGCGGGATGAACGAGTCTCCTGCATCGGCTTGGACGTCGAAGATCGCCCCGGCCCCGCAGTCGTTGACCGGGACGTCGCCACCGTCCGGCGCGACATTGATGAAAGCCATCCCGAGGCCGATTCCCCATTGCGACTCCCCCCCTCCCGAAACGCGCCGGTACGGCTGCACGCTCCCGAGCACCATCGGCCCTGTGCCATCGTCCGTCGCCGGAAAAGGAACGCCGTCGGGGGGCGTGAGCAGCCCGGCGTCGGAAAGGAAAATGGCGGGCTCCGACCAGGGGACCGTGCGGTCGGAGTACGAGTACCACCCGCCGCTCGTGCCCGGACCGTCGGTCAAGCCCAACGGGCCCCGCATGTCGTCGAGGAGCTGGGTTGCTTGCACGAAGAACCCCGCATCGGAGGCATCGTCGCCGGCTTCGTTCGACGTCTCGAGGGGCCCATCCATCGTCGCGACCTGCACGTCGTCGGGGCCAGCGTCGGCCGGGCCTGCGGAGGCGGTGTGGTCGCTGCTGCACGCGCAGATCTGCGTCGACGCCGCGACGGACGCGAGCGAGAGCAGAGTGATGGCCGTCTTGGTTTTCATTGGTGCTCCTGCCAGGGACCTCGCGCTCGAGCCCCATCGCAAGCAGCGCGCCAAGCGGTCGAACGGAGCATCCACGCGGGGCCGAGCGTAGCCTGCGTCGCGGATCCAGGCGTAAACGGGACGAACCATCGTCGTTCGACGACGACTCTTCGTCAGGCTCTTCCCCCCAGTGGCGACAGGACGGCCCCCGGGCCACGGCGGTGGCCGATGATCGCCCGGCAGTCGGTGCCTCGGGAACGTGCGCACGCCGCGTGCAAGTCCGGCGGTGCCTTCACCGGGCCTACCCGTCGCTTCCTCGGCCTCGCGTGAAGATCCCGGAGGAACCATGAACCACAAGACGACAATCGCAGCGTTGATCGGTTGGACGACCACGTTCGGGTGCAGCGGATCCGCGCCGCCGCCACAGACCCCCGCCCGCTCGACACTGGAGAGCGGCTCCTCGCTGCCAGCGCCGGCTGCCGCCGCACCGAGCAAGCCAGAGGTGGACGTGGCGCTACCGTCCGAAGGCGGTAACCCGTTTGCGCATGCCCGGTTCGCCATCGACCCAGGATACGTCCGACAAATCGAGTCCGCGGTCCGCGAATCGCCCGCGAATGCTTCGGCGTGGAGGAGCGTGGAGCGGTACCCGACGGCGATCTGGCTTTCTTCAATCGCATCGGTCGCAGGGATCTCGAAGACCCTGGACGACGCCGCCGTGCAGGAGCGCAAGGCCGGAGAACCGGTCGTCACGGTGTTCGTCATTTATGACCTGCCCGAACGCGACTGCAACGCTGTGGCATCGAACGGAGAGCTCTCCCTCGCGAACGGGGGGGAGACGCGATACAAGACCGAGTTCGTCGACCGCATCGCAGCTACCTTCCGGGCGCACGCCGGTCAGCGCATCGTCGCGATCGTCGAGCCCGACTCGCTGCCCAACCTGGCGACGAATCTCGATACGCCTCGATGCGCCGCGGCGGAGCGCGCGTACCGGCAATCCGTTGCGTATGCGGTCAAGACGCTCGCGATGCCCAATGTCTCGCTGTACTTGGACGCGGCTCACGCCGGATGGCTCGGCTGGTCCGGCAATCGAGCGAAAATGGCGAAGATCTTTTCGGATGTATTGGCCTTGGCAGGCGGCCCCGACAAAGTGCGTGGCTTTGTGACGAACGTTTCGAACTACGACAGCTTGAGAGGCGGCGATCTCGCGAAGCTTCAGCCCTCCGACCCATGTCCGGACGAGCTCACGTACGTGAAGCTCTTCGCCGCCTCCCTCGCGGAGGTCGGAATTACCGGGAAGGGATTCGTGATCGACACGAGTCGCAACGGCCGCTCGGGGATCAGGACCGATTCGGGGAGCTGGTGCAACGTCCGGGGGGCGGGCCTCGGCGAGCGCCCGAGGGCGTCGCCGGCGCCGTACGTCGATGCGTACTACTGGGTCAAGCCGCCCGGCGAGTCCGACGGCGCCTCGGATCCGTCGATGCCTGGCTTCGACGAGCATTGCGGGTCCAGGTCGCCCGACAGCGCGGCGGGGGCGCCGCGTGCGGGGCAGTGGTTTTCGACGTACTTCGCCGACCTGGTGAAGAACGCGAATCCGCCCCTCTAGAGCACCGAACAGTTTGGCGGACCGAGGTGCTTTAGCTTCTCGAGCCAGGGGCCGGCGGCACCGGCCCCGGTGGCCCTTCGTCGAGCGGTGGAAGGCGTCCCTTCCGCCGCGCAGTTTGAATGAGAGCGGGCGGCGACGGTACGCTGGGAGCCGCATCGATGACCGCGCCGCTCTCCACCCGCCGGAGCCTGGATCCCGACACGATGTGGCAGTCCATGCGGCGGCTGCTCGGTCGCGTCTACGGCGTCCTCGATCGGGACTCGCTCGTCGACGACTGCCTCGACATCTTGGTGGAGCTCCTCGGCGCGGACCGCGGGCTCATTTTGCATATCGCGTCCGACGGAAGCTCGCGCGTCACCCACGCCCGGGCCCAGGGCAAGACGCTGTCGGCGGAAGAGTGGGAAGAGGCCAGCCGGACCGTCGTCCGCGAGTCGCTCGAGTCGGGGCAATGCGTCGTGTGGGATCCGCTCTCGGCGGCCCGGGGCTCGGCGAGCGCAGCGCTCCTGGGCATCCAGGTGGCTCTCGCGACGCCCCTCGGGGGCGGCGCCACCCGCCGCGCCCCGCTCGGGGTGCTCTACGTGGACTTCCGCGACGCGCGCAAGTTCGTCGGCGCCGAGCACGCCGAGTTCTTCACGTCGGCCGCGACGTTGCTCGGCGCGGTCCTCGACCAACACGAACGGGGCCTCGCGGCGCGCGACCAGCTCCGTGAGGCGCAAAAGCACTGCGTGGACGCTCGGCCGGCGACCTCCCTCAGTGACCTCCTGTCTTCGCCGCGCATGCTCCCCATCCGCCGCGAGCTCGAGTCCGCGCTCGCGGGCACATCGCCGATTCTCATTGTCGGCGAGTCCGGCACGGGCAAGACGCTCCTGGCGCAAGCGGTCGCCGAAGCAAGCCATCGGCGTCCGATCGTCCGCGCGGTGCTCGGCTCGAGCGACGACTTGAACACGATCACGTCGGAGCTCTTCGGCCACGAGCGAGGTGCCTACTCCGGGGCGGCGGGCAAGCGCATCGGCCTCGTCGAGTACGCGAACGGAGGGTGTCTCTTGCTCGACGAGATCCTCAACTTGCCCATGCACGCGCAGCAGCTCCTGCTCGACTTCACGCAGTTCGGAACGTACCGGCCGCTCGGGCACGACCGGGCGGAGCCGAAGCGCGCCGACGTGCGGATCATCGCGTCGACGAACGGCGACTTGCTCGCGGCGATCCGTGAAGGCCGCTTCCGGCGGGACCTCTACTACCGCCTCGCGGCGGTCACCCTCGACATTCCGCCGCTGCGCGAGCGGCGCGAAGACGTTCCCGGTCTGGCGGAGAGCACGCTGCGACGGATCGACCCGGCGCGCCCATGGGAGCTGTCGCTGCCGCTCCGGCGCTTGCTCGTGTCGCCCGCGTTCGATTGGTCGGGCAACGTGCGACAGCTCGAGCGTGCGGTCGAGCGAGCGCGCGAACGGGCGCTCACCCGAGACCCGGCGGCCACCGTGCTCACCCCCGATCACTTCGAAGCGCGCGACCTGGGAGCACCGTCGATCGAAGGCCGTGAGCCGCGCGCTCGCGAAGGGCCGCTCGACGGCGCGTGGCAGGCGCTCCAGGGCGAGCGCGCGAAGATCGACGAGCGCGAGCAGGACGTTATCCAGCAGGCCCTGCGCCTCTCGGGGGGCGTGGTCGCGCAAGCGGCGCGCGTGCTCGGCGTCGCCCGGACGACGCTCGCCAGCCGCATCGACGCGCTCGAGATGCGTCCCACGCGCAAAGACCGGCAGGAGCCGTAGGATGCTCCACCGCGAGTACGGCGCCGCTCTTGTCGGCGGTCGCGCCGGCGGTGCCCGCCGCCGTGTGAGCGGTGGTCGATCGGGCGCTCGCGTTCGACCGGGGGCAGCGATGGGAGTCTGCGGCGAAGATGCGATCGGCGCTCCGAAGCGCGCATCCGTACGAGCCTCTGGGATAGAGGCGACTACTGCGTGAAATAGATCTGCGACACGCAGAATTCGAACGGGGCGTACGTTTCGGTCGGACCATTGCCTTGGACGCTGAAGACGGTGGCGAAGACGTGCTTCGGGTCGAACTGCGCCACTTTCGGTCCCCAATCGGCCTGGCTCAATTGGTCCCACTGGATGGTGTATGGCGCCCAGACGCTGTCGAGGATGAGGTTTTGAATCGACCAGTCGTTCCCGCACCCACCGGCGTCCGCGTACATCTTGCAGCCGGCCGTGGGGTCCGCCGCCTCCGTGTCCAGATCTGGAAATTGGATTTTGATCGCTTGCCCCGCCCACCGCGACCAAGCCCAAAAGCGGATCCCCGTGTAGGCGCTCACGTCAAACGGATCGCCCGCCGGTGTGAGCTTGCCCTGGGGCAAGACGAAGTTGAAGCCCTCCTGCACGAAATAGCCCGTGAATGGCGAGTCCGATTTCAAGCACGCCGCGTTCATCGGCCCGCCATCGGGCGTCATGGCGGGCGGCACTGCCGTGTATGTGAAAAGGAACGTCGGAACGGGCATGAGCGGCGCTTTGGGGTCATCGGTCGCGGCAAACCAGAATCCGGCGATTTCGTCCCGGCGAGGGGGAGCGATCTTGACCTGGGAACCCCCGGACATGTCGTCGATGAGCAGCGACCCCCCGTCGCCGCCGGTGCCGTAGGCGCAGCACGCCAACCCGCTCCGAACGTTGGAGTTCGAGCCGGCTCCCGCATCCGCGCGCGGCGGCGGCGACCAGCAGGCTTGTGCGCCTTGCGACACCGGAGCGGAGCCGGAACAGGAGAATCCCACCCAGCTTGGGCCCCAGTCGGATGGGCAGACGTCCGCCGTAATGCACGTGTCCGGCCGCCCGCAGATGGGAGTTTCGGGGCGCTTGGCCGGACAGCTCGGCGTCGCGCGGGAGACGACGACCCCGTTGAGCGTGGTCCCACTGTCGTCGCAGACCGCCTGCGGCAGAGCGATCCGCGTGGTTCCGTCGTCTTCAGTGAGCGTGGTCCACCCTTCCGGACCTCCGCGCGCGAGCGGGATCAGACACAGGCCGATGACTCCGCACGCGCCGTAGTTGCCGGTCTGCGACGTATTGATCGCGAGGGCGACGTTCCAGTCTTCGTTCCCGCCGATCGGTATATTCTGCAGCACACAAACGCCGGTCTTCGGATCCGGCATGACGGACTGCACGCCGCCCACCGGCTGTAGGAAGCACGCCCCCACGTCGAAGCACGCCCCTGCATCCGGCGGCGTGTACGGAACCGACTCCGCGGCCGAGGAAACGCACGCGCCCGCCACGCACGTTTGCCCCGCCCCGCACGCTAGCAACGGATTGGCATCGATCGTACAGAGCCAGTTGAGCGGCATCGCCAATCGCTTCACTTCGCTGTCGGCCGGCAGCGTCACCAGGGCCTCGCGGTGCACCCGCGGGGTGCCGGCGCGCGACGCGTCGAGATCGACCCGTACGGTCCCTGTTGCGGCGTGGTCGGACACGATCGCCAGCGTCTGGGGCAATGGAGTTGCCTTCAGGTCGACCGAGCCGGCCTGGACCGGGCCCTCGTCTCCGGCCACTGATTCGTTCTGGAGGAGGGGCTGCCGCTCGACGACCTGAGTTACCGACCACGCCAGCGTGTCGATGTCCTGCGGCACGGCCAAGTCGCTCGTGATTACCACGACCACCTCCCCGGGCGTCCGCGTCTTGGCCGTCGAGCACGACAGGACGACGAGCGGCCCGAGCCGGCCGAGTATCCGAGCGAGGTTTACGGTGAGAAGTCGCATCCGGTTCTCGTGATCTTACGGAAAGTGGACCGTGTCGATGCCTCCCGAAATCGGCGGGGCTCCCGTCGTGGGCTCCGACGTCTTGAAGACAAAGTAGCCGGCGGTCACCGCCCCGGCTGCAAGAACGACGCCTCCCGCGACCCACGCCCACGCGGGCAACCCGGCGGGTCGCCGCACAGGCCGGAGGGTGACGTCGACGGATCGCGTCTCGTGCGCTCCGACGACGACTTCGGTCTCGAACGGCATCGACCCCGCCTCGGTCACCCGCACGATGTGCGGACCGACCGGCAACGGTCCCGTCCACGCGCCGATGCCGAGCGGCGTGCCGTCGACCGCGATCGTGTCGGCGGGGCCCGCGCGAACGGCCAGGCGGCCCTCCGGCGGCGCGATCGGAGTCAGAGTCGCGGCCAGGTGCACCGGCTCCGAAGTCACGACGGTCAACGTTGTCCCGTATTCCGCAAACCCGTCTTTGGTCACGGTGACCCGATGCGTGCCGAGATCGACCCGCGTATCGGCGGCGAGCGGGGTCGAGCCTTGCGGGTCACCGTCGACCGTGACCAACGCGCCCGGCTCGCTCGCCTGAACGTCGAGGGGGGCCGTGCGCGTCTCGGCCGCCGCAAGAAAGTCCCGCGCGTCGCGCTCGGCTTCGGGCGTGATCAGATGGGAATGCGAGTCGATGTAGCGGTGGACCAGGGCGACCGCGCGCGCGTAGTGCTGCATCGCCCGCTCGCAGACGGCGGCGTTCCAGAGGAGCCGCGGGTCCCCGGACGCCTGGGACGCGCTTTGGAACTTCGCGAGCGCCCCGGGATAGTCCCCGCTTTCGTAGAGTCGCCGGCCGGCGTCGTACGCCTCTTTCGCGTCGCCGGTGAGCGCGTCGGCAAGCGCGGGCGGGGGCGTGACCGCGGACGTCTGCGCGTGGGCGGCCGGCGCGACGAGCCAGAGGGCCGCGCCCAAGACGGCCGGGACGATGAACGTACGGATGCGCATGATCGCCCTCACTGAAGCTCGATGTGAAGGGGATCCCGCTGGCGCGCGTCCGCGCTCGACACCGGGGGCGGAGCATCGGGCTTGGCGGGAGGAGGCGCAGGCAACGATGCGCGCGCCGATGGCCGGGCGCCGGCGGACACCGCGGACGGGATGGTCATCGGCGCAGATGGCGCGGGCGGCGTGGGCGCGGGGACCTTCGGGGCGTCCGGCACAGCCGACGATTCCGTGGGCAACGGCCGCGGGGCCTCGATCGCGGGAGCGGCAGGGGCCGTCACTGGGGGGGCGGTCGACTCGTGAACGGCTGGTGCGCGAGTCGCCGAGGCCGACGTCTCGCGTTCGTGCGACGACTCCCTCACCGACTCGAGCGCGACGCTTCCCACCCCCAGTCCCGCGACCGCAGCGACGGCCGCGATGATCGCCGCGCGTCGGCGCCAGGGCCTCCCTTCGGTCGCGCGGTTCGAAACGGGCTTCGCCGTGGTCGTCGCGACATCGCTCTCGGCGCCGCGCAGCCGGGCGATCGGCGATTCGGGCGTCGTCCCCGCCGGGGGTACCAGCTTTGTTCCTTGCTTCCGGGCGGAAGGACTCCTCGCCTCGTCGCGCGGCTCTTCGGTGCGTGCACTCTCGAATTCACACGGCGCGTGCGCAAGGCACTCCTTCAGGGAATCGTGGCTGAACGCACCGAAGAGCTCTTGATGAATCTCGGCCACGGCCTCGCGCATCGCGGTGGCCGAATCCCAGCGCGCCGACCGTTCGAACGCGAGCGCCTTCGCCACGAGGTCGACGACGGCGGCCGGCGTAGCGGGAGCGACGTCCGCCAGCGAGCGCGCCGGCATGGTCGCCGCCTTGATCATCATTTGTCGCGCGTTGTCCCCTTCGTGCACGAACAGCCCGGAGAGCACGGTGAAGAGCGTCGCCCCCGCCGCCCAGACGTCGGTTCGAGGGTCGATCTCGTCTCCCTGCGCGAGGGCCTGCTCGGGCGCCATGAACGAAGGGGTGCCGACGATCGCCCCCGCCCGAGTCGACTGCACGCTCGATGCCACGTCGCGGAGGCGCGCGATGCCGAAATCGAGGACTTTGACGTGACCGGCAGTCGACACGAACAGGTTCGCCGGCTTGATGTCGCGGTGGATGATGGCGCTCGCGTGGGCCACGGCCAAGACGTCGAGCAATTGGTGCGCCACGGCGAGCGCTTCGCGAAGCGGCAGGCGACCGCCCAGCCTCGACCGAAGATCGTCGACCGTGGCGCCCTCGAGGAGCTCCATGACGAGAAACGCCGACCCATCGGCGTCGACGTCGTCGTCCAGCACCGCGACGACCCCGGGGTGATTCACCGAGTTGGCGACGTACCCCTCCCGGAGGAAGCGCGCGCGAATGTCGCGCCGGGCGGAAAGCTCCCCGTGGAGAACTTTGACGGCGAAGCGCTTTCGATTGCGGTGCGTCGCGGCATAGACGACGGCCATCCCGCCAATGCCCAGAACGCCGTCAATCGTATATTTGCCGCCCAGTATCGTGCCGACTCGCCGCGTCGCTTCACGGAGCACATCGTCGTCGGACATCGGGCAAGCTATACGTACACCTTTTCCGCGGTCCGTTTCCAGCCGAAGACCGCCACGCCAGGTCCCCTTGCCTCAGGCCCTAGAGAACCTCACCCCCGGCCCCTCTCCGCAAGCGGAGAGGGGTGTCCGCGGGTCTCGCGATACCGGCGCTGCTCCCCCATCTCCGCAAGCGGTGGCATCACCTCTCAACGAACGATGAGCGTCGTCGCGCTCATCGGCGCCATCGCGTACGTGAGCGTGCACGCCCCCGCGCCACACGTGACAGGAACCGCAGTCAGTACGGGCGTCACCGCCGCGCTCCCGGCGACGAGCTCGAACGCGGAGGCCATTGCAAACGCCGGACTGCCCGCCACCTGGATGGTCGCCGACACGACCGCGCTCGTCTTGTTGATGGCCACGAGGTCGACCTCGGAGGAATCGTCGGAGTGCGCGAACGCGTAGACCGACGTGTCGGCGACGTCGCTCGTGCTCGCGTAGACGGCGGTGTCACCGACGACGGCTCCCTTGCCATCGTAGTTTCGATAGAGATCGAACGCCGCGAGGAGATAGTTGTCGGTCAGCGACTGCAACGGCCACGCGGCGGCGGCCCACACCCCCTCGCGACCGAAAATCCCCAACACGTCAGCCTGCGCAACGCCCCCGGATATGTCGCTTTCGCAACCATTATTGTACTCGCTAATCGAAAGCACGGGCGCGGCGGGATCGCCCGGGTACGCGCTCGCGATCTTGGCGAGGAGCCGGGGAATCAGCTGCCGCGGATACCAGGCCTGCGAGAAATAGTCGGCGACGCCGGTCCAACCGAAGTCCAAGCTGGCGGTCTTTGCCGCCGAAAGGGCCGTGTAGCTCGGATCCCAAAAGAGCCGGGGCGACTGGACGCACTGGGCCGGGCCGGGAGTGGTCCCATTGTTCGTGTAGTAGTGGACGTCGAGCGCATCGAGAAGCGGCCCTCCGGCCGCGGCCGACGCCGCTCGCATTTGCGCGAGGTAATAGTCGAGAAATTCCGTCGGCCCGTGCGGGTCAGAGTACGAATGCGCGTAGACCATCCCGTCTTGCGCGACGACCGGTCCGAACACCTTCGTCGTCGGCCACGCGGATTTGATCGCAGTGGCGAACGCAATGTTTCGACTCACGATGTCGTCGTACGTGACCGTGTACTTCTGGCAGGGAATGACGCCGGTCGACGGCCACAGCTCGGGGTGCGTTGAGCCCCAGTAGTTCGGCTCGTTGTCGAGGCTGAAGAAGACCGGCGCTCCCGTGCCGTACGCCCCCCGCACGTAGTGCACGAACTCGTCTTGGTACACGGGGCCGGCCGCGACCTGGCAACCGCCATCGCATCCCCCCGAGCACGTGCAGTAGCCGCCGTCGGGCTTGGCCGCCGCGTTCGGGACGAACGCCGGACCGCCCGCGCCTCCGGCATCGGAGTCCGTGGCGAAAGGCAGGTGGTTGGGATTCACGCGCGTCGAGCTCGACGTGCCATCGCAAAAGCTTCCGGCGGCCGGGCACTGGCTGACCACGTTGTCGACGGCAGCCGCCAGGTAGTCGATGATCGGAACCGTGGCGAGGAATGCCTCGCCCTTGGCCTGCGCCGCGGGGATCGTGTCGCCGCCCAGGTCCGTGATCGCTCCGGCCAGCGCGCCGCCCCCGAGACCGGCGCCTTGGAAGAAGCAATAATCGGATCCGGAGTTGTTGTAGTTGTTGGTCCAGTTCCAGGGCGTGTAGGCGTCACCGCCCTGACGGACGAGGCCCCACCGGGTCGTTCGTGCGATCAGATTTTCCGAGACGGCTGTTCCCATCAGACCCGCGTTGATGCCGTAGATGTAAGCGGACACCGGTGCCGGCTTCGCGGGGGGTTGGAACTGCCGAGCAGGTCCCTTCGTCACGTCGACCCGAAACATCACGGTCCCCGCGTCGGGCGGTTCCTGTGAAGGGCCGTCTTGCTGGGGGCCGCCATCGATCACACCGGCAGCGCCGTCGGTCTGGACGCGCGCACTTGGCGCGCCTTGGTCCTTTGCGGGCGCGCACGCAGCGCTCGCGAAGAGCGGCGCCGCGATGACGAGGCATCGGACGGGGAGAAGAGAGAAAGCAGCGGGCATCGGTTCACGGTCTCGAAGCATGGGTTGGCGACCTCACCCCCGGCCCCTCTCCGGAAGCGGAGAGGGGTGTCGCGGGTCTCGCGATACTGGCCTTAGCAAACAGCGAGCCGGTCGCGCGCTTCCGCTGAAAGGCCGGCGCGATGCCATTGCGCGATGCGCCGGCTCCCTGGCGGTGGACGGGCTGACGAACCGTCGTCATGACGACGACGATCCTACGTCAGGCTCCACGCCCCACTCCACCGAGAATCTCGACGAGCGTCCGACACTCCTCCGCGCAGTTCGCGCACAGACGCTCGTGCCCCACGACCTTCGCGAACGCACCGGAAATCGGTCGCTTCTCGGCGCACGCCTCGGCGCAGAGATGCGAGCACCCGCTCGCGCACGAGCCCCCTGTCTTGCGAAGCCTCGACGCGCGGCTCGAACACGAGGGGCCGCTTTGCGTCCGCGCTGACCGCGTCGAACGAGACGTCCTTCCATCGCTTGTGACGGAGCTCGTCGAACGCGATGCGCGTCGCGATCGAAAGCGCCCACGTGGTGAACCGGGCCTCGCCCCGGAACGCGCCAAGCCGCTCGCCAGGCGAGTGGCCGGCGCCACGGCGTCGGCGCGCTGAACGCGGGCTGGCGCGACGCGGCCGCGTCAGTAGCCCATGCGCAGGCGCAGCTCGGCGGAGACGCCTGAAAAGGAGAACTTGGCCTTGTCGAAGCTGGGCGGCCCCATGAACCCTTTGGCCTGATTCGACGCGACCGTCCCTTCCTTGGGGATGCCAAAGAGGCCCGTGTCGAGCTTGCCGTTCTTGTTCTCGTCATGGAAACACGCGAGCGCGTAAGTGCCTGCCGGGATGGGATCGAACCTGCAAGTCGACGCCGCACTCTGTACGGGACACCAGAGGCGCTGGAGCGCCGCCGACGCGTCGGTCGGGAACCCCTTCGCGGCGTTGTAGATCAGGCATCCCACCTGCCCGTCGCTGGACCGGAGCTGCGAGAGCTGCACCGTCAGCACCCCCTTCGGCGGCGGGTCCGCGACCGAAGCGGAGGCCGCCAGCAGCGTCGCCCCAAAGGCGAGCACCACACCCGCCCGCTTCCCGGTCACACGCAGAAATCGGCGCGAACGCGGCGCGTCCGCCGTGCGGCGCGATTCGGTTGGAGCGGGCGTCGAGCGTATCGTCGTCATCGGCTCACCTCGAGTGGCTTCGATGCTCCGGCTTGCACGGGAGTCGCGCGCCGGAACGGTTGCGGGCGCAATAGAGAGAGGTCATTTGCCGCGTTGAACCTCCGTAGGGAAGGCCCGCTCCGCCGATGCAGACGCGGCCGCCATAGCCCACGATTGCCGCGAGACTTGCGACCCGAGATCGCAGATGATGCGCGGCGATGATTCGCTCCGACCGGAGGCTTGGACGCCTTGCACGCGCCTGTGCGATCGCGATCGCGGCGTCGGTCCTCCTGCCAGGCCATGCGGCCGCCGATCCGCCGCCACCGCAGCCCGGAGTTCAAGCCGCACCCCCTCCGGCCGAGGCGACGTCTTCCACCCAAAGCGAGACGCCCGACGAACGCGCGGCGCGACGGCGGGGCCGGACGTGGGGTTGGATCGTGATGGGAGGCGTGGGCGCGCCCGCCGGGCTCGTCGCCATCGGCACCTCGATAGCCATGCTTGTCGACAACTCCACGCGAAACAGCAACTGCAGCGCGGCGAAAGTCTGCTCGGCGGCCGGCTTTACGGCCAACTCCGATCTGGCCACGCTCGGCGGATGGAACGCGGCTGCTTGGGGTGTCGCGGCGGTCGGCCTGGGTCTCGGCGCCTATCTGGTCCTCACCCATCACGCGGATCGCGCGACAGACACGCAGGTCGGCGTCGCACCGAACGGATCCGGCGCCAACTTCACCCTCAGGACTTCGTTCTGATGCGCGCCGCGACCGTCGCGCTCCTCTTGAGTACCGCGCTCGCGAGCGGGTGCATCGTCTTCACGGGCGGCACCGACGGCTACACGGAGCCCGACTCCGGGACCTCGGAAAAGACATGCACTTCCGCGTCGGCGTGCGGAGACGCGGCGGTCTGCTGCCTGGTCACGACTTCCTCGACGGCGTCCACGCTCGGCACGTGCATGGCAACGTGCGCGGTAGAGTTCCCACAGCTATGTGCGTCGAGCGCGGAGTGCCGCGAGGCGGGAGCCTGCTCGATGCACACGTGCATGATCGACGCGGGTGGGGGCATCACGTTCCCGCTCCAGGCGTGCGGGGAGGTTCCAGACTGCGTCTCGTCGCCGTGAAGGCGAGCGGCTGAAGGCAAGCCGATCGCAGCCGTGAAGGCGAGCGGCTGAAGGCAAGCCGATCGCAGCCGTGAAGGCGAGCGGCTGAAGGCAAGCCGACAGCTCCGTCATCGGCCCTTCCCCCGCCCGGCCGCGATCGCCGCGCGCAGCTCCTTCACCTCCGCCCCGTCCTCGCCGGACGGATCGAGCTTCGCCGCGCGGTCCAGCGCCTTCTCGCAAGCATCCCACTTTTTCTCTCCGCACGCGCCCGCCGCCAGTCGCCGCTGCTCTGCGGCAAGCTCGCGAGACGCATCGCTCGCCGGCACGTAAGTCGCCACTTCCGATCGGCGCCACGGCACGACGACCATCGCGATCGCGCCCGCCAGCAGCGCGGCGAACCCGCCTGCGACCCAGTAGCCCTTCGCTCCCAGCGCGGCGATCGCCTTCTCTCGGGACGCCTGCAGGCGCTTGCGCATCGCCGGCGCCGAAGCGTTGCGCTCGGCCGCGAGCTCGGCCTGCCGCAGGCCCGCGCCGACGTCGGACAAGGCTTCGATCTGCTCGTCTTTGAGTGCCAGCCGGATGGCCGAGAGCATGCGCTCCTGGTCGACCGGGTCGAGCGACGGCTGCGGCTCGTGAGCGTGCTCGTCGGCGTCCCCCGTCGGACCGAGGTTGCTCGCGCCCCTGCGGAACCGCTTTCGCGCTTCGTCGACGCTCCGTGCGCGCGCGATCGGCCGCGCCAGGGCGATGGCCTGCGCCACGTCCCCGGGGGGCCGGCCGCTCCGGCGGACGTACTCGATGCAGTCGAGGACGACCTCGCCGATGGCGTCCTCGAGGTCGTGCTCGGCGCGAATGCCGTTGGACACGAGAATCGCCCGAACCACCTTCAGGACGGCCGGATCGTAGAAGAGGGCGTCGGACATCGGCGGCCACTGGCGTACCGCGGCGGCCGAAAGAAATCGAAAAATTCGTCCTTTTCCGGCGCGATCGAATCGCGTCCTTTCCGATTAAGGAGGTGGAGGGAGCGAAGCTCGGCCCTCCGGCGCTTTCTTCCCGGCGAAGCCTCGACGTTTCGAGGGCAGAGAGGCCTCCTCGATGCGCAGAGACGCTTTGCCAACGAGAAATGAAGCTTCGCCGACTGCAAACATAACTTCGACGATTGGAAAAGACGGGTCGCCAATCGAAGCGTTCACCCCGCCGACCGACCAAGACGCAGTACCCATCGAACAAGACGCTTCACCAGCGAGAGAGGACACCAAACCAATCGAACGAGACGCTTTGCCAATGAATAATGACGCTCTGTCCAACCGAAAAGGAGGCTCGACTTCAAGAAAAAGATGCGACTCCGACCGAAGACGAGGCCTTATCAATTGGAAATGCCGCTCTGCCAAGAGAACATGACGCACCATCAATAAGAAACTACGCTTTACCGATTGAACAAGCCGCTTTCGCCCACCAACCACAAACAACGACCGAACACCGAGGAGAATCCCCATGTCTGACACCACCAAATCCATCCGCCGTCCGACCGTCACCCTCCAACTGCCGAAGAGCGTGCCCACGCTCATCGTCTATGCACAAGGCATCGTCAAGCGCATGACTGCAAACCCCTTCTTCGCCAACCCCTCGCCCGCCCTCGCCGCGGTCACCTCGGCCGTCGACGATCTGCAGACCGCGGAGACCGCAGCGCTGGCCCGCACGAAGGGAACTGCCGCAACCCGCAATGCAAAACGCACGGCGCTGGTCGCTCTGCTCCAGCAGCTCCGGGCGTATATCCAGACCACGGCCGACGCGAACCCGCCGACCGTGGCCGCATCCGTCATCCAGAGCTCCGGCGTCGCCGTGCGCAAGACCCCCACGGGTCGCGCGCGCGTCTTCGCCGCGACGCAGGGCAAGGTCTCCGGAACGGCGGCGGTCACCGCCAAGACGGCGGCCAAACGCGCCTCGTACGAATGGCAGTACAGCACCGACGGTGGCAAGACGTGGCTCACCGCGCCGGCCACCCTTCAATCCAAAACATCCATTGCCGGCCTCACGCCCGGAGCGACCGTGCAGTTCAAGTACCGGGCCGTGACCAAAGCCGGAGAGGGAGACTGGAGCCAGCCGCAGTCGCTCATCGTCCACTGAGCCGCGGCTTCCAACCGCATGAATGAGTAGCCCGCGGGGAGGGCCCCTTCCGCGAACACGGAAAGGGGCTCTCCGCGGCACGGCGATCTGTCCAGTGCTTGAGGCGTCGCCTCGCCTCCGCGCAACGCGGAGTGGCGATTGACGTAAAGACACGCCGTCTTTACAGTTTCGGTCATGTCCCTCCTCAACGTTCGCCTGGGCCCAGAAGAGGAACGGATGGCGGCAGAGCTCCGAGACGCCGGTGTCGCCATTTCAGGCATCGTGAGGGAAGCTCTGCGGAGCGAATATGAGCGCCGCATTGGCCGAAAGCCCCGGCCCAAGGGCTCGGAGGTCGTCGCCGCAATCATCGAGAGCCTGCCCGATCCGCCTGGTCTGCTCGCACGGGACTTCTCCGCCGCGAACCGAAGTGCCGTGCGCCGTCACGTGCGCGCCAAGCTCGCTCGACGGGCGAAGTGATTCTCGTCGATACGGCCCCGCTGGTGGCGCTCTCGGATCCGCGCGACTCCCTCCATGCGAAGGCCGTCCGTGACCTCGACTCCCTGGCCCGGCACCCGCTCGCCGCGTGCGCGCCCGTGCTGACCGAAGCTTGCTTTCTCTTGTCGCACCCGGTCCAGCGCGCGCGTCTTCACCGCTTGCTCGCCGAGCTACCGATCCGTCCGGTCCCGATCGCCGACGAGGCGGCGCTATGGAAGGACGCGTTCCTCTGGATGCAGCGCTACGCCGACCACGAGCCCGACTGGGCGGACGCGTATCTCGCAGTTCTCTCCGACCGCGACCGCCGCGCTCGCGTGTGGACCTACGACCGCGAGTTTCGAACGACATGGCGCAGACCCGACGGATCGAAGATTCCGATGGCCCTTCGGTCGGCGCCACGTCCCTAGACTCAGAGCCTGTCCCTAGAGTCCGCCCGCGCCTGTGTCCGGGACTAGAAGGGGGGCGATTCCCGTCGAGACCGAGCGAGGCCAAGGAGGCGAGCGAGGCGTACGACCGTCTAAGCATTCGTCACATCGTGTTGTGAACCGGCTGGTCCAGCTATTAAAACCTCACCCCCCGGCCCCCTCTCCGCAAGCGGAGAGGGGGAGCACCTCCGTTATCGCGAGACCCGAAGACACCCCTCTCCGCTTGCGGAGAGGGGGAGCACCTCCGT
>Ga0265316_10002862_pt1 | contig 17663 bp, 17 predicted proteins | sample 4522metaG_FD_202092 | JGI IMG/M metagenome (GOLD analysis project Ga0265316, IMG submission 202092) | Rhizosphere microbial communities from Carex aquatilis grown in University of Washington, Seatle, WA, United States - 4-5-22 metaG | ecosystem: Host-associated > Plants > Roots > Rhizosphere >... | reverse complement strand
GAATCATGCCGATAGTGTCCCCGCGAATCGCCATCGGCTACGACTATGTTCCGCTGGCCACCCTTGGTTCCGTCAGCCTCCTGCGCGCGGGCGCCGGTCTCGGCATTCCGATCCGGCTGCCGCCCTTTTTGCAGCTGACACCCTACGTGTTGGGTGGGTACACCTATGGATTCCTGTCCGACGGCTCGGGCCAGGGAGGTGGCCCGTTCGTGAAGGGCGGGCTCGAGCTTTCAGCAGCCCTGGGGTCGATCATGAATCTCGGTCTCGATGCCTCGTATCGCTGGGACATCAACGCATGGGGAGGCTTTGGTCTTTCCCTGTTTTCCGGTGTACGCCTGCCTTTGCGGCAGTCAGCCGACGGGCAGAAGGCCATCAAGGGTGTCGAGCTCCTCGCGGATCAATTCGCGGCGGTTTTCCCAGCGCAATTCAAGCTCTATGACACGCAGCCGTTTGGAGCCTTCACTCTCCATAACCTGGAGAGCTCACCCCTGACGGATGTGACGATCGATTTCTACGTGAATAGCTATATGGACAATCCCACACGGCTTCTCAGTCTGGCGAGGCTCGATCCGGGGGCGCGGCAGGATGTGGCGATCCGTGCCCTTTTCTCCGAGCAGGTGCTCAAGATCACCGAGGCCACGAAGGTTTCCGCGAAAGTCACGGTTGGCTTCGTATTCAATGGGCAGCCCTACTCCAGGGATTTTACGGAAATCATTCGGATCAACAACCGCAACAACATCACCTGGGACGATACCCGCAAGGCTGCCACATTCGTCACACCGAACGACCCCCTGGTCCTCACGTTGGGGAAGAACGCAATTGCCGTCACCTCCGATGTCCCAAGCGGCCAGATCGACAAGTGGCTGATCGCCGCAATGTCCATGCATGAGGCTCTCCGCGTCAAGGGCCTTCGGTACTCGACAAATCCCAACACGCCCTTTAGCGACGTGCTCCACAATGCCTCCGTCGTCGACAGTGTTCTTTTCCCGCAAGAGGAGCTCTCCTACGGCGCGGGCAATTGCAGCGACTTGACCGTGCTCTATTGCTCCCTCCTGGAGTCAGTCGGCGCGCACACGGCGTTCATCACCACCCCCGGCCATATCTACGCCGCTGTACAACTGGACGTGCCACCGGACGGGATCGGGCGGGCTTTTGCGCGTCCACAGGACTTGATTATCGAGGACGGCAAGACCTGGCTCCCGGTTGAAGTGACCATGTGCAGCGACCCGTTCGTGGACGCATGGCGGACTGGTGCTGAAGAATGGCGGGAATTCCAGCCCCAGGGAAAAACCGAGTTCCTCCCGGTGGAAACGAGCTGGCAGATTTACGAGCCTGTTGGCCAGATCCCTGCGCTTGCCACGACGATCAAGTTGCCTGAACAACCGGCGCTGGCTGCCGCGTATACGACCTCCCTGAAGCAATTCGTGGACCAGGAGCTGGCACCGCGTGTCTCGCAGGCGCAGAAGGAAATTTCCACGCGCAAGGGCGATCCCAAACCGTTGAACGCGCTTGGCGTGATCTACGCGGAGTTCGGACGGATGGCGCTGGCAACCGCCCAGTTCGAGGCGGCGGCCAAGACAGGAGTCTACGTTCCGTCACTCATCAATCTTGGCAATATCCGCTACCTCGCCCGCGATTTCCGAGGCGCTTTGGACCTTTACAAAAAGGCGACCAGCGCCGACCCGAAGAGCTCTCTTGCCATCCTTGGCATTGCCCGATGTGAGGCAGGCCTGGAATTGTTCAATGAGGCGCGAGCTCAGTTCGCGATCCTCCAAGCCGTCAATCCCGGCTTGGCCAGCCAGTTTGCCTACCTTGGCGACCAGGGCACGAGCCAAACGCGCGCCGCGAGCGCCGATGAGCGATCCGCAATGGCACTGTGGGACGAGGAGGCCCACCAATGAGGCAGGCACGGCGATTCTGGAAACTGGGCGCAACGGGCGCGCTCCTCCTCCTCGTCTCGTGCCCGAATCCACTCATGAGCGCGATCCTCGCGAAGGAAGCGATCGACACGAGCAAGACGTTGAGCGTCTTTTCGTTTACGGCCTCCGCAAACGCGAGCCTCTATAGAGATGTGGCAGGGACGGTCAATACCACCGCGCATACAATCGCGCTGTCCGTGCCAAAGTGGGTCCCGTTGACGAATCTTATCGCGACATTCCAGTTCCAAGGGGCCAACGTCACCGTTGGAAGCGCCGTTCAAACCAGCGGCGTTACCGCCAACGACTACACACATCCGGTGACGTACACGGTGACGCCGGCGAGCGGGAGCCCCGTCACGTACACCGTTACCGCAACCACGGGCCCGCAAGGCCTCATGGGTGGAGCAATTCAAGGAATGCCCCTGTCGCTCTCCGGGGTAGTAAGCACGGTTTCAGGACAGGCTTCCTCCTTCGGCAATCCTGCCGGTGTCGTCAACGTCGGCTCATATCTCTACGTGGCAGACACGCAATTCAGCGTTATCTGGCGCGTCGACGTGAGCTCGGGCGCCACGACGCTTTTTGCGGGTATCTTGGGAAACCCCGGATATGCCGACCAAGCCGGGGGCCCGGCAACGAGCGCAAAATTCAACGGACCGGTCGGGCTGGCCACGGACGGCACCTATCTCTATGTGGCTGACACATTCACGGATAGGATACGGAAGATCGATATCGTCAACGGTTACGTTACCACTTTGACCGGCACCGGAGCTGCCGGTCATGCCGATGGGGCCGCGGGCACCGCCACGCTCGACGCCCCTACGGGGCTTGTCTATGATTCGGTATCGAGCTCACTGTACGAAACCGACAAGACATCAGGGATCGTGCGCCAGATCACCCTGGCGGGAGCCGTCACGACCCTCACGCCTTATCCCTCCACGACCCTTCTCTCCCCCGTCGCGGTGGTCAAGTACGGAACAAACCTCTATGTTGCCGATGAGGGCAACCATGCGCTCTACTCGCTCCTTGCAAGCGGGTCGACGCCCACGGTGCTCTCGGGCAACGCGGGGACTTCCGGCTACACTGACGGGGTGGGGTCTTCCGCCTACTACAATACGCCCACCGGCATTGCAGTCAACGGTACGCACCTCTACGTGGCGGACTCTCTCAACCATGTCATCCGTGAGGTCGACCCGACCAACGGGAATGTCACGACCTATCTCGGAGTGGGCACCCAAAGCGGATACATCGACGCATCCGGCGCGACCAACATGATGTTCAACACCCCGAATAACCTGTGCGTGGTATCGGGATCGACGAACAACATGTACCTCACCGAAACCGGGAACCTGACGGTTCGCGACGTGAAGCTGGCGAGCACGCCGTTCAGCGCGACCCTCGCCGGGGTGGGCCCGGGAACCGCCAACGGAATCAGCACCGCCGTTCGCTTCAACTCCCCACGGCATATGGCAACCAACGGATCGTCGATTTGGCTCAGCGACCAACTGAATCAAGTCATCCGTAGCTTCGACACCGGGACGGAAATCGTCTCGACCCCCGCGGGACAGGCGGGGGTCATCAACGAGCAGGACGGCACGGGGGGAAGTGCACAGTTCAATTATCCCGCCGGCGTGACTACTGACGGCAAATACTTGTATATCAGCGATTCCTACGGTCAGACGATCCGGAAGATGAGCCTCGCCACCTCCCAGGTGACCACTATTGCGGGCTCTTCCAATCAGGCGGGTCTGGTGGACGGCGCCGGAAAGGTAGCCCGATTTCAGAGACCGTCGGGCATCACAACCGATGGAAAGAACCTCTATGTGTCAGATCTCTTGAACAATGCGATCCGAAAAGTCGATCTTGGTACATTCCAGGTCACCACGATAGCGGGCTCGCTCACGGGGGCTTCAGGTGATGCCGACGGGACGGGAACCAGCGCAACATTCAATAACCCGATCGGAATCACGACGGACGGCACGAATCTGTACGTCGCGGATAACAACAACAGGAAGATCCGGCAAATAGTGATTGGAACATGGGTGGTGAGCACCTTCGCCGGCCCGCTGCCGGGATCACAGGCCGCGGGGTACGCCAACGGTGCCGCTCATTCCGCCCTCTTCAGAGCGCCCTGGGGTATAACGACTGATGGCACATCGCTGTACGTGACGGATTTCAATTACGTGGTTCGCAAGATCGACATTGCAACCGGCACCGTTTCGACTCTCGTGGGCGCGGCCCCTGCCCTCGTGGCTGACGGAGAGACGGATGGGACCGGCGCGGCCGCTCGCTTCAACAAGGACGGTGGAATCACCACCGACGGTACGAGTCTCTACGTTCTCGATAACGGGAGCAACACGCTTCGGCAGATCCGGTAAGCCGCCGCTGCCCGCTCACTGAAACACTTGCTTTCGCCGGCCGCGCGACTTACGCTACGGCATGATAAAAGTGCTGTTCGTAGACGACGATCCCCGCGCTCACCGGACACTCGAGGTCGTGCTTCCTGAAGAGTACACGCTCCTCTCGGCCTACACGGCAACGCAGGGCATCGAGGCCGCCGCCCGCGAGGCACCCGATGTGATCCTCCTCGACATAACGCTTCCGGACCGAGACGGCATCGCCGCGCTGCGCGAGATCGTGGCCCGCCCTTTGGCCCCACCCGTGGTCATGCTCACGGCCCTTTCCCAGCCCCGGGTCGTTAAGGAGGCGATCCTCGGCGGCGCCTGCGACTACATCGTGAAACCCTACGAAGTTCCCGAGCTTGTCGGCACGCTCCGCACGGCCGTCGCGGGTGCCGATGCCCGACGCCTGGCCCGATCGCGTACCGGGGTGTCCCTCGTTGAAGGCCTCATCGGTGAGAGTCCCGGTATCCAGGAGGCAAAGGAGCTCATCCTCCGCTACGCCCCTTCGGACTCTCCGGTCCTCATCCTCGGAGAGAGCGGCACCGGCAAAGAGCTCGCCGCGCGTCTCATCCACGCCGCCTCGCGGCGCGGTGGCAAGCCATGCATCGCGCTGAATTGCGGGGCATTGCCGGACACGTTGCTCGAGACGGAGCTCTTCGGCTCCGAGAAAGGGGCCTTCACTGACGCGGTCTCGCGGGCGGGAAGCTTCGAGCAGGCCAACGGAGGCACCCTGTTCCTCGACGAGGTGGGCGAAATGACCCCCGCGGCTCAGGTGAGGCTCCTGCGTGTCATCGAGCAAAAAGAGCTCACGCGCGTGGGCGGGACGCGGGCTCTGCCATTGGACGTGCGCGTGGTGTCCGCGACGAATCGTGATTTGAGGAGGGAAACCGGGCGCGGAGGATTCCGCGCCGACTTGTACTATCGACTCGGGGTTCTCCCCATCCATATGCCGGCGCTTCGCGAGCGGCCCGACGACATAGCCCTGCTTGCCCTGCATTTCCTCGCGCAACGTTCCGGAGGATCCTCCTTGACCATCGCCGATGATGCGCGGGAAAAGCTCCGCTCGCACTCCTGGCCGGGCAACATTCGTGAGCTGCGCAACGTGATGGAAAGGGCGATCCTTGCGGCGGGCAATGGAACGCTGGAAGCCCGCCACATTACCCTGGATTGAGGGCGACTACTCGACGCTCCTGACGTAGGCGCCGTCGATGAGCACTTCCTTCAGGCCGGTGAGAGCGGTGACAATGCCGGTCGGCCTGCCGACAATCAATACGCGCGAGTTGGAGCCGATCACACCGGGTGTCGCGGTCCGCGGAGGGCGCGCCGGGAAAACCTTGAAGAACTCAGGCCCCGCGAAGTCCACCGAGCACGTGTACGACTTGACTTCGTCCGTTCCGATCCACTCCCCCGTGATCAGCTCGACACGCACCTTGAATGTCGCTTCCTTGGTGTCGAGGATGGTCACGTCGGAAACGGTGCCGGAAAGGATCACCATGCGATCCGTCGGCACGGGAACGGCTCCGGTTGCCGCAGCCGCAAGGCTCTTCAGCGTCACGGAGAAATCCACGATCCTGTCGAAATCGGAGTGGGGAACCGCGAAAAGGGTGGTTGATCCGAACAGGAGAAATACGATCGCGAAGGACGGGAAGGATCTGCGCATCGGGCTGACTCCTTGAGGACATCATACTATGGAGGAACCGGCCTGCGGTCAATCCTCCGTGCGGTAACTTTCATTATGAGTCGCGGGTGGAGCGCTTCTCATTTTGCCCAATCAAAACGGCTCCATTTTGGCACTCGAAAACTGGTAGCGTTACTTTCACGGTGCAAAATGAGAATCGCCGTCGTCCGCCGGGCTCTCCGAGGCGTTTTTGGAAGCCAAACCCGCGATTTTTCGAAATGTCACCTCGAGCCGTCGCGCCTCGTTCACGCTGAGACCGGCCCGCCCGAGGATGTCCTTCCAGAATACGGACATCGATTCGGGCCCGACCAGGGTGAAGAATCCGAGGCTCTTCAGGGAGGCAGCGATGACGCCGACGAGCTCGTCGACAGCCGCGCCGGGAATCGGGGCGAATGGAGTGAGCCGCGCGGCGTTTTGCGCACGGAAAATCTCGTAGCAGACCACTTGGACGGCATGCGAGAGATTCAACGAGGGAAGCGCCGGGGATGCGGGTATCGTGACCGCCAGATGGCAAAGGGAAAGCTCCTCGTCGGTAAGCCCCGTTTCCTCATTGCCGAAAAGAACGGCAACCGTCCCCTCCGAGATGCCGGCGATCTTCTCGCCCAATTGCTCGGGAAACAGCGTGAAGTACTTGCGGCTCCTTCCTCGCCGCCGCGTCGTACCCGCCACGAGAACGGCGTCCCCGACGGCCTCGCGCAGATCATCGTGCATGGTTGCGTTATCCAGGATTTCCGTGGCGTTGTGCGCAAGGGTGCGCGCTCGGCGGGGATCCAAAAGCCCTTCGGTCACGATGGCGAGCGACGTGATGCCCATGCACTTCATTGCGCGGCAGCATGCCCCGACGTTGCTGGGGTCGCGCGGCCGCACGAGGACAACGCGCACGTCGACTCTCATATGGCCGGCAGAATAGCCGATAAGAGAGCATGAAGAAAGGTGTGTCCGCGATTTTCCTCGTTCTCTGCGTTCCCTGCTGGTCTCTGGACTGGGACCTTCCCATTTTCAGCGTTCGCTATGAAGTGGCTGGCGGGGTGAGCGAAGATCCCGATGAGGAGATCGACCTGCCTTCCTCGCTGCGGAACTCCGTGGTCTTCCAGATCAAGGAAGCCTCGGACGTCGCGACCTTCGGCTTGGCGGTTCGCGAGTCGGTAAAGGACTACTTCCTCCAGAACGGGGACTACTCCTATTTTCAGGCCGACCAGGACGGGGCCTTCACGTTGAGCAAGCAGTGGAAACTGGCCTATGTGGCGAGCATCAAGCGGATGGAATACCCCCTCCCGGACAGCGAAGGCCTGTCCAACGATTCTCTGTCCCTCAACGGCGGGAGCACCGTGAGCTTCACGCCCGTGCGCGGCACGAGCCTCGAAGCGGGTCTTTCGGCGCGCCTTTCCCTGGCCGACAATCCAGCGGACGCGCTCCAGACATACATCCTGAGCGCCGGATTGAGCACGCGGCTCGGTGAGTGGCTGCTCGCGGCGCGCTATCGGGGGGAGATTCGTCAGGCCCTCGGGACAGCCAGCACAAAAGACGGAAACGCCTATCACACCGGAAGCGTTTCACTCCAATGGGACCCGAATCGTTGATGGGCGGGGTAGCCCCTTTGTTTGCGCCGTTTGACAAAAATGGACAAAAACCTTAGAATTACTGGATATTCGACAAGGCAGGGCTCCTGATTGAAGCACTTGCGGCTCAATCATGCCGTGGCTATAATTGCAAGGATGAGGGGAATTCGTGAAGGCAAAGGGGCGCCATGAGTAACAACGAGATTGTTCCTGGTTTTGACGACGAGAAAGACGACAGCCTCAAAATCCGCCTCCAGAAGATAGAGGATACCGAAGGGTGCCTGGTGCTCTATCTGACCGGTTATATCGACACCTATAACTCGAATTATTTCCAGAAGAGGGTGGCAAAGGCCATCGAATCAGGCTTTATAAAGCTCATTTTCCACTGCAGCGGTCTGAACTACGTCTCCAGCACCGGCATCGGCTCATTCACCGCGTTCCTCAAGGCCGTGAAACCGCGCAGCGGGGACCTGGTGCTTCTTGAAATACAACCGAAGGTTTATGAGGTCTTCCAGCTCCTCGGTTTCTCTCAATTCTTCAACATCAAGGAAAATCTGGATGAGGCCGTTTCCTTCTTTGCCGCGCGCGGTGAAGAGGGCAAAGGGGCCATCTTCCCCCGCATCTTCAAATGCCCCATCTGCAGCAAAAAGCTGAAGGCGTCCAAGCCGGGCCGCTTCCGCTGCTCGGAGTGCAAGACCATCCTCGCCATCGACAACGCGGGCCAAGTCTTTCTCGGCTAAGGGGGGCTCATGATCTCCCGTGACAGGATCGAATCCTACCTCGTGAAACTGTCCCTCACCTTTCAAGAAGCCAACCCCGGCACGTGGGTAATTCGCGATGCGCAGAAGGGATTGGAGAATCTCCTCATCGTCCTTTCCGAGCCCCTGGTGATCATGCGGATGCAGGTCATGGAAGTCCCTTCGGCGGGCACGGCAGCGCTGTTCGAGGAGTTGCTCCGTCTCAACGCCACGGACATGGTCCATGGCGCGTACGCCGTGGACGGGAAGAACATCATCATCATCGATACGCTGGAGGCTGACACCATGGACCTGGAGGAGTTCGAGGCATCCATCGATGCCATCGGGCTCGCCATCGCGCAGCATTACCGGGTCCTCGCGCGCTACCGCCTCAAAAAATAGCAGGAGGAATCTCCATGGGGATTCTTGATCGCATTCGCACGGTTCTCAAATCAAACATAAACGCCCTCATCAGCAAGGCTGAAGATCCCGAGAAGATGCTCAATCAGCTTCTCATGGACATGAACGAAAACCTCCTGGAGGCCAAGAAGCAGGTGGCTCTCGCCATCGCCGATGAGAAGAAGCTCGAACGCCAGACGCTGGAAAACAAGACGCAGGCCGAGGACTGGGAGAAGAAAGCCATGCTCGCCGTCAAAGCGGGCAAGGACGACCTGGCAAAAGAGGCACTGCTGCGAAAGCAGGAGTACGACGGGTACGCGACATCTTTCCAGAAGGAGTTCGAGAGCCAGCACACCTCCGTCGAACAGCTCAAAGAAGCCCTTCGCCAGCTCCAAGGAAAAATCGAGGAGGCGGGCCGCAAGAAGAATCTCCTGGTGGCCCGTGCGAAACGAGCGGAAGCTCAGAAGCAGATCCAGCAGACCATGGGCTCCCTGTCGGGGAACTCATCCTTCGACACTTTCGACCGGATGACGCAGAAGGTGGATCAGATCGAAGCCGAGGCGGAAGCCTTGAAGGAGCTGGATACCGTCAGCGCGGACCAGAAGCTGGAGGACAAGTTCAAGGAGCTGGAGTCCTCCGACGAGAGCACGGACAAGCTCCTGGAAGACCTCAAGGCCAAGATGGGCCAGATTGAAAACAAAGAATCCAAGTGACGGCGCTCTCGTTGTAGATTTCGTCGCCTGCTCGCCGCTTGTCGTCGAACGCATACGGGCCTCTCTTCCGAGAGGCCCTTTTCGTTTCCGCCTCGTGGATGCTCCGCCGCCGGAAGATGAGGCGGATCTGTTCGTCGTGCCCGTCCAATCCGTCGGCGCACTCCCGCATCGCGGCGTCCCCGTGATCGCCTGTGGGCCCCCGGAGCTGCTGCGCGCGGCGTTTCTCGCCGGATGCGTCGACTACCTGAAAGAACCGTGGCTTGCGGAAGAGCTCGTCGTCCGCGCCCACGCGGCGGTGGATCGCGCGCGCCGTCGCGTTCCGTTCGCCGGAGGTACCCTCGCCCTGCGCGGCCACGACCTATCCCTGCCAAACGGAAGTGTCGTCCTCACGCGCAACGAGGCGCTCATCCTGCGGGCGCTCCTGCGTGTCCGGGGACAAGCGGTACCGCGCGAGGCCCTTGCGGCGCTTCTCGGCGTGCGGAGCCGTGCCGCCGCCAGCCGCACCATTGACGTCCAGATCGCGATGATCCGACGCAAGGTGCGCACGGTGGCGCCGGAGGCGGGACGCCTCATATTGTGCGCCCGCGGCCAGGGCTATCTGATTCCTTGATAACGCGGAGCGGGAATGATAGTCTCGAACCCGACGTGAAAGAGCCCCTGAAGCTCCCCTTCATCTTCCTTTTCGTTCTCCTGTGCACGACCCTTGTCCTGGCCGTCCTCGATCTGCTCGCCGGGTGGGGCGCCCATGATTCGGCCACGCAGGCGTTTTCGTTCGCCTATGCAGCACGCCGATTCCCGGGCAGTCTTTTCGCTGTCACCATCCCCTCGGTGGTATTTTCCATCGTCATCTTGGGCTTCCGGATGGCGCGCAACCCGATTTCGCGGTTCGTCGGGCTTCTGATCGTCCTGGCCGTCGGGTACGTGGCTCTCGTGAACGGCATGATTTGGTTCCATACACTGGGGGCTTCGACAACCGCCGCGGCACGGACAACGGTGCCCGCCATCTCGCCTTCCACCTTCGTCCGTCTGGGAGGTCGGGTGGTGAGCGTGGAGTCCATAACGCCTACCAGCGCGCGTAACGTGCTCGTTTTCGACTCGCGACAAACCCCTGCCGGGTTCACTCTCTCCCCCTCGGCCGGAGCATCCGTTGCGGCGAATGCCCTCACGCTGACTCCGTCCAACGCCCCGCCGTTGTCCGGCTCACCTGATCTTGCATGGACGGGAGTCTTCGCGCCGGATCGTTTTACGGAGGCGTTTCTGCGCGACGTGCAGACCATCACGGCCGACTACGCGGCCCTCATGGCACGGTCGCTGCCGGAGTTCTTCATTGCAAGCCTTGCCCTGGTTTTCCTCTGCGCCGCGTCCCTCATGCTCTTGCGTCTCACGCGCTGGCCCCTCGTCAACATCATGCTTCTCGTGATCGCCGGTCGCGGATATTTCTGGCTGTACCATCTCCTCGCCGCCCAGCTCGCCCCACAGGTAGCGCGGATCGTTACCGACAACCTCGTGGCGCGCCTTTTCCCCGCGATGGTTCTCGCGGTGATCGGTGTCATCCTCCTGCTCATCGATATCCTGTTCATCCCGGCTGATCGCTGGGCGCGCGAGGGCCAGACATGAACAGGAGCCTCCTCGGCCGGATCATGCCATTGCTCCTCGGTTTCTACGCCCTCGCTCTGGTGGTCTTCTTCATCTACGCCCTGGCCCTGTTTTCCGCCACGACCTACCTGCCTTCAATGCGGTGGAGCTTCGCGATGTATCGGGCGTTCAGCCTGTTTATCGAATACCTTCTCCCCGTTCAAACGGCGGCCATCGCAATGGCGGCGTCGCTGGCGGGCCGTGGCGCGGCCGCCGCGGGACAGAGCCAGCCCTGGAATCGCATCATTTCCTCCACCCTCGTCGTATTTCTGCTGCTCACCGCGGTGTACGCTGCCCTCTACGAGGGATTCGCGCCGGGCGTCCAGAAGCGGCTTCTGGACATGCGTTACCAGAGCCAACTCGCCCGTACCTTTCTCGATCAAGCGAAAGGAGCGGGTGCCGCGGGAGATTACCGGACCGCCATCGACGCCTTGGACCGTTACCTCTCCATAGACACGAACAACGCTGATGCAATCTCCTTGCGCCTGGCCTACGAGCCCCGCGCGGCGCGACAGGGAGCCGAAGCGGCAAAGCCGCCCGTCGTGAACACCGCATTGTCCGGCGCGCAGAACGCCGAAGCGTTCATGGTGCAAGCGCGGGCGTCGGCGGACAAGAACGACTGGTTTACCGCCCACTTCTTCGCGCAGAAGGCGGCAGCCCTGGATCCCCGGCGAAACGACGCCCTGGCGCTGGCCGCGAAGGCGTGGGACCAGATCGGGAGCGCCCCGGCGAACGCGGACGCGAAAACCGCCGCGCAGTTCGCGGAGAAAAAGGCCGCCTATCAGAAGCTCGTCGGGGGCGACGCACTCGGGGCTTATTACGACTTCCTCGCCCTCGCGGCGCGTTACCCCAAAGATGCCGATATCGCCACGTATCTCGGCGTGGCGAGCGCCGAGGTGCAAAGGAGCTCGTTCTTCCTGGACGACGCGAAGCGGCTGGAGGCCCTGCCCGGCACGCAGAGCATCGTGTTCTTCAACCCCGGCCCCGGCGATCAGCCGACGGCGCGCGAGGCGGTCTCTATTGGCAAGATGGTGGAGCTGCCGGGCGGGGATGCCTACTTCTTCGCCATCGAGGCGATCCGCTACGACGCGGCGGGCGCCATCCAGTGGCATTTCAGCGCGCCGTACGGCCGTCGCGATGGAAACACGATCCTCATGCGCTGCATAGACCGCAACGATCCCACGGTGCGGCTCGTTCCGACCTACAGCAAGGGATCCCGACCGGAAGCGGACCAAGCGCTCCTCACCATCGCGCCGACCGTCGGTGAGCTGCGGGCGCTTTCCACGAACCGCGAGAGCCTTTCGGTCATGGGCCTCCCGGAGCTCTGGGGCAACCACGCGCGCCTGGCCGCCTTTGGCGTGCCCGAGCAGGCGTTGACCGTGGACATCGTTATGAAAATCGTCATGCCGTTCGTCTTTCTCGTGCTCTCGCTCCTCGCCGTCTCACTCGGCTGGGCGTTCCGGGCGCGTTTCGTAGGGCGTATCCCGCTGCCGAGCCTCGTCCTCACCCCGCTCATACCCATCGTGTGCGCCCTCCTGTCGCTTCTGTACCTGCACGCGCACCGTATCCTCGTGGGCTTCACCGTGCTCTCTTTCGGTCTTACGACGGCCCTCGTCGTGGTCGGAGCGCTGGAGCTCGTTCTACTCGCCATCGCGCTCGTTCTCCTGGCCGGTCAGCGGGCCAAGTAGGGTACCGCCGGCCGGTAGGGGCAGGCCGGCTTGAGTGGGATTTCTTGACACCCCTGGCCCCTCTGCGTACTGTGACTTCCCGTGGTGTATCGCATGACCCTCCGTTCCAATCCGCGCTTGCTGCTCGTCTACGCGGTGATCCCGGTCCTCGCGGCGGCAGGGGTCGGGGCGATCTTTCTCCTCGGTCCGCTTTTCGGAATCATTGCCCTGGGCGTGGCGCTGTTCATCGCATGGTCCTTCCTGAAGCTCCTGCGCCGTCAACTGACGACGCGGCTGGAGACACTCACCGATGATATCGTGATCTATCTTCCTGGTGACGAAAAGGTCGTCTATTCATGGGAAAAAGTCCGACTCGCCGGTCTTGCCGTGGAGCAGGACGAGAAGGGCCGGCCGCGGAAAAGGGAACGGCGGCTTTTCATCTACAACGAGCAGGACGACAGGATGATCGCGCTCACCGACGAGTTCGAGAATCTCGACCAGCTCGCCGCCGAGCTGAGGGAAAAGACGGATTTTCGCGAGCTTCTCCTGCAACCCGGCGAGACGCTGAAAGCAAGGCTGCGAGAAATCGTCGGGCAGACATAGCATGGCAATCACGGGAAAACTTCTGGGGGCACTGATCGGCTCCATTGGCGGTCCCCTCGGCACGATCCTGGGCGGATTCATCGGCCATCTCTTCGATCGCGCTTCCGAAGAGCGCCACTATCTCGGCGCGGCGCAGAACGCGCGGCTTGCCGCCGGGCAGGCGGCGTGGCAGGGCAGCTCCGACCCGGTGTCCCAGGCCCAGATCAATTTCCTCACGTGCCTGATCGGACTTTCACTTTCCGTTGCGGAAGTCGACGGCCGAGTGAAAACCTCCCATGTCGAGGCGCTGAAGGGATTCTTTCGAAACAACTTCAGCTTTCCATCCGTCGACCAGGACCTCATCCAGCGATTGATCGACGAGATGTATCGCAATCGAGAGCGCATCGACGTACAGGGCCTGTGCTCGTACTACGCGGCGGTGTCCACACCCGAGGGACGCGTCCTGCTCGTGCGGCTGCTCTTCCAGACCGCGCGGGCCGACGCGGCGGGGGTCAGCCGCGGTGAAGAAGACCTCATCCGCCGCATCGCCATTTCATTGGGCCTCGGAGAACAGGTCTTCCGTCAGGTGCGGGCGGAGTTCGTGCGCGGATCGGGTCGCGCGTGGGAGGTCCTCGGTCTTGCACCGACGGCAAGCGTGGAGGAGATCAAGACCGCCTATCGACAGCTCACCCTCCAGAACCACCCCGACAGGGTGGCCAACCTCGGACCCGAGTTCGTGAAGGTCGCCGAAGAAAAGTTCAAGGCGGTGCAGGAAGCCTACGAGGAGATCAGGCAGGAAAAGGGCTTTTGACAAAAACGGCCGCTCTCCCCGAGGAGGCGGCCGTTGCAATCATCCGAGGTGCTGCTGTTCGTCTACTTGAACAAGAAACTGAACTTGGCGCCGAAGTATCCTACATATCCGAAGTTCTGCGTCCAGCTTGCATCGAGCGGCGCGAACATGAGGACGCCGCCGCCGATACGGAACCAATTGTTGATCGCCCAGTACGCACTGACATCGGGAAGTATGAGATCGGCAGTGCTGCCGGTGTTGGCGATCCCGATCACGCCGAACAGATATCCTCCCACAGAGGCGGAGATCACGAACGGCTTGAGATTCATCTCGATGAACGCCTCGGGGAATACCAGCGACTCAATGATGAGGGTATAGGCGCGTATACCGATCCCTGCCTGCAGGAAACCCTCGCCGAACTGATAGTAGAGTCGGAGGTCCGGCAGAAGAAGGTGATACTGCGACAGATCTATGCTGCTACCGCTGGTTCCGAAAATTGTCGGGTCAAGCTGGATTCCCCCGATCACGGGCCAATTAAGATCGATGTCCAAACGGACCTGGGCGCTGGCGGTCAGTGCAGCCGTGAACAGAATCACCGTCGCGGCGGCCGCGATCAATATTTTCTTTTTCACACCTTTCCTCCTCGCAAAACATGCATATACCCTCAGAAGGAAGGGTATCGCGGCGATCCGCTGATTGCAATTCAGCCCGCCGACCCGCGACGAGCGAAGAGCAGACCGGACCAGGTCGCATCTATCGCACACACCTTGAAGTCGACGAACCCTGCCGCAAGTCCGGCCTCGCGGACGCTCCGTTCGGTGGGACATTCCGCCGCTTCGGCGCGATCGAGGGCTAGGCGCTTGCGCCAGGCGATCCAGAGATGCGCCTGCCCGACACGCGCGGTAATGCCCTCCACCCTTTCACGGAGCCCCGATTCCTTGCGTACAAACCACACCACGAGGCCCGGCGCGCCGCGCAATCCGGTTCGAAGCGTGGCGGCCTCCGGTAGTACCCCCAGCGTTGCCTCAAAATCCTCCGGAGCATCCAACAACGCGACCCTCATGCCGGGCTTGATGCCGAGCTTTTTCGGCAACGGAGTGCTTGAGTAGCCGGCAAGCGCCGTTGCGGGAACGGCGGGCTTCGCGGGCTGGCTCGCGATGGCGGCCCGGACGGCGGGGCGAACGCCCTGCCAGGTGCAGAAAGTGGCATCGGGAAAATGCGCGCGCACGCGGTCCGTTTTTGTCGGGTCTCCTTCCACAAAAACGAGGGGTATGCTCCGCGTGGCTGCGGTTTTCCGGACGCTCATCGCGAAGTCCCTTCCGTGCAAAGGCAGGCGCGCAAGATCTATGATCAGGACGGCGGGCGGGTTCTTACGAAGGTCGCGCAGGATGTCTGGGGTCGCGGGCAGGCTTGCGTCAACGTACCATGCCGTTCGCTCCTGGCGAACCGTTCGCTCCTGGCGAACCGTTCGCTCCTGGCGAACCGTTCGGGTGAGAAATGCGGCGCGCTTCGCTGCCTCCGCGGCGTTCCAGTGGATGAGGCGGATGGGGAGCGCCCCGACAGGGCTCACACGCAATCCTCGTTCTTGCTGATCCGCGCTCCGAGGGATTGCAACCTCTGCGCGAGATTCTCATACCCGCGCTCGATCTGGTAGACGTTCTGGATCGTGCTTCTTCCCTGGGCGCACATGGCTGCGATCAACATCGCCATGCCGGCGCGAACATCGGGAGAGACGAGCTCCGAACCGGTGAGCCGCGAAGGCCCCGTCACAACGGCACGGTGGGGATCGCACAGGATGATCCGCGCTCCCATCCCGATGAGCTTGTCGACGTAGAACATGCGGGACTCGAACATCTTTTCGTGAATGAGCACGACCCCGTCCGCCTGCGTCGCCGCGACCAGGGCGATACTCGTAAGATCCGCGGGGAATCCCGGCCACGGCGCGTCGTCGATCTTGGGGATCTGTCCGCCCATGGTCGGTACGACCTTCAAGCTCTGCACGGCCGGGATCCGGATGGAATCGCCGGAAGTCTCCCAGGTTATGCCGAGCTTTGCGTAAGCGATCTTCGTCATGCGCAGGTTGCAGGGGGATGCGTCATCGATCTCGATCTCCCCCCGTGTCGCCGCCGCGAGCCCGATGAGGGAACCCACCTCCATGTAGTCGCTGCCGATGCGAAACTCCGCCCCGCCGAGCTTCTTCGTGCCCTGGATGGAGATGATATTGCTTCCGATGCCCTCAATACGCGCCCCCATGGCCACGAGCATCCGACAGAGGTCCTGGACGTGCGGCTCCGAGGCGGAGTTTTCAATGACCGTCGTTCCTTCGGCGAGCACCGCCGCCATAACGGCGTTCTCCGTCGCCGTCACCGAGGCCTCGTCGAGAAAAAGCGGCGCTCCTTTCAACTTGTTGGCGGACAGCACGAAAAAGGGTCCCGGTTCGATGCGCGTGCCGAGCTCCTGGAGGGCCAGAAAATGCGTGTCCAAAGGGCGTCTGCCGATACCGTCGCCGCCGGGCGAGGGCAGCTGCACGCGTCCTTTGCGGGCGAGCAGCGGGCCGGCGAAAAGAATGGAGGCCCGAATCTTTTGCGCCAGGTGCGGCGGGATCTCTTCGCGTGTGATGTCCAAGGTCTGGAAGCGATACTCGTTATGCGCCTGCTTCTGCACGGAGCTTCCCAGCACCTTCAGGATCTCGATCATGACGTGAACGTCCTCGATCTCGGGCAGATTGCGCAAAATCACCGGCTGATCCGTGAGGAGGGTGGCCGCCAGACAGGGGAGGGCCGAGTTCTTGTTGCCGCTGGCCTTGATGCGTCCCTTCAGGGGAAATCCGCCTTCTATGACGTATTGGTACATGGGGGCGATTATAGTGCCGGAGCGCCGGATATCAAGCGTGGCAGGCGGTGAGAGAAGATGGCCAAGCTTTACTTCACGGCCCATTTTGGCTACCTTGAAAAGGTGTCCCGATGGGCGTGCTCGGGACATTCCTTTCCAGAGCAACGCGAGGAGCAATTCATGTTGAAGGAAACCGTCCAAACGGCGTTGAACGAGATACGTCCCGCTCTCCAGGCGGATGGCGGTGATGTCGAGCTCGTCGATGTTTCCGAAACCGGTGTTGTCAAAGTCAAGTTGACCGGCGCTTGTCGGGGCTGCCCCATGGGCGTACAGACCTTGAAGATGGGCATCGAGCAGCAGTTGAAGGCGAAAGTTCCCGGCGTGAGCGAAGTCGTCGGGGTCTGAATAGCATCATCATCGAAAAGAGGAGAAACGAAATGCCCGGAATGAAGGATCTGTATCAAGCGGCGGATTGGAAGAAAGAAAAGCACGTGCCTGTGATCGAGGCACCGGAGTCCGTGAAAAAGGGCGATCTTGTGCGCGTCATGGTGAGCGTCGGCAAGGAAATCCCGCACCCCAACACGACGCCCCATCACATCCGCTGGATCGAGGTCTATTTCCAGCCCGAGGGCTCCAAGTTCCCGTTCCAGGTGGGCAGATTCGATTTCACCGCCCACGGTGAGTCCCCCGACGGACCCGACACGAGCACCGTCTACACGACGCCCAGCGTCCAGTGCATGTTCAAAACTGAAA
>Ga0265316_10002858_pt1 | contig 17674 bp, 20 predicted proteins | sample 4522metaG_FD_202092 | JGI IMG/M metagenome (GOLD analysis project Ga0265316, IMG submission 202092) | Rhizosphere microbial communities from Carex aquatilis grown in University of Washington, Seatle, WA, United States - 4-5-22 metaG | ecosystem: Host-associated > Plants > Roots > Rhizosphere >... | reverse complement strand
GAAGTTTCGGGTTTGATGGGGCAAATGCCATCGCGCCTCGGATATCAACCTACGATGAGTACGGAATTGTCGGGGATGGAGGAGCGCATCGCCAACACCCATGCCGGAGCCATCACATCCATCCAGGCGGTGTATGTACCGGCGGACGATCTGACCGATCCGGCGGCGGTGCATGTGTTTTCGCATCTCTCGGCGTCGATTGTGCTCTCGCGCAAACGGGCGAGCGAGGGGCTTTATCCGGCGATTGACCTGCTCCAATCCAGCTCGAAAATGGCGACGCCCGGCATCGTCGGCGACCGGCATTACAAACTGGCGCAGGAAATCCGGAAGACTTTGGCGCAGTACGAAGCACTCAAGGATATCGTCGCGATGCTCGGCTTGGAACAGCTCTCGCCGGAAGATCGCGACGCGGTCGCTCGCGCCCGGCGGCTGGAACGATTTCTCACGCAGCCGTTCTTCACCACCGAGCAGTTTAGCGGGATCAAAGGAAAGCTTGTAAGCCTCAAAGACTCGCTCGATGGCTGCGAACGCATTCTAAAAGATGAGTTCAAGGACTACCCGGAGAGCGCACTCTACATGATCGGAGCGATTGGCGAAGCGAAAAAAGAAGAGAAAAAGCCCGACCCGAAAACGAAAACCGAAGCCGAACCCAAGCCGGAAGCGAAAGCCGAGCCTAAGGCTGAAGCGAAAGCTGAGCCCAAGGCTGAAGCCGAGCCCAAGGCTGAAGAGAAAGCAGCGAAGGCCCATGAATCTTAAAATCCTTCTCCCGTTCGAAATCTTCGCGGAGAAGACGGATGTGTCGCGCATCGTGGCGGAGACTCGCGAGGGATCGTTCGGAATCTTGCCCCACCGTCTCGACTGCGTTGCGGCGCTTGCGCCCGGAATCTTGACCTACGAAACGAAAGAGGACGGAACGGTTTACCTCGCCGTTGATGAAGGCGTGCTGGTCAAAGCTGGCACGGACGTGATGGTCTCCGTTCGCCACGCCATCGGCGGAACGGATCTCGGCCAGCTCCATGAGGCGGTGAAACGCGAGTTTCTGACGCTCGACGAAAGCGAGCGCAACGTTCGCGCCGCAGTTGCCAAAATGGAAAGCGGCCTTATCGTCCGTTTCGCGGAGTTTCAACATGAGCGGTGAGCTGACAAATCAGCCCTCGAAAGAGGAGCCGGAATTCGTCAGGCAGGTGGCCGCGAAGGCTGCCCGCAAGCTCAGGGTGCAGCGGGAAGGAAAACAAGGCGTCTGGTTTGGTCTCGGCATGTCTGGGCTGATCGGTTGGTCGGTTGCGGTGCCGACGCTTCTCGGGGCGATGCTCGGCCTTTGGCTGGATCGACGCCATCCGGGAGCGCGTTCCTGGACGCTAGTGCTGCTGGTCGCTGGATTGTGCATCGGCTGCGCGAATGCCTGGCATTGGGTGGCGCAGCAGGACAAGGCCATGCACGATGAACCAGAGGATGAAAAGGCGGAGGATAAGAAAGATGAATGAAATATGGGCTCTCATCCTTGCTCTGATATTTTCGCTGTTCGTGGGCGTTTTGCTCGGGACGATCTTCTTCGGCGGCCTTTGGTGGACCATCCAACGGGGCGTCTCGTCCAAACAGCCGGCGGTTTTGTTCTTCTTCAGCCTTTTACTGCGGACGGGTATTGCACTGGCTGGCTTCTATTTTGTGGCGCGTGGCGATTGGCGCAGGTTACTGGCTTGCCTGCTTGGATTTTTCCTGGCGCGCCTCCTGGTGACGTGGTTCATCCGCACGCCGATTGCAAAAACAAAAAGGGCGCAGATTGTCGGAGAAGCATGACGGTAAATCTCACGTCCGACCAGCAGATCCTGTGGCAGCACGGATTTCTGAAACTCAACGGAACGATCGTGACCACCTGGGCCATGATGATCGTGATGTCGGTGGGCGCAAAGCTGATCACACGCAAGCTTAAGACCGAAGGGGATATCTCACGCTGGCAGGGCTCGCTTGAAATCGTCGTCACTGCGATGGAGGAACAAATCAAGGAAGTGGGTCTGAGCCAGCCCGCAAAGTATCTTGCGTTCCTGGGCACGCTCTTTCTATTCGTCGCGACCGCCAGCCTCTGCACGGTGATCCCCGGTTATAAGCCGCCGACGGGCTCACTCTCAACCACGGCGGCGCTGGCGCTGTGCGTGTTTGTTGCCGTTCCTCTCTTCGGCATCAGGGACCAGGGGTTCGTTGGCTACCTCAAGACCTACACCAAGCCGACATTCATCATGCTGCCGTTCAACATCATCAGTGAACTCTCCCGCACGCTGGCCTTGGCCGTTCGTCTGTTCGGCAACATGATGAGCGGGGTGATGATTATCGGCATTCTGCTCACCATCACTCCGCTTATCTTTCCGATTTTCATGACCGTGCTCGGCCTGCTCACCGGCATGGTGCAAGCCTATATCTTCAGCATTCTGGCCACGGTCTACATCGCAGCCGCCACCAGCGTACCGAAACCGAAGCCGGCTGTGGCCAAGGCCCAGCCCGAACCGAAGAAGGTGCAATCGGCACAGCAGCGAGGAAAAGGACTAACTGAGGACTGACTAAGGACTGACTAACTAACTAAGGACTAACTATGGATAGCATGACTCTTGTTGCAGTCGTATCAATCGCCGCCGCCGGTCTCACCACCGGCATCGGTTGTATGTGTCCGGCGCTCGGCGAGGGCCGGGCAGTCGCCACCGCGCTGACTTCGTTGGCCCAGCAACCCGACGCCTCCGCCACCATTACCCGGACGTTGTTCGTGGGTCTGGCGATGATCGAGTCATTGGCCATTTACTGCTTCGTCGTTTCGATGATTCTCATTTTCGCGAACCCGTTTTGGACGCACGTCATCGCTCAGACCGGAGGCAAATGAGCCATGCTCATCGACTGGTTCACCGTCGGGGCACAGGTACTGAACTTCCTCATCCTGGTGTGGCTGTTGAAGCATTTTCTCTACAAGCCCATCCTCAACGCCATCGATGCCCGGGAAAAGCGCATTGCCACTGAACTGGCCGATGCCGATGCGAAGAAGACCGAGGCGCAAAAGGAACGCGACGACTTTCAAAACAAGAACAAAGCATTCGATGAACAGCGCAGCGCTCTCCTAGGCAAGGCCGTGGACGAAGCGAAAGCCGAGCGCGGGCGACTCCTCGACGAAGCGCGAAAAGCGGCGGACAGCTTGCGCGCCGCGCAAGCGACTGCGTTGCGAAATGACCAAAAGAGGCTGGGCAGCGAGGTTACTCGCTTAGCCAAGGATGAAGTTTTTGGGATTGCGCGAAAGACGCTCGCCGACCTCGCCACCGTCAGTCTCGAGGAACGCATGGGCGAGGTGTTCACGCGCCGCCTGCGCGAAATGGACGGGAAGGCCAAGGAGTTGTTGAGTACGGCCCTGAAGACGTCGTCCGAGCCGGCCGTCGTGCGCAGCACTTTTGATGTTGGCGCCGGGCAGAAGGCCGCGATTCAAAATGCGCTCAACGAAACCTTTTCGGCCGCAATCCGTGTCCGGTTCGAAACCTCGCCAGACTTGATCAGCGGCATTGAACTCACCGCGAATGGACAAAAGGTGGCGTGGAGCATCGCCGATTATCTGGCCTCGCTGGAAAAAGGCGTCGATGAACTTCTGAAAAAAAAGGACGAGGCTGCAGCAAAAGCCGAGCCCAAGCCGGAAGCGAAAGCCGAACCGAAGCCAGAAGCGAAAGCCGAGCCCAAGCCAGAAGCGAAGGCCGAACCGAAACCAGAAGCGAAAGCCGACCCGAAGACGGAAGCGAAGGACGACCCGAAGCCGGAAGTGAAGGCCGAGCCCAAGCTGGAAGCGAAAGCCGAGCCGAAGACCGAAGCGAAAGCCGAGCCGAAGACCGAAGCGAAAGCCGAGCCCAAGCCGGAAGTGAAAGCGGAGCCAAAGCCGGAAGCGAAAGCGGAGCCGAAGCCTGAAGCAAAAGCAGACTCCAATCCTGAAGAACCTAAGCCCGAAACTGTGAGCGCATGAAGATGGAACCTCAGAGCCTCCAGCACGATTTCGACAGCGCCTTTGCTGGAATAAGACAAGTGCGCGAAGGTTTTACGCCGCAACTGGCGCCGCGTGAAGTGGGCATCGTCACCAATGTCTCCACCGGAATCGCCACGATTTCAGGCCTTCCCGGCGTGGGCTATGACGAATTGGTGAGGTTCCGGGGCGATCTGCTGGGCATCGCATTCAACGTGGATGAGGACGAAATCGGCGTCATCCTGCTCGGCGAATATCAGGATCTGCACGCGGGCGACGAAGTCGAACGCACCGGGCGAGTCATGGACATCGCGGTCGGAGACGGTTTGCTCGGGCGGGTGATCAACCCGCTGGGGAAACCGCTCGATGGTAGAGGGCCGGTTGCCGGAGACCAGCGCCTGCCAGTGGAGCGCCCGGCCCCTCCCATCATGGATCGCGCGCCCGTAGTCGTGCCTTTGCAGACCGGACTGAAGGCCGTCGATGCACTCATTCCGATCGGGCGCGGCCAGCGCGAGTTGATTCTCGGCGATCGCCAGACGGGAAAGACGGCCATCGCGATCGACACCATCCTGAACCAGCGCGGGCAAAATGTGCTCTGCGTCTATTGTGCGATCGGACAGCGCGCCTCCGCCGTCGCCAAAGTTGTGGCCAACCTTCGCGAAAAAGGCGCGATGGAGTATACCGTGGTGGTTGTCGCCGAAGGCAACGACGCGCCCGGCCTTGTCTATATCACTCCCTACGCCGCGACCAGCATCGCTGAATATTTCATGGAAAAGGGACGTGACGTGCTCATCGTTTACGACGATCTCACGCAGCACGCCCGCGCCTATCGCGAGCTATCGCTGCTGCTTCGCCGTCCGCCCGGTCGCGAAGCGTTCCCCGGCGACATCTTCTACATTCATTCCCGGATGCTGGAACGCTCGACGCATCTCGGCAAGGAGCGCGGCGGCGGTTCTCTCACCGCGCTTCCCGTCATCGAAACCGAGGCGCAGGACATCTCCGCCTACATTCCGACCAATCTCATCTCCATCACGGACGGTCAAATCTACCTCTCGCCCACGTTGTTCGAACTGGGAATTCTTCCGGCGGTCGACGTCGGCAAATCCGTTTCACGCGTCGGCGGAGCGGCGCAACGAGCCGCTTATCGCGCCGTCGCGGGCAACCTCAAACTTGCCTACTCGCAGTTCGAGGAATTGGAAACGTTCGCCAAGTTCGGCACTCGTCTCGATGAATCCACGCGCAAGATCATCGATCACGGACAGCGCATCCGCGCCTGCCTCAAACAGCCGGAATCGCAGCCGGTGTCGATGATCGAGCAGATCACCGTGCTCCTGGCTTTGACGGCGAACCTGTTCGACCCGCTGCCGCTCGAGAAGGTGGAAGATGCGGAGCAGGCGCTGCGGAAAGCGACGGCGGATATTCCGGCGGACGTACTGGGGCGATTAACGTCAGCCGACAAATTGAGCGACGCCGACCGAAAGGCGATTCTGGAAATCGCTACCCGTGTGCTCGCTCCGTTCCAGCCCACTCCTAAACCCAAACCCGACGCTGCACCCAAGTCCACTTCTAAACCCAAACCCGACGCCGAGCCTAAGCCATGAGCGGCACGATGGAGAGTTTGCGCAGAAAAATCGACGGCGCGGGGGATCTCGAAGGCGTCGTTCGTTCAATGAAGGCGCTGGCGGCATCCAGTATTGGACAATACGAAAGGGCAGTCCAATCGCTGGATGATTACTATCGCACGGTGGAACTCGCGTTGGCTGTGTGTCTCCGTCAGGCCGGCCCGGTTTCGTCCATCGAGGGCAAACGCCCGCCGCATCAAGGGCCGTATGAACGGCCGCATGAAGGAATGATCGGCGCAGTCGTCTTCGGTTCGGACCAAGGTCTCGTCGGCAGGTTTAACGAGGTGGTCGTGGAATTCGCCGTAAACAAGCTCCGAACGTTGCCCGGCAAAACAACAAGAATCTGGGCGGTCGGCGATCGCGCTCACGCGCTCATGGTGGACACCGGCATGGCCCCGGTTGGACTGCTATCAGTTCCGACCTCAGTCAATGCCATCACGCCACTTATAGGCCAGATTCTCATCGAAATCGAGGCGGCTCTCGATCAAGGCAATGTCGTGGAGGTCTATGTCTTTCACAACCACCCGAAATTCGGAGCCGTTTACGAGCCCGTCGGCAAGCGGCTTCTACCGCTCGATCAGGCCTGGCAAACCAAGCTCGCCGCCCTGCCCTGGCCGACCAAGAGCCTACCGGAGGTTATCGAAGGAGCCTCGTCTGCGCTTCATGCTTTCGTTCGAGGATACGTCTTTGTTCTGCTCTTTCAAGCGTGCGCCGAATCCCTTGCCAGCGAAAACGCCAGTCGTCTGGCGGCGATGCAGCGCGCGGAAAAGAATATCGAAGAAATTTTGGAAGATCTAAACCGCACCTTCCGCCGTGTTCGACAGGAATCCATCGACGAAGAGCTGTTCGACGTGATCTCCGGCTTCGAGGCGCTGACGGGAGGTGGGCGCCGCGCCTGAAGGAGTGCGCTGTGGGAGGACATCAAGTTCGACGCGAAACACTTCAATGATATCGAACGGTTGGCGATCACTGGCGAAAACAAGTGGGAAAAAGGAAATGGCGGCATTCTGCAAGCCATTCACTACGGCGAAAGTCCACTACTTCGATCACATCCGTTCCGCTGAGGCGCGGGACTGGTTTGCCCAGAAGTAACGCAACGGAGATTCGTGCGTGAAAAGAGCAATCGCGTTACACCTTTGCGTCCGGTGCGTGAGCGACACCTCCCAGCGGCAAGACATCCGGGACGTCAAGGCGTGCCACGCCAATCCGGTAGTCGGCCATCCCATAGTAAATGTCGAAGCGTTCCGGCGAGCCGAGATCGTCGCGCCGGTCAATTCCGGTCGGGAACACGACATTCGCGACGGTCCCGCGGCGTTCCTGCGGCAGCTCTGGGGTCAACACCGGCTCCGAAGAACGATAACGGATCACTTGCGGATGCTCCTTCGAAAGCACCATCACTCCGGCCGAGTAGCACAGGGGATGCACCTCTTTGCTGGGTCCTTCCATTTCACTGACGCCGTGGTAGACGATCAGCCAACCGTGCCGCGTCAGGACGGGCGGAGTGCCGCAGCCGATTTTGAGCCGCTCCCAGGGAGACACTGGAGTCGCCAGCCGGTGACGAGAAAACTGGCTGAGGTTTCTTGGTCCACGGGGCTCCAAGGAAAGCGGGCGGTAGGAAATCCAGATACTTTCGCGATCAAGGTCCACATCACGGGATGCGGCGTCGCAGGCGGTTTCCTCAGGACGAGTTCCGGGAAACAGCGGCCGGTGGAGGAGCGCGAGCTCCGGTTCCCCGGATGGGTTCGGAATGGCAACAGGGAATACGCAGGCGTCTTTGTCATCGATCTCGCTGGAATCGATGCCATGATACGGAGGAAAGGTCGACAGCCCCAGGCGCTCCCAGTGGAAGAGGTCTTGCGAAATTGCCCGTGCGATCCGCGGGCCTCGCGGCGAAAATGCTGTGTAAGTCATCACGTAGCGCTGTAATGGTTCCACGAACGTGATACGAGGATCTTCGCAACCTCCGCTGCCATCGGGGCGCCGCTCATAATCGGTCTCAGGTTCTAACGCGATGCCGAGCCGCTCGACGCCTACGGGATCGCCGGCTTCATTGAACCGTACTCGGGCAATGCCAATGCGTGAATAATTTCCCTGCGCGACTAGCCGCGGGAAGAGGTAGAGTTCACCGTCAGGGCCACGAGCGGCAGCCGGATTCAGGACGCCTTCGACCTCCTGGGGATTTTCCGCCTGCGGCTCCATCAACATTCCCAGGCGCTGCAACTTAAATCCACTCATCAATCCCCTCAAAAAATCACGCCGCTTGATCGCGATCTGCCAAGCAAGCGATGATCGCTTGTATAACCCGCTTGGTCTCATCGGGACCCTTAACGGGGATAGAATCCACGCCTGCCTGTTCGACCGGATAGTCATTCCCTCCCACGAACAGGGCATCGCCGATATAAATCATCTCCTTCAATGAAATGTGCAGGAGATCCCGGAGCTTTCCGATTCCGTATGCCTTGTCAATGCCAGGCTTGGTGATATCAATCGATGTCGAGCCCCCGATTCGGACAGAAAACTCTGGAATCGACGTGGCAAGAATCGCTTTGATCTTTTTCCGCTTGGCATAATCGGGATCCCACTTATTTTTTTCTTCTAGCGGCGCCTGCTGACCTAATGCGGAAAATGTTATCTGACTTCCACGGTCTTCGATTACTTCTCCCCAGACCTTTGCGACGCTATACCCAGCTTTTCCGAGCGATGTCTTGAGAGAGCTGAGTATTTTCTCCCGTTCCTCCGGGGTGAAATCATCTTCATAAAGTTTTTTCCAATCCCCTGAGTATTGGTAGAACTGTGTTCCGCAGGTGGGGAGCAGGGATAGCTCCCGCAGGCGTTCGTCATGAGGAAGCTTGGAGACAACTTGCTCTTCAAACTGGGGCCAACCGCCTCCGGAAATGACGGCTACTTTGACAATGCCGAGAAGGTCGTGCAGGAGTCCCGACATTTCGGGATCAACCGCCGACTTACTTTCGGCAAGGGTCCCGTCCAGATCAAACACAATTAGTTTTTTCACTTGATTCCGGCCTCTGAATTCCGCGATCAATCCGGTATTGCAATTTCCAACACGTTCACTCCACCATGTGGCCGAAAAGTACACGCTCCGACCACCGCCGGCAAAAGCAATACGTTGCCTTTTGCGACGGCGTAAGTGGCGCCTCCGTGCTCGACTTGTCCCGCACCCTCAATGCATACCAGTACGCGCGGAACATCGGCAGCGCCGACGGTAAATGGAGATTCTCCGCGCAGGCGCCACAACCAGAAATGTTCACAATGGAAGAGTCTCTCGCGTTCCACCGGCGTAGTCGCTTCCACTACTGGTGTCACCCGACCGACCGGCGCTTCCTCAAAATCAATGCATGCCATCGCCTGATCCACCTGGAGCGCCCGCGGTTTGCCTGTCTTCGCGTCCACATGGTCCCAGTCGTAAAGGCGAAACGTTGTGTCGCTATTCTGCTGAACCTCGAAAACTACGATGTCACCGCCTAGAGAATGAACTGTTCCAGCCGGCAGGAAAACGGCATCGCCGGGCTTCGGAGTTAGCCATGCGAGGTCGTCCGCCACCGTGCCGTTCGCGAGTGCCTGCCGCAGATCGACAGCGGTTGTACCTGGCTTCAGGCCGGCATAGATGCGGCTTTGGGTCGCGGCTTCCAGGACGACCCATGCTTCGGTCTTTGCCGTATCACCCGGTGGCAGCAGATTCGTATTCGCTTTCGTGGGATGCACTTGGACCGAGAGCATTTCATGTGCATCGAGAAACTTCAGCAACAGTGGGAATCGGCGGAAACGCTGAGCGAACTTTCCCAGCATTTGCTCCGGAAATTGTTCAAGCAATTGAGCGATGGTTTGTCCCTTGAGTGGTCCATTGGCTACGAGGCTCTGATGGTCATTGCGGTCGCTGAGCAGCCAAGCCTCCCCGATGGGGACACTCGGCAGCGGTGCGGTGAGAAAGTCGGCCAAATGCCGCCCGCCCCAGAGCCGATACTGATAGATCGGTTCGAATTGGAGAGGATACAAGAATGTTCGCTCCACTGCATGGCTCTTATTGTTATCTATCCCCGGCAGATCCTGGTCATTTGTCATTAGCGCCTGCGACATCATCATGACCCCACTTGTTTCACTTAGATGGTTGTAAGAATCCATGGAACTCCGTGATTTGCTAATGGCAATGCCTCAGCTATGGACCTTTGCGAATGGCCGACGGCAACGTCTTCTGTCGGCCGGAAGGCACCATCGACAAGTCCGGGGTTAGTTGTTCAGTACAGTGTCGCCGTCAACGATCCCCATAACAGGGGCGCTATGTTTGAGCTGTGCCGGTGCTTAAAGCTGTGGCACTCGTAGTCGAGAGGTCGAGTTCAGCGTTTGCCATTGATAGTTCCAGTTTTTCCGTCTTTTTCCTGCGGATTCGACCTTAACAGCGGCGCTGCCATTCTTCTGAGCAAGAGTGCTCACTCTCGCCCGGCCAAGCGCACCCACTTCTGCGAAGGGAGGTCATATGCAATCCCGTTAGATCAATCCGGAAAACCAAACGTTCGATGGAGAGAGACCGACAATCTTTTGTACCAAGTGGAATGTTAGTGTAACGCCTGTTTGACCATTGTCTGTAGTCGCCGTCGGTAACAGTGAAGAGGAATCTCGTGATTTATTGCCTTTGAGCCCCTCAGTTCCTAATTGTTTTCCACATGTTTGAAACTTTTTCCTGACTGAATCCTCTTATCGGAGCGTGGCCCTCAACCGGATGGGACTGCCGTCGCTTTGGCGGCAGAACTACCGCTTCAAGGCTCGCATATTTTGAAAGAGGAGTGTGAAATGCTTAGGACTACGCGTATTCTGCTTACCGCTGTGTTGGCAATGAGTGCAGTATTGCCAGCCCTTAGTGAAGCCCAAACCGATGGTAGCGCATCTCGCGGCGCGGTATTCGTCATGACGAATGCTGCCGACAAAAATGAAATCGTCGCTTACAAACGAGCTGCAGACGGCTCTTTGCAGGAGGGTCTTAGTTTCCCAACCGGCGGCCGGGGCAGCGGCGGCACCACGGATCCTCTGGGATCCCAGGGTTCACTCACGCTTAGCCAAGATCACTCCTTTTTGTTTGCGGTCAATGCGGGCAGCGGCGATATTTCCGTGTTTAAGATTCACGGGTCCACTTTGGCGCTGGTGGACAGAGTGCCCTGCGGCGGCAGCACTCCAGTTGCCGTGGCCCAGTACGGGAGCCTGGTTTACGTCGCCAACGAGGGCGCTGCCAGCAATGTGTCGGGTTTCAATCTCAATAAGGATGGAAAGCTAAGGCCGATTGCCGGTTCCACGGCGTTCCTCTCCACCGCCAACTCGGGAGCTGCGTCGCTATCGTTTAGCCCGGACGGTCAGTTCCTTCTGGTAACCGAAAAACTCACCAATAGCATCGACGCTTTCCACGTTCAAATCAACGGCATGTTGGGTCCGATCGTGGTCAACCCCGCGGCTGGTCCTGGCACATTTGCAGTGTTGTTCGCGCCCAACGGCGCGGCGCTTGTCGCCGAGACCGGTCCAGCGGGAGGAAACAATGCGTCCGCCATCACGTCCTACTCGGTCGTTGCAAATGGGACTCTCTCTCCCATCAGCACAAACGTTCCTACATTGGCCTCGGCAACATGCTGGAATGCGGTGACTCCGAACGGCAGCTTCGTTTACACCTCGAATGCCGGCTCGGCCACGATTTCCGGCTTTGCGATAAGCGCGACTGGGGCGTTGACGCCGTTAGCGGGAACCGTCGTAGGAACAAACCCGACAGGGAGCACGAATCTCGACATCGCCATCAGTTCGAATGGCGAATTCCTCTACACGCTGGATTCGGGCACTGGCTCGATCAGCATGTTCGGCATCAATGAGGATGGCAGCCTTACCAATCTTGGCGATGCCGGTGGTCTGTCCGCGGCTGCTGGGTTCAACGGAATCGCAGCGTTCTAGTGACTGCGGGCGTGAGTTGTGGCTATGCTGCAACTCACTGTTTTTCGGGATAACCGACTCCGTTAACAAATCGTCTGTAACCTTGTTGTCGGAAGCGCATCTCATTTGGGCGGCTGGGGTGTGCCGCTGCAATTTCCATCACAAACTGAGGAGGGTTTATGAAGAAGACGATTTGCAGATTGATGGCTGTGTGTTTCCTGGCAATATCCTTCACGGCATTTGCGCAGTCCAGCGATGCGATGAAGCAGGACAACATGAAGCACGACGACATGAAACAGGACCAAACAAAGAACGACCAGATGAAGAAGGATGAAATGAAGAAGGACAAGAAGTCCCACAAAACCAAGCAGGACAAGATGAAAAAGGACGACATGAAGAAAGACACCATGAAAAAAGACGACAACATGAAGCAGAACTAGCCCTGCCGGCAGTTCCTCAAGTTCGACTTCAGGGCAGCCGACGCCGGCACTATCACCGGCTGCCTTGACATTCCCGCGCAGCCTCAGTCCAGAAGATCCGAGAACCCTTAAGCACTGCTCTTTTCGAACGGAGGCTCGGCGACTGGTGTCGGCACAAACCAGATCAGGCGGTCAGATACTTCTTCATGCAGCGGACGCAAGGCGCGTACCCCTCTCGCTCCGCCTCCCGTGCTGCGATTGTCCGAATGTGTGCTTTGTCGTGAATGAAAGGACATCCAGCCGCATGAAACGTTTTCCCATCGGTTGAAACCACGACCAGCATGTCAGGAGGAACGCCGGCTCCGGGCTGGGCATGTTCCGAACGCAGTTCGGGATGGCTGAAGACCGACGACCTTGCCACTTCGAGCCCGCCCGCGACCAGTACCGCGGCTGCGGCCGCAACCATCCATCCGAGAAAACCTCGCCGACTGCCAGGCATATTCTCTTCCACTCTCCGCTGCAGACGATGGCTAAACCCCAGCGGTACTTCGAGCATCCTTTCGTCCCCGTACAGCTCGATGACGTTGCGCATACCGTCAAGAACGGCGGAACAGCGTTTACAGCCATGGATGTGCTCTTCCATCGCGGCCCGTAGACCAGGATCAACGTCTTCTTCAAGGTAGTTCGAAATCTCCCGCCAGACTTCTTCGCAGTTGACTACCATGGATTGGTCCCCTTTGCAAAAGACAACTTTGTGCTCCAACTCCCGCCCAGGCCCGGCGCTAACAAGTCGCGAAGCATCAGCCGCGCCCTGAGTAGTCGAGTCTTGACCGATGCAGTTGAGATTCCAAGGGTCTTAGCAGTTTCCTCAATACTCAGGTGCTGCATGTCGCGCAGTACAAACACTTCACGGTACTTCTCTCCCAACGAAGCCAGCGCCTCGGCCAGCTTCTGCCGTACCTCTTTTCGCTCCAGAGTCTCCAACGGGACCTCACGCCAGTCGGCGAAGTCGCGGGGAGAATAGTTGCCTTCCTCGTCTTGATGGTCAATGATCGGCTGAATCATGTGGGCGTGTTCTTTCCTTCTCCGCATACGCGCCTCGTTGACGGTGATCTGAATCAGCCACGTGCTGAATCTCGCTTCGGCGCGGAACTGCCGGAGGTGCTTGAAGGCTTTCAGCACCGCTTCTTGCGCCACGTCCTCGGCATCCGCCTCATTCCGCAAAATGGCAAACGCCGCAGCGTACACGCGCCGTTCGTAAGGCCGAATCAGTTCGTAGAAAAGGTCGTGTTCGCCGTCCCGGATACGCCGGATCAGCGTCTCTTCGTCGAATTGCTGGGCTGCACTTTTCAGCGAAGTCACTTCTTCCGGCATCGCTCCTCGCTACTGCATCCTGGATTCACCAACGCAGCAAACAGCCGCTATTCCGACGGATATTCCGGGTGCTTCTTCCATCCCGTCAACATGGAGACGAAGTTATTCCAGCCATGCAGTACCACCATCACCAGATGCCCGAAAACAAAAGCCAGCATCGCCCACATGATCAGGAAATGCCAGAGCCGCGCCAGATGAAATCCACCCATCATCCAGGCCAACCAGGAAAACTGTACCGGCTTCCACACTGCGACACCGGTGAGCACCGACAGTGCGCCCAAAACAATCGCAGAGGTGTAGGCGTGCTTTTGTAGCGGGTTGTAAGCCTCGCTGACCGGCGGCTTGGGCCCGAAGAAGAAATAGTGGCGCACCATTGGCCACACTCCCGGTAAATCGCGGCGTACAAAGAGCACCTGCTTATAGTTTCCGCTGAAGACTTGGTAACCGAGATATAACAGGCCCGTCGCGATGTAGATCCACATGAAGGTGAGGTGCCATTGCAACGCGCCCCCCAACCATCCGCCGAGCGCGAAAGCCTTGGGCCAGTTGATAAGATCCTTCTGCGGAATTTTTGCTCCGAAGCTCGGAAAGGCCCGGAAGATCTGGAATCCGCTGCCCACCATCACGAACAGCGAAACCGCATTCACCCAATGGCAGAGGCGAACCACAAAAGGATGCTCGTACACCGCCTGGGTCACTTCGCCCGTCTTCACGTCCTCGATTGCTAACGCGCGGGTTGCCATATCGTCTCCTCAGCGCTACGAGCCCCACTTACAGACCCTGGTTACAAACCATAGTCACAAACCATAGAACTCGGAGTAGCCTTGATCTTCCCAGTAGCCGACTTTTCCCAAAACGTGGCTCACTTTGAGGTCGGTGAGATACTTTGCTTGCTTATAGCCAATCTTGGTGGGGATGCTCAGACGCAGCGGCGCGCCGTGTTCGCGGGTCAGCGGCTGGCCGTACATTTCGTAACAGAGCAAAGACTGCGGATGCATGGCCGTAGCCATGTCGAGCGACTCGTAATAGTTATCGGCGCATTCGACGGTCACGAAGCGTGCGCTCGGGTCGGCGCCGATCATCTTGAGGAAGTCCGCGAGGCGCACCCCACCGAACCGGCCAATCACATCCCATCCTTCCACGCAGACATGCCGTGTGTTTTGCGTGAACTTGGGCAAAGCCTGAATCTGCTCCAGAGTGTAATCTCCCGGTTTCTGTACCGCGCCAGTTACGGTGAGAGTCCACTTGTCGAAATCCACACCGGGGTCGTCGACGTCGTAGTCGTTAATGGGAAACTTATCGAACGGTGTCAGGTCGGAGTCGGCGAACGTGGAAGCCAAATGGCCGGAGCGGAACAGCCTTGCCGACGCCCAATCGCTGAAGCCCAAACCGCCTTTGAGGAGTGGCTTCTGCAGTTGCGGGACGGCAAAGGCGCCCAAGGCTATTACCGGCGTGAGTTTCAATAGCTCACGTCTGCTGACGCTCTTGAACTTGCGGCTGTCGGTCCGTGAGTTCATCCATGCCCTCCTTGCAAGCAATCAACTCAGATTCGCAATTCAGCAAAAAGTTACAGAACGACCTTCGATGCGGCATAGCGAGTTTACAAGAATCAGAGCATGTTGGGTGTGGGTGTGACACTGCAAGGCGATTGTCGTGGACGGTTTTATCTCTTAACTTGATCGTTGAGGCATCACCACTGAATCAAGCTTCGTGGAATTCTTTCGTGAGCAGGAGAGACGTATGCGCTCCAGCACCGTCAGGGTCGCGCTACGGTCCAACCAATGAAGTGCGCGGCCAATGGTGATGACATCGTTAGGTTTGGGTGGTTGGGAATTCCTCGATACGACCGTGGATCAGGGAGAGCACTACCCGTTACCGGCCAGAAAGAACAGACGCGAGCGATCCACACAGATCCCTCCGATATGCCAGCTTCCCATTACTAATGTGTTTCGTTTGAAGTAACGGGTCAGGCACCTCGTGCGGGGGGCGCCGAACCTGAATCCAGAGGACCTGAGAGAACGGAGTTGCGGAGTGGAGTGAGAGCCCAGGTCGTCGGCGCATTACGTGGACGATAATTGCGACATGAATTCCAATGGCAGCTACCGTACCGGTCATGTGCATGGGGAAGCCCGCCCCGCCAGCCTGATGGATGGCGGCATACCGTATCCGCCCAGCGGAACAAACAAGGCGATCGCGTTCCCAGTCCTGGTTTGTAGCCTCGAGAAATGACCGCCTGCACGGCGGAACACGATGGTTCTCGATTTCAAGCAGGCATAGCGGGAGTGATTCGGGTTGCAGTTTTCCATTCGTCGATTTTGCTCTGGAGCGCGTCGAGTCCCAGCCCAAGATTCCAGCCCAAGATAAGTGTGTCTTTGACGACCTTTGAAGTACTTACGCAGCCACCTAAGACCTGTTAAGTCGTTGTAAACACTTATTACCGCCAGTCTGAAAAGGCTGGCGTCGGCGGTTCAACTCCGTCCCTGGCCACCAAAATAATTGAAATCAATCGTTCACCTTTCATTCTTAACTTACTACATTGAGCTAAAGTCTCGAAGATCGATGATGTTCGATCTTCGTAATGCCTTGGATGTATTACGGTTGCCGATTGGTAGAGCGCAGCCCATGCGGGCTCGGCGTCTGCCGTTGCTCACCGGGGCTAATCGTATCGATTCGCGGTAAGCGCTCGCGCTGGTTGATGCCATCCCACCCTTGCAGGGAGTGCGCGCGTGTGTCCGCGCCATCGACCTGATTGCGTGTTAGGCGACCCTGGTTATAACGCGGAGGCGATCCGGCAGGTTCTTCGCGAGCGTCGGCATCGTGCCTTGGCTCGCCAAGCGCAACACCGCGGATTGGGGCGATGGCGGTTGGGTGGTCGAACGGACGTTTGCCTGGCGAAACCAGTTTCGCCGCTTGCGCGTTCGCAATGAAAAGCGGGCTGATATCCATGAGGCGCTGGTGAGAAGGCATCTTGCGGCGAACTGCAACTGGAGTTGTCCACAACTCTAGCGAAATCTTCGGATTAACAGGGTATGCCGATCCGATCGATACAGGCCGAGCACATAGATTGTGGCTTGCCCTTTTGTCGAATAGATGAGCTGGCGGATCCTGAGCAAGGGCGCATCGCGCGGAACGGTTCGTTGATTTCGACAAGTCGAAACACCACAACTGCGGAGCGCCGAGCATTCCCGCCATCAAGGGGCTGAATGAGTATTGCTATCCCCGGATCTATTCGCCGATGGCGAGTTGGCTCTTTCACAACAACGGCGATGGTACCTTTACCGATGTGAGCCAGAAGATGGGGATTGCCGACAATCCGGGCAAATCGTGGGGCGTGGTGGCGACAGATATCAATAACGACGGGTGGATGGACCTGTTCGTGTCCAACGACACGGTGGCCAATTTTCTTTTTGTGAACCGCGCCGGGCGGCGTTTTGAAGAAGTCGGCTTTACGTCAGGAGTGGCCCTCGGCGAAGGGGGCAAAGCGCGCTCGGGCATGGGCGTCGATTCCGCTGACCTCAACCAGGACGGGTGGATGGACCTGTTTGTGACCGACCTGAACCACGAACTCGACGGCTTCTATCAGAACCGGCACGACGAAACGTTTGACGACATCGCAGGGCCTACTGGAATTGCGAACGCCAGCCTGCTCATGAGTGGCTGGGGATTGAAATTCGTGGACTACGATAACGACGGGAACCTTGATCTTATTATCGCCAATGGGCATCCCGATGATCTGATCGAAAAAATCTATGACAGCGTGGGCTACCGCGAACGGATCTTACTGTTTCATAACGGCGGGAACGGCCTGAAAAACGTAACTCAGGAGAGTGGTCCGGCCTTCAACCATCTCATTTCAGCTCGTGGTTTGGCTCTGGGTGACTTCGACAATGACGGAGGCGTCGATGTGCTGATCTCTTGCAACGACGAGCCGCCCGTCCTCTTACACAACAACGTTGGCAGTCAGAATCACTGGCTGGGTATCAATCTCATCGGCCAGAAGGCGAACATCGACGCGATTGGCGCACGCGTTACCTACCAAGCCGGTGATCTGAAGCGCAGCCGTATGAAGGTGGGTGGGGGGAGCTACCTCTCATCACACGATCCGCGGATGGTGTTGGGAATTGGCAAACAGACGAAACTGGACTGGCTCGAAGTCAAATGGCCGCAGCCCAGCAGCTTAGTCGAACGCTTCGCCGATCTTCCCATCGATCGTTACATCACGATCATGGAGGGTCAGGGCAAATGGAAGTAACGGCGGAGAGGCCTTGCCCGCAGCGATTTGTCAACGGCTGTCCAGAATCAACCGTCGGGTATTGCCTGATAGTTTCAGAGAACTGCTTCCGCCCTAAGCGCGGAAAACA
>Ga0265316_10002856_pt1 | contig 17677 bp, 15 predicted proteins | sample 4522metaG_FD_202092 | JGI IMG/M metagenome (GOLD analysis project Ga0265316, IMG submission 202092) | Rhizosphere microbial communities from Carex aquatilis grown in University of Washington, Seatle, WA, United States - 4-5-22 metaG | ecosystem: Host-associated > Plants > Roots > Rhizosphere >... | reverse complement strand
ACATAAGGTAGAAGGACCCGTAATGTGCCTTCATGAGCTACGATCGCAGTATTTTTTGAAAGATTAATTTTTTGCTGCCAAAATGCACTGGTTCTCTCTTCAAATTCCTGCCAGGATTCACCACCTTCGGGTTGAAAAGCATATCTTGTAACAATATCCATTTCTGATAATTTTGAATGGACTTCATCCCAGGTCTTGGCACTGGGACCCCACTGCCTCTCGCGCAAGCGGACATCCTCAACTAAACTCGCGTTTGGCCCAGCAACCGTTTTGGCGGTCTGTAAAGCTCTTTTTAGCGGCGAATGAAAGACAGTTTCAACGTTTTTATCTTCAAAAAACTTACCCAGAAGAGGTAATTGCTTAACGCCTGCAGCTGATAGGTCTTCGTTATGATTAATGCCTAACCCTGTTTCAATTTTTGCATGTCGAACGAAATATATTTGACTCACTTATTTAATTATCCTTAAAAACTTGGCTTCGTTGATTTGCTTTGTGCCAAATTTGTTGGCTTTGGTCAGTTTGCTGGCACCTACGTTGGCGCCGACCACCAAGTAATCGGTTTCTTTGCCAACCGAGCTTTGGAAAGTACCGCCCAATGCCCGGATACGCTCGCCGGCTTGTTCGCGGCTCATGCTATCTAGGTTGCCGGTGACAACAAAATTTTGGCCGCTTAGTGGGCCGTGGATTTCCTTACCTTTTTCCGGCTCTACCCCGTATTTTTCAAACTTTTCCAGTAGGCGTTTATTGCGCGGTTCTTCAAACCATTCCACAATGGCCTCGGCCACCACTTCGCCGACGCCTTCGATTTCCGACAGCTCATCAATTGTAGAATTACTTAACTTGTTAAGTGTTTTGAAGTGGGCGGCCAGATCTATCGCTGTTTGAGTACCGACGTGGCGGATGCCCAGGCCATATATAAACCGCGCCAGCGGCGGCTGTTTTTTATCATTGATAGCCTTGACTAGCTTGGTGGCGGAAATCTCCGCAAACCGGTCCAGCTTGAGCAAATCCTCTTTTTTGATTGTATAAATATCGGCAGTGTCTTTGATTAGTCCGCCTTCCAGCAAGGCTTGCACGTTCTTTTCACCTAGACCATCTATATCAATGGCGGCCTTGCTGGCGTAGTGTTCTATTTGCTTCCAGGCCCGCGATGGGCAAGCGTTGTTAGGGCACCGCCAAACCGCCTCGCCCTCTTTGGCTTTGACTAGCTTGGTATTGCAGTCCGGGCAGTGCGTCGGCATGACGAATTTTTTTTCGGAGCCGCTGCGCAGCTCTGCCAGCGGCCTAACGACTTCCGGGATAACGTCGCCGGCTTTTTGGACAATCACCGTATCGCCGATGCGGATATCTTTGCGGGTGACTTCGCTTTCGTTATGCAGGGTGGCCATTTGCACGGTACTGCCGGATACCACTACCGGCTCCAGCATAGCTACCGGCGTGGCCGAGCCGGTGCGGCCAATGCTGACAAAAATATCTTTAACTTTGGTGGTGGCTTGCTCGGCTGGATATTTAAAGGCCACAGCGCCGCGCGGGGCTTTGCCTACAACCCCAAGCCGCGCGTACAGACGGCGGTCGTTGACTTTGACTACCAAACCATCGGTGTTAAACGGCAATTGTTTGCGTTTGTCTTCCCAGGTTTCAGCAAAGACCATAGCTTCTTTGGCAGTTCTGACTTTTTTGGCTTGCGGGTTAGAGATCAGGCCAAGTTCGCGAACCGATTTATAGACCACCTCGTTAGTCGGGGTATCTTGCGGATTGTCGCGCAGTAAATCGTAAGCGTGGAACTGTAGCGGCCGGGCGGCCACCAGCTTGGGGTCCAGCTGGCGGATAGTACCGGCGGCTAGGTTGCGCGGGTTAGCGAACTTGGGCAAGCCTTGTTCTTCCCGTTGTTGGTTAAGTTTCTCAAAATCTGGTTTATACATTACGATTTCGCCGCGAATTTCAGTGCGGCCTTGCAGTAAGTACTCGTAGCCTTTAGCTTTTCGTAATCGCAGCGGGATGGATTCGATGGTGCGGATGTTCATGGTGACGTCTTCGCCAATGAATCCATCGCCGCGAGTAATGCCTTGGGCTAAAACGCCGTCTTGATAAACCAGAGCGCAGGCTAGGCCGTCCATTTTAAGGTCTACAAAGAATTCAAAGTCTTCACGGCCTAATAATTTAGCGATACGGGCCACCCAGACATTCAATTCTTCTTCATCAAATACGTCGTTAAGGCTGAGCATGCGGGCGCTGTGCTGTATTTTTCTGAATTGCGGCAGCGGCTCGCCGGCTACACGCTGGGTCGGCGAATCCGGTGTTATAAGTTCCGGATGGGCTTCTTCTATCCGGGTTAGCTCGTGCTTGAGACTATCGGCGGCGGCCTCGCTCATTATCGATTTGTTTAGGACGTGGTAGTTGTAGCGGTAATCGCTAATTAACTTTCGTAGTTTGGCGTCCCGCTCGGCCGGGCTGTCGCTCATTCTATCAACCCCCTGTAAAGGCTATATAAATAGGCATGCACAAATAGAATCGTTAACATGCTGAGCACGTAGAACACCGCTGGTACTAGCGCCGAGGCGTATAAGATTAGCGGAATTATAACCACGCCCATGGCTAGCAAAACAAGAATTGGCAGGAAGAATACTTTGCGGATAACCACCAAGCGGCGGAACTTCACCAAATCTTTGGCCGAGCGCAGGGCCTGGCGCGGCTGCATGTCCGGCAAGGTGACTATATATAAGGCAAAGATGGAGGCACTGACCATATAGACCGACCAAGCGGCTAGCAGAACAAAAGCGATGGCCGAAACGATTGTGGCCGCCGCCGTGTTAGTAAATACACTGGTGGACACTGCCGCCAAAACCGTAGCACCGATAGTTACCGGCAGCAACTGGATAATAATTACAAACAGCACCAGTAAAAATGGCACCAGCGGCGTCATCGATTTGTAGTAAGCCATTTTAACTGAGACTTTTTGGCCGGATAACAGATGGCGCAAGGCCCAGATAATTACCAGGCTTTCGAATACGAATAAAATACTTTGAAATACTGAACCGGTGGCCGAGCCGCTGGCGCCGGCGCTGCCGACCAGGCTGCCAAAGCCGCTGGCGGCGTGCAGCAAGCCGGTACTGCCGCTGGTGTTTAAGTTAGTCTTGATGTCATTAAAGGCAGTGCTGACATTGCTAATACCGCTGGCAAAGACAATATTTAAAAGCAAATACACTAAAACCACACCGCCCAGCGGTTTCCAATGTTTTTTCAGGATTCCAAAAACTTGGGCTGTCAGTTTAAAACTGCCCGGTAGGGGTTGGCGGGTTTTAACCTCTTTTTTGACCTTGCCTCGAGCCTGTTTTTTGGTCAGTCTACGGGTACGCCCGGTAACTGCCGCGGCTTTGGGCCGCGTTTTTTTAACCTCTTTAGCCATAGCTATAGTATATCTTAAAACAGGGGTATTTGGGTGCTTTTATAACTTCATTTCACGCAGGGCGGCAATGCGGGCTTCTAGTGGTGGATGGGTATCGAACAAGTTCAAAAAGCTATGGCCCTTAAGCGGATTCCCAAAAAACATGTGCGCAGTCGAAGTATTTTGGACACGCGTAGCGCTACCGGTTTGTTCCAGCTTTTCCAGGGCGCTAACTAAGCCTTCCGGGTAGCGGGTAGTGAGTGCGCCAGTGGCATCGGCTAGGTATTCGCGGCGGCGGCTGATGGCCAACTGCAAAAGAGAAGCGGCAATCGGTGCAATAACGGCCGCGACCAGCGCTAACACGATTAGTAGCTGGTTATTGTTGTCTCTGTCGTCGCGGCCGCCGAAGAACGACCAGCGCAAAAAGAAATCGGCAATCAAAGAAATAACTCCCACTAAGGCGAAGGCCAGGGTGTTAACCCGCATGTCATAATTTTTGACGTGGCCCAGCTCGTGGGCAATCACGCCTTGCAACTCATTATCGTCCATAATTTGCAGAAGGCCGCTAGTGGCACAGACCACGGCGTGGTTATAGTCGCGGCCGGTGGCAAAAGCGTTGGGCGCCGGATCATCCATAATGTAAACCTTGGGCATTGGCAAGCCGTCGGTTATGGCCAGATTTTCTACAGTCCGCCACAGCCGGGGGTCGTCGGATTTTTGGATTTCTTTGGCCCGGTTGATAGCCAAGGCCATCTTAGCACCGTGAAAATAACTAATAATCGAGTAGCCGATAGCGAAAATGCCGATAAAAAATAGCAAACCGGGGTTGCCGGTAGCTCTACTGATAACGTAAGCCAACGCCCAAAGCAGAACCAAGAAGAATACCATCAAAAACACTGTCCGGCGCTTATTGCTGGCTATCTGCTCGTACATAAGGTTAGACGCTAGACATTAGATGGTAGATGTTAGAAACGCTATTTACCTGAGAAATCGACTTTTACTGGATCGGCAACGGCTGCGGCTTCATCGGCATCGACCTCGAAGAAATCACGTAGCTTAAAGCCCAGCACGCCGGCAAAGATGTTAGTTGGGAAAGTTTGAATCTTAACGTTTAGGTCGCGGGCGGCGCCGTTATAAAATCGGCGGGCGGCCTGGATTTTATCTTCGGTGTCGACCAGCTCGGCCTGCAACTCCTGAAAGCTTTGGTTAGCTTTTAGGTCCGGATAAGCCTCGGCGACGGCGAACAAACTTTTCAAAGCAGTCTGGAACTGGTTGTCGGCCTTGGCGGCTTCGGGTACGGTGGAGGCGTTGAGCGCGTTGGCCCGGGCTTCGGTGACGTCTTCGAAAACTGACTTTTCGTGCTTGGCGTAGCCCTTAACCGTGTTAACCAAGTTGGGGATTAAATCGTAGCGGCGTTTTAGCTGGACGGATATATCACTCCAGGCTTCGTCGGTGCGGACTTTGGCGCGCACCAAACTGTTATAGATGTATATGACAAACAGGGCAATAATGCCCAAAACTATTAAAATGATGACTCCGACTGACATTAGATTTTAAACCCTCCTGTTCATCATCATTATACAGAATAAATCCCCTATAAAAAAGGTATTATGGTAGCTATAAACCTATGCGTCACTATACTGCCCGCAAACTATTTCTGGCCGGTCTGATAATCCTATTAGGACTGGTGCTGTACCTGTATTTGAGGCCAATTCCGGCAATTGAGCCGGTGGCTGAGGTTTTAGCACCGGTTAAAACCAGCCCGGTGGCCATGCCCTGGCCGGCCGTAGGCCAAGCGGCCATCGGCGCCAACGGCTACGGCGTTCTAGAAACCCATAACACCGGTGCCCAAGTATCTATAGCTAGCATCGCCAAAATTATAACCGCCTTGGCCGTGCTGCGGCAGAAACCGCTGGCAATTGGCAGCCAGGGGCCAACCATTACTCTGGATAGTCAAGATCTGGACTACTTCAATTATTACTACTTAAATGACGGTTCGGCCGCTAAGGTCGCAGTTGGCGAGCAAATCAGCGAATACCAAGCACTAGAGGGCATGTTACTGCCGTCGGCCAACAACCTGGCCGATTCACTCGGGCGCTGGGCATTTGGCTCTGGTACCGCCTACACGGCTTATGCCAATAAAATGCTCAAGAGCATGGGACTGGCTCAAACCACGGCCGGCGGCCCCAGCGGCTTTGCCGATGATACGACCTCTACAGCCGGCGATTTGGTGAAAATCGGACTGCAAGCTATGGCCAATCCGATAATTGCCCAGATTGTGGAGCAACCCAGCGCGACTATTCCAACCGCCGGCGAAGTTAAGAACCTTAACTGGCTGCTGGGCAGTGATGGCATCAATGGCGTAAAAACCGGCAATACCGATAAGGCTGGCGGTTGTTATTTATTCGCGGCCAACCGGCAGGTACAAGGCCGCAGCGTTCTGGTTATCGGCGCCATTCTCGGCGCGTCCGATTTAAACAACGCCATAACCGCCGCCAAGCCGCTACTGGCGGCCGCCGACTCCGGTTTTGTGCTAACTACTCCGGTACACAAAGGTCAGGTTGTTGGCACTTACAAAACTCCTTGGGAAGGCAGTGCTCAAGCGTTGGCTACCAAAGATTTATCGGTGCTAGCCTGGAAGGATAAAGACATACAGATTTCTGATAAACCACAACCAGTCAGCACTCCAGCCGAGGCTGGCGCGCCAGTTGGCAGCATTAGCTTACAAAACGTCGGCTTGGCGACCAGCTCAAGCCTAGTATTAAGCCAGGAACTATCAGGCCCTTCGTGGCGCTGGCGAATCTTCCACAAATAAAAAATACTTAACAAGTTAAGTATTTTGCATGGTGGGCGAAAGAGGACTTGAACCTCCACGTTCTTGCGAACACTAGCTCCTGAAGCTAGCGCGTCTACCAATTCCGCCATTCGCCCTTCTCTGTTATTCTACTTTAATTTTCGTCCCCCTGACAAGCTTGGCGTGTTATCATAAGGGGATAAAAGCATGAGTATAACAGAGACAGCACTAGGTCATGTCTAAAATTGCCTACTACCTACAAGAGCACTTAACCGGCGAGGTTACCGATTCCTTGGAAGTTAGGCGCTATTTTTCGCACGATGCCAGCATTTTAGAAATTATGCCTTCGGTAGTGGTGTATCCGGCTAACGAAAATGACGTCAGCAAAACCGTCCGGTTCTCTTGGCAGTTAGCCCAGCGCAACAAGTTGTTGCCAATCACCGCCCGCGGCGGCGGCACTGATACTTCCGGCGCGGCCATTGGCAGTGGCGTACTAATGTCATTTACGGCCCATATGAACCGCATCCTGGCTCTAGACCCCAAAAAGGAATTCGTGACCGTAGAACCCGGAATTACTTTTCAGGGCCTTCAGCAAACCCTATATACACACGGTCTGTTCTTGCCGCCCTCCCCTACCCTGGCCGGCTATGCCACGCTTGGCGGCGGTTTGGCCAATAACTCCATGGGTGAGCGGTCAGTAAAATATGGCGACATGCGCCGTCACACCGAGCGCTTAAGCGTGGTGTTATCTAACGGCGAAGTTATCGAGACCGGCAAGATCGGCAAGCGCGAACTCAATAAAAAACTCGGTTTAGCGACTTTTGAGGGCGATATTTATCGAGCCGTAGACGCGTTGCTGGAGGAAAACCAAAAACTGATTAGCGATGAGCAAAAACAAATCCGCACTTTATATAACCGCGCCGGCTACAACGTGTTTGACGTTAAGAAAAAAGGCGGTTTTGACCTCACTCCTCTGTTCTTAGGCTCCCAAGGCAGTTTGGGAATTATTACCGAAGCCACGCTGCAACTGGCTCGCCACAACCCGATTACCGAGCTAGCCATCATCAGTTTGCCGGACATGGCTTTGCTACAGGATATACTGCCGCGGATTCTAAAGCTCGGACCTAGTACTTGCGAGATGATAAACCAAGCCGCCGTCCAGCACATCAGCCGCTTAAACCCCAGCCAGCTTAAGGGTGTGGTCGATAATCCGGCCGATGTCATACATTTGATAATTGAATTCGACGACGGCAAAGAGGGCGCCCAGAAAAAGGCGATTAAAGACCTGGTAAAACTAACCGGCCAAGCCGGTGGCCACTGGTTTATCGCCCAAAACCAAGAAGAGCGCGACAAGATTAACAAACTGCGGCATTCTATATCCACGCTGTTTTGGGAAACCCGCGGCGGTGGCAACGCCCTGCCGGTGGCCGAAGATGTAGCTTTGCCGCTGGATAGGTTAGTCGATTTTCTGAGCCAAGCCCACCGGGCTTACACCAGCAGCGACTTGTCTCCGGCTATGTGGGGCCACGCCGGCAACGGCGTAGTGCGTATGCACCCTCTATTGAATCTGTCGCAAGTCGGCGACCGCCAGAAATTGTTCAAAATTTCTGACTTTATGTATAAGACAGCCGTGACGATGGGCGGCAGTATATCCGGCAGTGCCGGCGACGGCCGAGTCCGAGCGCCGTACATGGGCCACGTCTACGGGCCGGAAATGCACAAGCTCATGATGAGCATCAAAAAAATCTTTGATCCATACGGAATTTTAAACCGCGGCGTTAAGACCGCTTCGGCCGACGAGGTCAAAGCCGCCATGCGTAGCGACTACACCCAGAACCGCCACGAACACCTGCCCCACGGCTAAGCCTGCTATAATTTAACTACAGTGATTAAAGCCAAAAACCTCAGCAAAAAATACCGTAAAAAAATAGCGGTTAATAATTTATCATTCGAAGTCGCCACCGGCAAGGTAACCGGCTTTTTGGGGCCTAACGGCGCCGGCAAATCTACAACCATGCGTTTGATGCTAGGCTTGGATAACGGCAAAGGTACTACTTCTTACGACGGCAAAGCCCTGCACGAATATGAACAACCGTCCAAGATTGTCGGTATTCTATTGGAAGCTAAGGCGTTTCACCCAACGCGTACGGCCCAGAACCATTTAAAAGTACTGGCTACCGAAGGCAATATCCCTTATAAGCGAGTTGATGAAGTGTTGGATATTGTTGGGCTTAAAGATGTCGCCAAAGACAGGCCTGGCAAATTCAGTTTGGGGATGAGCCAGCGCCTGGGCATTGCCGCTGCCCTGCTCGGCGACCCAAAGTACTTAATCCTGGACGAACCGGCTAACGGCCTGGACCCCGAGGGCATTGCCTGGTTGCGGCAGTTTATCCGCGATTACGCTAAGCAAGACCACGGCGTATTTGTATCCAGTCATTTGCTGAGTGAAATGTCTCAAATGGCTGATAACGTCGTGGTCATAGGCAAAGGCAGTCTGATTGCCGATACCTCTATAAAGAGCCTGATTGCCGGCAGCAGTTCGTCAGTCTTCGTGCGCGCCAGCAACTTGTCGGCGCTAGAAAAGACTTTGACTGATGCTAATCTGCAGTTCGAAAAAGAAGGCAGCGGCCTAACTATTTCTTCAACCAAAACCGATGATATAGGCAAATTGGCGCACGAGGCCAAAGTAACTGTGCTGGAGCTAACTGCCCACACCGCTTCGCTGGAACAAGCTTTCTTGGAACTAACAGAAGGCGCCGCCGAATATGAAGCTCACACCGGAAAGGCTAGGAAATGATACCAACCCTTAAAGCTGAATTTAAAAAGCTGCTTACAGTCCGCTCAACCTATTTTATTACGGGGCTAGTGACCGCCTTTGTCATCTTTATAACCCTTTATGTAATCGGCTGGCGGATGAATATACATGACTTACATGATCCGGCCCAACTAGCAGACGCCGCTACCGGCGCGCTCACCATGTCGGTATTTGGAGCCATTGTCGCCGTGCTGTTAATGACTCACGAGTACCGCTACAACACCATCATGCATACCCTTACGAGTAGCAATAGCCGTAGCAAAGTTCTATTTTCTAAGTTCATAGTTGCCAGCGTTTACGCGCTATTCCTGGCGGCTCTGATAGGAATACTGTCGCCGACAATGGTCTATCTGGGCGTGCATTTACACGGCCACATGCTGGTTCCCCAAACTCTCCACTACGGTAATCTAGCCTGGCGCGTCCTATTCTATGGTTGGGGGTTTGGTATGGCCGGCCTGTTGTTGGCTGTATTGTCGCGTAACCAAATAGCCTCAATCGTCGGCTTGTTTGTAATACCGGACGTAATCGAGCAACTATTCGGTTTGCTCCTCAAGCACAACACTGTTTATCTACCGTTCAGCTCGCTTAATCAGGTTATTGGTAATAGCGGAGGGCGGACGGATACCAGCAGCAATCTGTCGCCAAGCAAAGCCGCTGGCGTTTATTGTATCTATTTAGTGGTTGGCTGGATTATCGGCTGGTATCTGTTCTTGTACCGCGACGCCACTAAGCTAGATTGAATTTGTATCTGGTCTTGCGCCGCGACGCCAACTAGGGATTTGAGGCTTCACCCATTTTGTGCGGAGTTGCACGAAATGGAGAGGAAGAACAATACAAGACCCCGCTATTTTTTGGCCACTTGATTGCCAAAAAATTTAGCGGGGTCGATATTAGTTCTGACGTGGTGGGCGCTGAGGGACTCGAACCCCCGACCCTCTCGGTGTAAACGAGATGCTCTAGCCAACTGAGCTAAGCGCCCGAACCTAATGATTATATCATGTCAAATGGTATACTATTATCTATGAGTCGTTATTCGTACAAGAGGTCATACGACTGGGACTGTTCATTGGCATATATAGCCGGCGTTATAGCCTCCGACGGCTGTTTACTGAAGGACGGAAGACACATCAACATAACCTCTGTGGATATTGAACTTCTCGAGCAAGCAAAAAATATTTTGTCGTTGAATTGTGATATTGGCAAAAAGAAAAATGGTTATGGAGGTTACGGATATTATATTCAGTTCAGCAATGTCGCGCTTTATGACTTTCTGCAACGGTCGGGCATTACTCCGGCAAAGAGCAAAACCATTCTCCGTGTAGTATTGCCTGATTTGTACTATGCGGATTTTTTACGCGGCTTATTTGATGGTGATGGATGCATATACGGTTTTTGGGATAAACGATGGCGAAGTAGTTTGATGTATTATACAGAGTTCGCAAGCGCTAGTATGGGCTTCCTGGAGTGGGTCCACCGTAAAAATAACGAGTTGGCTGGCGTGAACGGTGGAAGAATAAAACCGGGTACCCGCGCTGCCAGCTTAAGCTACGCCAAGGCAGACTCGCAGAAGTTATTTGGATTTATGTATTATCAACAGGGTCTCCCCACTCTGAGCCGCAAGCGTATGAAGTTCGTTGATTTCATAAGGTCAGACCCGTATGCTAATAAGGAGTTGCTCGGGCGAGTGGCGAAATTGGTAGACGCGCCGGCATGAGGGGCCGGTGGGGTAAAACTCTTGGAGGTTCAAGTCCTCTCTCGCCCACCATAATTGGAAACTTTACAATTTGGGGCTACAATCAGGGAGGAGGACTGAAGATATGATAGTTTTTTGGGTTTTGCTAGTCGTAGTTTTTATAATTATTTTGGCCGGAGTGCGGATTATCAACCAATATGAGCGGGGTGTGGTATTGCGGTTAGGCAAAGTCCGGCCGGCTGTGAAAGAACCCGGTCTACGGGTGATTATCCCGTTTGTCGATATGATGCGCAAAATCAGCATCCGGATAGTTACTCTGCCGGTGGATAGCCAGCAAGTCATTACTAAAGATAATGTTTCGATTGATGTCGCCGCGGTGGCTTACTACCAAGTCAAAGACCCAATTAAATCTGTAGTGGAGATTGAAAACGTCATCAGCGCCACTTACCAAATTGCTCAAACTACTGTGCGCAACGTCGTCGGCCAGAGTTCGCTTGATGAAGTTTTGAGCCAAACCGCCTCAATCAATGACAAAATTAAAAAAATCCTCGATGTGGCCACTGTTAGGTGGGGGATCTACGTTAATACCGTTGAGTTAAAAGATATAAAATTGCCCGATACTATGCAGCGAGCCATGGCCAGACAAGCCGAAGCCGAACGCGAGAAACGGGCCAAGATTATCGCCGCCGAAGGTGAAGCCCTGAGTGCTAAAAAGCTAGGTGAAGCCGCAGACATAATCAACGCCCATCCGATTGCCTTGCAGTTGAGAAACTTGCAGACTCTAGTAGAAATTGCTGACGAAAAAAACAGCACTATCATCTTCCCGGCTCAATTCATGAGCACGGTAGAAGACGTTAAAAACTTCCTGGCCAAAGAAAAGAAATAGATGGACCTGTCCAAACTTCCCAGCACATTTTATAGGGTGTCGCTGAAAGTAATCGTCCTGGACGACCAGGCTCGTCTATTGGTGGGCCGAGTGGATGATGGATCTTACGAATTGCCTGGCGGCGGTTTTGAACATAATGAAACAATCGAAGAATGTCTAGATAGAGAACTGGAAGAAGAATTAGGCGTGAAGATAAAATCTTTGGGTGGAGTTGTTTGCTTATACCGAAATGATAATCCGAGAGGATTTAAATCTATAAAAATCGCGCTGGAAGCTATTTTAGAAAACCATGATTTTAAATACGGCGAGATTACGGAAGCAAAATTCGTATCAAAAGACGAGTTTCTAGATTTGCCTTTTTCTCAAGACGAAGATGGCATAAAGAATTGTGTGAATAAAATTTGGCCGGAATAAATATGGTGGCTCCTCCCAGACTCGAACTGGGGACACAAGGCTCTTCAAGCCTCTGCTCTACCAACTGAGCTAAAGAGCCACGCTAAGTAATTCTATTACAGATGCGCACCTCTTAGCAATGCAGACCGATTTTTCACAGCATCGTTGTTGTGGTTTTTGCGTATTCCGCTTTTGTCAAAAATATGGTGATAAAATAGAAAACACAGTAAATGGAGGTTTTAACTGTAAGGAATATTACTGCGTCTTGTTCGCATAAAGATAAAGTTAGTTCATCAACTTACTAGGAGGGTCTCACATGGTCAGATACAACGTTCGTAATGGAATAAAGAAAATTAGAACTAAGCTGTTCGTTTCAGTAGCGACTCTAGGTCTGCTGCTGGGCGGAGGCGGCATTTCGCTAGCGATGTTCGGCACAGCCCATGCCATTTCACCGGTTTGGAATGTTACCGGAAGCTATCAAATTAACGTTGAATACCAAAGCGTTAATTATCCAGAGACTTTAGACCTGACACAGTCAGGAACTGCCATCACGGGCGGGGATTTGAACACAAATCCGCCAGCAGCCGCATCAGCATTTACGGTAACAGGTGGTTCTGTTTCCGGTAATAGCATAGACATTTCTGCGACGCAGGTTGCGTCTACTCTAGCGGTGCATTTTGCTGGAACGATTGCTCCCGCCGGTTCAATGAGCGGCAGTTGGAATGACGTAACCCCGGGTGCAAGAGTAGGTACTTGGGCAACAACTTCCGGAGCTGCAACAATGTTTTCCGACAGAAATTTTGACATAGCCAAGGATAAAAACCTGAGCCCAGATCAATGTTCCCTAACCCGGCAAAGCAGAAAAGTGGTCGACGTCAGCTTTAAGCTAGTCAACGACTTTGACTCCGCTGTAGGCGGCAATGCCTGGGCTAATGACACCATCAACCGCAACCTAGACATCTGGAACACCAGCGGTAACAATTACTGTGCGATTGTCAGCGACAACGGCAGTATTGTGACATTTAATGGTCCTAGCCCTAACGGGACCGGCAATGTAGATGCCGGCATCAAGGGAAATATGGACGGCGGTTACCGAACAGTAGCCTTTACTGGCGCCTTCGCTGGAAACGCTCTTTACAAAACACATGGCAACTTAGGCACATTCGATTTGGCCTGCAGCCCTTCGACCGCCCCCGGATATACATGTGACGGTACGCATCCTAACTTTGGTAACTATTTCAGTGATGTAGACGCTAATAGTGTTGGTTTGGCTTGGTGGGGCTGGGAGTACAACACCTGCCAAAACGGCAGCTGGATTAACTCTATAGACGCCAACTTTGGAGACATAACTGGCAACGCTCCAACCGGACGCGATAAAGATAAGTGTCAAGGCGACAACGACAGCCATCACCACGATCACGACGGTTTTCGTTGGAACCAAAGCTTCTTTAACCGCTTCGGAGAAAAACACTTCGGCCCCCGCGGCTAGTAAACTATAGCCGAAGAACTCATTAAACACAGGCCCAAAATCAGGCCTGTGTTTTTTATTTAACCAGTTTGCCGTCGGACAGGCGGAACTTGGCGTCGGTCTTGCCGGCAATTGATAAATCGTGCGTCACCACTATAATGGTGGTGTTTTGGCTTTTGGCCAGGTGATGCAATAGGTCAAAAATTACTTTACCGGTTTGGGAATCCAGATTACCAGTAGGCTCGTCCGCCAGAATCAGCTTGGGCTGGTTGGCCAGCGCCCGGGCAATCGCCACGCGCTGCTGTTCGCCGCCGGATAATCGGCTGGGTTTGCGGATCTGTTTGTTAGCATCCAAACCGACTTTTTCTAATAATTCCTGGGCTCGCGGCCGGCGTTCGGCCTTGGGTACTTTAGCAAATTCCATAGGCAGCATAACGTTTTCGATGGCCGTAAGGTTTGGGATAAGGTTATAGCTCTGGAAAACAAAGCCGACATTTTTGGCCCTAAATTCTACCAGGGCGCTATCTTTAAGTTTAGAAATATCGCGGTCATCAACTTCAATCGACCCGCTGTCCGGTTTTTCTAAGGCACCGAGCATAGACAGCAGTGTGCTCTTGCCACTGCCGCTAGCACCGATAATGGAGGCAAAGATTCCTTCCGGGACTTTTAGCGAAACGTTACTGATGGCATCAACCGTTGTATCGCCGGAATTGTACTTTTTGGTTATTTTGGTTACATTCAACATTTTATTCGGCCCTCATTACTTCTGCCGGCCGGACTTTGGCAATTGACCAAGCTGCGAAGCCGCTGCCGACAACTGCGATTATTACCGCCGTTAATAAACCGTAGATAATCACGCTCCAGCCAACCGCCGTATGGATATTGGTAACACTTTGGCGCAGACCACTGCCGCCCAGCCGGAAGCCTAAGCGACCGCCGCCATTGCCATTGCCGTTGGCGCTAACCGCTCCACTCTGGCCACCGCCAGCGCCGCCGCCCGCAGCGAACGAAGGGCCCGCGGCCGTGGATGACGTGCTTGTAGAGCTGTTTTTAACCAGCGCGTTAGTCACCGGGTTGCTAGCCACAACCCCGATAATAATGCCGATGACGGCTGCCAGTAAGGTGAAAGTAACGGCCTCGGCCACAAATTGCAGGCTGACTTTTAAGTTAGAGGCGCCAATCGCTTTTAGCACGCCGATTTCGCGGCGGCGTTCGCGTACAATCATTATCATAATCAGCAAAATAATTACGGCGCCGGCGACCACCGCGCCAATTAAGCTGTATAGCGAAATCGACTTGACGTTTTCCAGCGGCGAAATAACCGCCTGTTCCGTGTCCTGGCTGCTGGTGACATCGGCCGTCGAGCCCAAACTATCCTTTACGGCTTGGGTCACGCTACTAAGGTTTTCGACCGAGTTAACTGTAACCACCGCGCCGGTTAAGTCGCCGGTTTGGGTGGAAAGTTTTTGGACGGTAGCCAGCGGCATTACCAGTTCGCCGTTAGAGAACTGGTTGCCGGAATCAAAAATCCCGTCAACTGTAATTTGAGTGCCGTAGGCCGTAAAGGTCGAACCAGCGACCAGGTTATTTTTGCTAGCCAAGGCCGTACCCACCAAAGCCACATTATCTGTGCTGTTGGCGTCAAAGACTTTACCGGATTTTAAGCTGAAAGTTCCGCCGCCCTGAGTGCTGGCTAAGTTTGTGGGGTCGGTAGTGCCAATAACCGTCACCGGCGGCGTGAAGTTAGCTGGGGTAGTGCTGTCTGAGGAGCCGCTAGTGCCGCCGCCAAAGCCGCCGCGGGCCGCGAACCGCTGGCCGAGCTGGCCTAAATCGATTGATGACTGCAAATTAGTATCGCTGCTGGTTAAGCGGTCGTTCAAGGTTTCGGTTACCTGCGATACATTTGGCAGTGCTTTAACTTTATCCAGCTGGCTTTGAGTCAGCGGGTTACCGCCGCCGTCAAAACCGCGCACCCCAGCCGGAGAGATGGTGATGGTGTTGCCCACCGAGCTTTTAACCGTTTGGATTTTTTGGTCAACGGCTTTATGAGCCAGTAGCATTGATAGCGCCAAGCCGATGCTCAGTGACAAAATCAAAGTAATCGCTAGCGTACGGGTTCTGTTTCTGAAGGCATTTCGGACGCCGCGGCTGACTACGTTCATTAATTTTTCCTATTTAATGTATCTATACGCCGACAATACAGCTTAATTCTGAGTAAATGCTGAATCCCAGCCGGACATTAGCAACCTTTGCTTTTAACAGGGGTATTTGCTACAATCTAGGCTGTTCGAGTGTACTTTTGTTCTCACCCAAATTTTCAAATCGGGCCCTAATAAACGTTTGAAAATTTGAGACTGCGCGGGTGTAGCTCAGTTGTTTAGAGCGCGTCCTTGCCAAGGACGAGGCCAGGGGTTAGAGTCCCCTCACCCGCACCATTTATTTTCGTATCTGTCATCTTTTGTATACCAGATGACGCAATTTGCACCTATTAGCGATGTAGCCAATGTTTCCGAGCTTCGTAGCCAATTATTGCAAGTGTATAGAAAATTATGTCGGCACTAAACTTACCGACTAAGAAGCCAACGGGATAAGGGTGTATGTATTGGGGTGTTATATACATAAGATACGGACGGATGATGAAGTTATCCAATATCTCGGCGGGCAAAAACTCAACTAGTAGGTTAGTACTAGCTGTAGCTACGGCCAGCGAGACACGTTTAGCCAGTGGACAATGCTGGTACTTTCTACTGTTTAGGAGCAGTTCGGTTGTAATAAAATAGCCGTAGAAGCCAATGCCTTCGCCGACCCAGCCCAAAGCAGCAGCGGCAATATACGAGTGGGTGTGGCTGTATACTAGCCACGCTGCTGCAAGTGCACCAATCGTACCAAGGACTTCAGCAGGAATGTACCGATTAAGCCATTCTCGTGTCTTACCTCTGAGTTTTATGTGGTTCATGCCGCTGCACACAGTCTAGCAAATACTATTGATATGGCACTTCTGAGCTATTGCGCCAACGAGCAGTCCCATCAGTAACTTCGCGTAAACTTTTTCCCAGGTACTGGACCAATAAAAATTCCCACCTTTATGATGGGAATTTTTTCGTGAAGTGATTTTTATTTTTGAAGTATTAGCGACTGTGAAGTGTAGTGTAAATTGTTAGCGGCGGTTAGTGCGGCGCGTTGCCATACTAGCTGACCATTTGCCGGCCAAGCTTAGCAGAGCTATCGATAGTGCGATAGCTACGATGAAAGCGCCGAGACCGAGTGGGTGGCTCCATGCCCATGTTTCCATGTATGCTCCTTTTTTAGCCCCACCCGTTAATATTTGTAATTAAACAATACCGCTTTTGTTAAAATCCCGCAAGGGGGATAACTGTTGTAGATTCCTTACTTTAAGCTGAGCGCACAAACTGAAAACAACCCCCAGAAGGAAGTCATTTTCAATGGTGGGCGAGGAGGGACTCGAACCCTCAAGCCTTATCGGCAACGGATTTTAAGTCCGCAGCGTATACCAGTTCCGCCACTCGCCCGATAAATTTTGGAGGCGCGTACGAGATTCGCACTCGTGTACAGGGTTTTGCAGACCCTTGCCTAACTCCTCGGCCAACGCGCCATTCATCAACAATTATACTTTTTCTGCCGGCTATCCCCTATACCTGGCTGTCTATTTTTTTATGGTCTGGCGTTCCTGGCGAACCATCCAGTTTTGGACATTGTAGAACCGGTCGGTACCGGAGTTGGCCGCGGTGCGTTCGTAGTTGAATACCGGACCGCGGGTGATATATAGATAATTCGGCTGGTACATCGGCATTGCCGGTAAATCTTTATCCCACTGGGTTAAAAAGGCCCGGTACTTTACCGCCCTGATAGCCGGGTCGGCGCGGGTACGGCCAGCCTCGACGGATTGGTCGGCAACCGTGGATTTATATTCGCTTAAGTTGAGATGCCCCTGCGAAGTGATTGAGGCCTGGGAGCTGTCCCAGTAAGCGTAAACATCCGGATCTACGCCAATCGAAATGCCGTAGAGCAAGGCATCGTAATCGTGGTTGGAAATCACCGAGCCCTGGATGTCATCACGGCTGAAGTAGCTGACCTCGGCTTTAACGCCCAACCTAGTCCAGGCTTGTTGCAGGAACTGGGCGGCTTTAGTGTAGTTGGGCGTATCCTGGGCGCTGAGGTTAAAGGTTAGTGGTTTGCCGTCCTTAACTCTAATGCCGTCGGCGCCGCGGACCCAGCCATCTTG
>Ga0265316_10002853_pt1 | contig 17685 bp, 20 predicted proteins | sample 4522metaG_FD_202092 | JGI IMG/M metagenome (GOLD analysis project Ga0265316, IMG submission 202092) | Rhizosphere microbial communities from Carex aquatilis grown in University of Washington, Seatle, WA, United States - 4-5-22 metaG | ecosystem: Host-associated > Plants > Roots > Rhizosphere >... | reverse complement strand
ATAGACTTTACACGTGCAATGAAATTAGCACTTGCCACAGGCGGTGAATTATTTGCTCATCATGGAATTGAACTCGGGTTCAATCATTTCCTATTAGGGTTCCAAGGACGACTTTTTAGTTTTTATGAAGACTTCTGTTTCATAGAGGTAGTGGAGAAATACACTGCCGTTGGAAGTGGTAGTCGATTTGCACTTGGTTCACTGTACAGTACAGAGAATAGTGACCTGACAAGTGAGCAAAGGATAGAATTAGCCCTTGAATGTGCAGAATATTATGACGCTTATGTTATGGGTGATTATGATATAGTATCAATACCACGAGAAGACCCTGTTGACAAAGCAATGGGCGATATATTGGCGAAAGCCCAAGATAAGATGAGTGAGGACGAAGGTGATTAAAACGCCTTCTTACAGTAAAAAATTAAACGTATTAAACTCATGTGAATTTTTAATAAAGTACCATGGATTCTGTTATAAAAGAGGTCATGGGGAACACACCTTGACCATAGAGGAACCAAGCCATATACTTGGCATGGACAGGTACGCCGACTACATAGAATTAAGAGATTTAATACCATTATACTTTGAAGACCTTGAAATAATAAACCAGAGAGGATGCTTTAAAATACAAATAAAACATAAAGGAGATTAGATTATGGCATACGACTGGGCAATAGTACGTAGAGAATATGTACAAGGCTGTCCAGACACGGAAGGTGAAATACGCAAACCAACCCTGCAATTTCTCGCAGACAAACATGGACTCAGTATGTCCACGTTAAAGAAACGAGCAGCAAAAGAGAAATGGGTACAGGAACGGAACATTTTTAGTGCAAAGAAAGAACAAGAGGTCATGCAACACCGTATGTACATTATGGCTGGTGAGGCGGCTGCTTTTGATAGTAAATCCTTGGATGCAGCGAATGCGGGTATTGAGGATGGTTTGAGAAGGTTAAAACAATCTGACCTTTCCAATAATGATTTTCATAAACTAAGTAGTGCACTTGTTAATTTCCAAAAGATAGGTAAACTTGCACTTGGCGAGCCAACTGAACATGTACAGTCTGATAATAAACACGATGTGAGTATAGATGACAAAGACCCTGACAGAAGAGCAGATATTACAGATTTATTCCAACGATGGGATGAGAAAGCAGATTAGTCCCGTTGAATTGGCCAAGGTCGATACTCAGTTCAAGTATATGAGTCCTGCTCACATTCTGGAAATCAACAGGTTCTTGTTACAGATAGCAGAGCGTAAGATTAAACGCTTTGCTGTTTTCTTGCCTCCACGTCATGGTAAGTCTGAACTTATCAGTAAATATTTTACAGCATGGTACCTTGCAACACATCCTGATGATAGGGTTATACTTGCAAGTTATGAGGCTGATTTTGCTGCGACATGGGGAGCAAAGGCAAGAAATATAATCGAAACACATGGAAGTGACTTTAAAGATAACATTACCATTGATGAAAACAGTAAGGCAAGGAATAGATGGGATATAAAAGACCACAACGGTGGAATGATGACCGCTGGTGTAGGTGGCCCTATCACAGGTAAAGGTGCAGACTTACTAATTATTGATGACCCTGTGAAAAACTTTGAAGAGGCTAACAGTGCCACCTATCGTGATAAAGCATGGGATTGGTACACTACAACCGCTTATACAAGGTTAGAACCAGATGGTGCAATTATACTTATTCAGACACGATGGCATGAAGATGACCTTGCAGGAAGGATCCTCGCCAACAGTAAAGAAGATTGGGTTATACTCGAACTGCCCGCATTAGATGAACATGGACATGCACTATGGCCTGAACGATTCAATACAGAGGATATTAACAATATAAAGGAAGAAATAGGCAGTTACCAGTTTGAAGCGTTATATCAACAACACCCACAACCTGCAACAGGTGGATTACTCAAACGTGACTGGTTAGATTATTATGATAAAAAAGGATTAAACATAGCAGCATTTACCAAATACACAGGTTGGGATTTGGCAATAAGTACCAAACAAACAGCCGATTACACATGCAGTTGCACAGTAGCCCATAACACCAAGACTAATGATATATATGTACGGGATTGGACACGTGACCATATAACATTTCCAGAACAGTTAAGCATGGTTAACAGTCAATATGACAAGTACCACCCTATGTTGATTGGAATAGAAACCAACGCATACCAAGCAGCATTACCACAACAACTGTTAAAGGATAGGATATTACCTATTAGGAACATGCCAAGTGTTAAAGATAAAGTGACACGTATTACTTCTACTTTTACAATGTTTGAACAGGGCAAAGTACACCTGCCCAAAGACCACCCGTTACTTGATGAATTTGAGAAAGAATATACCACGTTCCCAAGAGGAACACATGATGACCTGTTAGACGCAACGGAGATGGCAATAAGCCTGTGTAGTCAAGGCGGTGGTAATCCTTACGGTACATCTGGTGCATCCTATGAATTCAGCCGTGCAAGAAGGAATAAACAAAGAAGATAATATTGGAGGATTTTTATGGGAATAACAGACAGTATCAGATTAAGATTACAGGCGGCACTATCACCCCAACAGATGACAACGCAGATGTCACGTTCAACCAACAGGGCAATGAATGACTTTGAACACTTGTTTGGTATTAAATATAAACAGACTGGTGATTTAACTTTTAAAGAGTATGATAAAATGATGCAGGACTCGCAAATTAAAGCGGGTTATGAACTTATCCGTATGTTCCTTTTAACACGTAAACTCATCATTACACCGGCATCAGATGACCCAAAGGACAAGGAAATCGCAGATGCCATTGAAGACATGTTCAATAACATGGACTATCCACTGCGTAAGGTAAGAAACGACATATACAGTGCATTACCTTATGGTTACAGTGTAGGTGAGATTATATGGAAATATAATGAGGATACAGACTTAACAGAACTCAAAAGGATACGCCCTATTCCAATCAGTACATTACAGAACTGTTTTAGTTATGATGAGAACGGTGACCTTGACACTATCACACAAACAATTGAAGGTGAAGACCCTATACCTATTCCCGCAGAGAAGTGTCTTGTTTACAGTTATGATGAGAAGTTTGGTGACCGTAGTGGTAGAAGTATCCTTGATGCTTGTTATGATAACTGGTATATGAAACAAAAGGTACTGGCTATGTGGAATGTGTTTTTAGAGAAACACGAAGGCCCTACACTTGCAGCGTTCCTTGAAAACCAACAATTCAAAGAGGACGCAATAGATGGATTGGAACAGATACATGAAGGCCGTGCAAACATTACCATGGGTCAAGGTGACCGTTTAGAAGTTATTGAATCATCACATCGTGGTGAAGGTTTCCAGACAGCAATCGAGTATCATGACACCATGATATTTAGGAAAATGAATATTGGAACTATGATATTAGGCCAGCAAAATGGTCGTGGTGCCTATGCACAAAGTCAAACACAAAATGATGTGTTAAACGTATTCCTTGATGGTGTTAATGAAGATGTTGCAGCCGAATTACAGATTAAAGTTCAGGAATTATGTGATATGAATTGGGAAGGTATTACAGACTATCCCACAGTATCATTTGAACTATTTGAACAAAAAGATTTACTTGGACTTATACAGGCATTAGAACCTTATGTAAAGGATTTATCCATAGACCCTAACAGTGGATGGTTTAAACAGTTAATTGCCGATGTTGTTAGTAGATACAGTGATGTTGACACTTCTGATTTAACAGAAGAGAAGAACGACCAACAACCAATCGAGAATATTCAACAACCTATTCAGCAACATAATCAACAACCTACTAATCTACCAGATAATGGAGAGGTTACACCAACACCAGAAGAACAGAAAACCAGTGCAGACCAAGCCAATATGATAGGCGATGTCAACAACGCATTCAATATAAACAAGAAGTGATAAGCCATGTCTGTTGATGAGAAGAAACTGTCATTGTTAAAGAAACGCCAACGGTTAGGTGAAACTAAACTTGAAAACATACTCATACGAGTAATGAAAGGACAGAAAACCGTACTTGGCAGAGCAAAGACAGTTGATGTACTAACCAGTTTAGTAGGAGCAAATATATTCCTTAAACCTTCCAGTGCGGCAGACATGGCTGAGTTCAAGGCATGGGTTGATAAGTTATACAACTTTGGATTACACTATGTTGACACCACACCACCTGAACATGTCAAGTTAATGTCAGATATTGTACAGGAGAAGGTGATGGGGTTTGTATCCAAGATGGGTGACGATATAAAAGACGATGCGTTGAAGATTGTTTCTGATGGGGTTAAACAAGACCTATTACCTTATGATATATCAAAGCAACTGATACAACAGTTGGATATAAGTCAAACACGTGCCAAGGCCATTGCCCGTACAGAAACAATGAGGGCAAGTAACACAGCATCATTCTTACAGGCCAAAGAGAACGGTAACACCCACTTTGTTGTTGATAACCGAGAAGAGGCGTGTGAAGAATGTGTAGATGAATATGAAGGCCAAGTGTTCACGATAGGTGAAGATGACGGTGAACTGCCACCATTACATGTAAACTGTGCATGTGTTGCCGTGTATTTTAATAACCAAGACGATGCCAGTGAATGGTCAGACCAATTACAAACAGAGAACAAAGACCAAAGAGTAGAGATAGAAGATAAACAAGGATTTCCCATACCCACTGATGGTACAGGCCAATATCCTAACACACCAGAACCCAAGGGGAAATCAACATGACAACAAGACATACATTCACAATCATGGCAAGTGACCAACCAACCAAGCGAAGGCGTGTTGGTGATGGTGTCAGTCTAATATTAACAGATGATAAGGGAAAACTAAAAGCCCAATCATACGAGTTTAATCCAGAGAAATACACATTTGAAGAGGCCCAAAGTTGGATTGACAAAGCAGGGGTTGATTATATTAAAAAGATTAATGCAAATTTAAGTTTAAAAGCATGGGATGGTAGTGCATCCAATTATACGCTTGAACAATGGAAGAACGCATGTGTAATGAAGGTATGTGACAAGGATGTTAAGGATTGTTACAAATTACCAGTCAAAACACCTGATGGAACATTAGATGAAGGCGGTGTAAAAGCAGCATGGGGAGTGTTAAATGGTAGTATGGGTGGAGTTAAAGCCTCACCTGAACTTATAGCACAAGCCAAGAAGACAGTTGACGGTTATTACAGTAAACTTGGAATTAAACACACAGTTAATGCAGCAAGGCCTGATGGTATGATTTGGAGTAAAGGTATTCATCATGTTTATGTTAATGATAAGCCGGCACGAATCAAAGTGCCACAAGAAACTATAATGCAGACATTTCAAAGCATCCGTGACATAATCAACCGTGATGGACGCATGAGTATAGGAATTGACCACCTATCTGATGATATATTGTTACAGAATGAAATCCTTGCCAAAATGAACCTACTTGATGTAGGGGATGTAACCAAAGTAGGCACGGATGGGGATAGTATATTCCTATTAGATAGTGAGTTAACCAATGATAACATCCAAGAATTGTATGACAAAGGAGAAATTAACGCTTATAGTATCGTTGGAGGCATAGACGCAAAGCCATGCCCAACCGGCGAAGTAGATTATGTTGTTGAAAATGTAAATGTTGAACGGGTGGATTTCGTAAATGAAGGCGGTTGCCAGATATGTAAGACAGGTGTTCAACCAAACGAACTGATTTTAACATCAAAGAATGCAAATATGGAGGATAAAAGTATGACAGAAAATGAAGTTAATCCAACAGAAACTGTGGAGGAACCCCAAGAAGTGGTTACTAATGAAACAGAACAAGTAGATGAAACAGAAGTCGAAACAAGTGAGAATGTTGAAGAGAATGAGGTTATTGTGGAACCAGAAACACCCGCAACACCAGAGGGCTTTGACCCTGAGAAATTCAAAGAATCAATAATAGATGGTGTTGTTGAGAAATTAGGTGGCAAGAAACCCAAAGAAGTCAAAGCATCTGACAGTACAGAATTTGATGTTAAAACAGAAGTTGATGCACTGATTATGTCTGGTAAAGCCGTCCCTAAACAAAGGGAAGCATTAACCATTATGGCAAAGGCGACATCACCAGAGGCATTTAAAGAGATGGTCGAGAAAATGCCAAAGATTGTTTCAATGGAAACCAGAGCCAAGTTTGCTAAGGTAGAGGAACAGTCTAAACCCAAGAAATCTAAACCTAAAACTTGGGATGAGGAATACGGCGAATTAGCCAAGCATTTCAGAATTAAATAAAATTTTTATACACAAGGAAGTGAATTATAATGGTAGTTAGAACAAACGAATACAAAAATTTCCCAAGGAAGACTGTTAACGCTTACGAGGGAACATTAACAAGATACACAAACAGTGTATCACCTAATGGTGGAGTTAACGATGGAGCAGCCGTATATTCTGCACCTCTTACAACTGGTGATTTAGTAGTAATATACCAACACACCAACAATGGAGAACTCCAAGTACAAAAAGCAGCCGCAGGCGTTGATGTTGTACACGGTATTGTCATTTCAGAGCCAGAAGGCATTGACAACACCACAGCGACAGGTGCAACACCTACATCCACATACCAGAGAAGGGTTGACATAGCATTCTTTGGAATTGGAATCATTGAGTTAGTTGTATCTTCAACAGGTGCAGTTAACCCGGGTGACATAGTAGGATTAGACAGTGATGAATCCATGCAAGTGGAAACACAGATAGCATACAACGGTGCAATAACTGTTGCAACCAATGGTGGATTTGTAGCCATGTCCTATGGAACAGATGGAGAGTACATACCTATACTCGTCGGCACAAGCCTATTCATAGGTAACTAAATTATTTAAATATTTTACATTAAGGAGGAAATTATTATGGTACTTACAATTGACCCACGGCAGGCATTGCAGCCAGTATTTGTTGAAGGCATAATGAATGTCAAGACAGAACAGAATTTAGACTTTATAAACATATTCCCTGAAATCACCACACAAGACCTTTCATTCAGTTACTTTGAAGATGTAACTAATGCAGGTGCAGACATAGCATCAGGGGTACAGGGTACACCTGCTCCATTAAGTGAACTTGGTGAACTTTCAGAGATTGAAGTTTCCCGTATCACTATGAAACATGGGAACATGGAAAGGTTCGGTTATGAATTAAGATTCTCAGAAAGGAGTTTAAGAGAACCTGCGTTCATAGACGAGATTTCAAGGGCATACGATAGGGCTGCCTTTGGTATGAGTAAAAAGATGAACGATGATGTCATTACTCTCTTAGAGAATGTTTCTAACGACATTACAGAGGTTGACGGTGCAGCCGCATGGAGTTCAGCAAGTGCAACCCCTGTTGAAGACATATTATCCTTTGTACAGGCAAGTATGGTTGAAGGATACCCATACGAAATGGACACACTCTACTTAGAGAAGGTTAACTACTTTGAACTACTCAAATACCTGCAAGGTATAGACCTTAACTGGGTACGTGACCCTCTATCAGCCGATGGTAGAGTTATGCCTGTTATAAACGGTGTTAACATTAACAAAGTTTACAGTACACAACTTGCACATGCCTCATACATAGGACTTGACAGTAGATACCCTGCCGTTACAACCTATAAATACTTAGACCCTGTGCACAGCACCATGGAGAATGGAAGAATAAACGTTAACAAATATCAGGAAACCAAATTCCCATACAACCATGTTGTAGAAATATACGCAGAACGTGGATACGCACTTAAACTGCCTAACGCAGTTTCATACAAAACATCCAACATTTAAAATTCCCCATTTCTTTTTTAGGGAATTATTTTACATATTTTTTTTAGATAAATATTTTCAAATTGAAAACTTTATCACCCCTTCCCACCGTGTCACCGAAGGCCGGTGGCTCTATCACTTTCACTGTCCAATAGATGTGACCACTTATAGCGGTTGAATAGTAGTGGACGTGTTCATGAACAATTTAAATTAAAAAACAAGAGAGGAATGATTATAATGGTAGTACCAAAATTATCACATTGGGATAGAACTTATGCAGCAATTGTTGCAGGAACCCTTACATCAGCCATGATTGGCGACAATGAAATAGTAAACGCTGATATAAACAGTGCAGCGGCAATAGCATTCAGTAAACTCGCAGCCCTTGATAGTGCAAAAATATTAGTAGGAAGTGCCGGCAATGTGGCTACAAAAGTAGCCATGACCGGTAATGTAGCAATAACCAATGCGGGTGTAACAACTGTTAAAGGTGTACAATATCAACATCACACAGGTAAAGCAATAGCAGATTTAACAGCGGTGTTTGGCGACCCCGCAGGATTAGCAGATGGAACTATCGGTGTTTATAAAAATGACACGGATGCTAAGGTTTATCATGTATCAGTTGTTGGTGGAGTGTTCTATTTACTTGAACAGACCGCAGTATTAGCATAAGGACGGTGGTATAAATGACCGCCAAGTCTTTTAACGCAAGAATGATGACATTGGCCCAAGCAGAACTTGGAGCAATCCACACAATTGTAGGATTGAATGCAGCACCCGGTATTGCAGCGGTAACGGCAGCATGGAAAGCATGTAAGAAAACAATAAGTAAATCAGCGATTGTTAGACAATGGCGACTAATAAACGGGTTATGAACCAACAGTGGAGGGATTAAACTATGACAACAAAGGTTTATTTCCCAAGTAATGCTACTGTAAATGATACTATACCCTATGATACTGTATGGAACACCACAACCCAAATGATGAGGGCACTTGTAACACCCGGCAGTAAAACCAACTCTGCAATAGGTTACAGTACATTATACGCTGACAGTACTGCCACAATCCGTTACAATGGTTTTGCTCAATATTATTTCCCAATCACTGCTCAAACAGTATCAGGTACTATTACAAGTCAGATAGAAGCGTTTGAAAGTAACGCTGCCTTTAATGGTACTTATGTGATGAGCATAAGGGTTATGTATTACTCTGGTGGTACATGGAACCTTCGAGGTCAACCATTAACTGTTGTAAACAGTAACCCAACCTATACCAATAACGAGTTAAACACATCTGTTAGGAATGTAACATTAAAGAACAGTTCTAACAGTTCACCTTTGACCTTATCATCTATTACAGCGTCAGAAGGGGATTATCTTGTTATTGAGATTGGTGTAAGTGAAACATGCAGTACTACATCCTATTATGCACGTATGTATGGTGGGGATGTCAGTGCACAGTCTGATTTACCCGTTGACCAAACAACAACAGCAACCACATATAACCCTTGGTTATTATTTAACACTACTGTTACACCACAGACAGCCGTGGCTTTAACAGGCACAAGTGGTATAGTATCAAATCTACCCGCTGCAAGTTTAACGGTTAAATATCCATGTACTGGTAGTTCTGCTATTCAGAGTGGAGCATCAGCCGATAAACTTACACAGTTTGTTACAGGTACAAGTGGTGTACAATCCAATGTTCCTAACGCTACATTAACTACAAAATATGTTTTAACTGGTTCATCAAGTATTGTAAGTAATGTTCCCAATGCTACTTTAAGTCACAGTTATGTATTGACAGGTAGTTCAGGGATACAATCAAACTTACCCAATGCCACTTTAACAGTGGTTACGGGTGAAGTTGATAATCTTACAGGTACAAGTGGCATTCAATCGAATGTTCCTAATGCCTCGTTAACGGTTGGTTATCCATGTACTGGTTCGTCTGGTATTGTAACAACTGTATCCAGTGCAACATTAACTAATAAATATGTATTAGTTGGTTCAAGTGCTGTTCAGTCAAGTGTAACCAATGCCACATTAACTACAAAATATGTTTTAACTGGTTCTGTTGGTATTACCTCCAATGTACTTAATAGTACATTATCTGAGTTGATTACGGGTTCAATAGCCATACAATCAAATGTACCTAACAGTACATTATCTCAGTTAATCAGTGGTTCAATAAGTATTCAGTTAAACGTACCAAATAGTACTTTAAGTCACAGTTATGTCTTAATAGGCTCATCAGCGATTGCAAGTAATGTACCAAGTGCATCCTTGACAGATAAGTATGTCCTTACAGGCAGTATAACTTGTCAGAGTAATTTACCTAATAGTACATTAACACAGTTTATTACTGGTTCAATTGCATGTTTATCTAATGTACCGAGTGCTACATTAACCAACAGTTATGTATTAACTGGTAGTAGTGGTATCCAATCCAATGTACCGAATGCAAGTTTAACAGTTAAGTATCCGTTGGTTGGAAGTACAACCATACAATCCAGTGTACCTAATGCGAGTTTAACACATAATTATGTACTTACGGGCTCATCGGCAATAGTATGTAATGTACCCAATGCCAACATGCTTGACACGGATTCGTTACTTGGAAGCGTTACAACTCAATCAAATGTGCCTGATGCAAGTATAACAGTTAAATATGTCCTTACAGGGTCAAGTGCAATAGTAAGTAACGTGCCCAACAGTACATTATCAGAACTGTTGACAGGTACAATAACAAATGTAAGCAATGTACCTAACGCTAATTTAACGGATAAGTATGTCCTTGTTGGTTCAAGTGCGATAATATGTAACGTACCAAATGCCAGTTTACTTGTTACAGATTCGTTACTTGGTAGTACGGCCATTCAATCGAATGTGCCCAATGCAACCTTAACGGTTAAATCTGTACTCACTGGTTCAACGGGTATTGTAAGTAACTTGCCTAACAGTGCGTTAACTCAGTTTATCACTGGTTCGAGTGCCATTCAGTTAAATGTACCTACTGCTAATTTAACCGATAAATATGTTTTAACTGGTAGTATAGCAGTTCAGTCAAATGTACCAAACGCCACTTTGTTGGTGGTCGCAGGTGACTTGGATTATCTTACAGGGTCAATTGCAATTCATTCTGGTGTATCAGACGCTACCTTGGATAATAAGTATATATTGACAGGTTCAAGTGCGATAGTATGTAATGTGCCTGATGCCTCATTGAGTGACAAGGATTCATTCACTGGTTCAATCACAATTCAATCCAGTGTACCAAATGCAAGTCTGACAGAGAAATATGTTTTAACTGGTAGTGTAACTGCCCAGTCCACAGTATCCGATGCTGTTTTAATTGGTAAATACCCATTAACCGGCACAGTAACAATACAGTCAGATACAAGTGGTTCATTAACGAACAAGTATGTATTAAGTGGCACTGTTGCAATACGCTCCGATTTAAGTGGAGATATAATAAACCTATATGATTTAAATGGGTTAATCAGTGCACAGTCAGATGTGCCAGACGCATTCTTGGAACTTCAACACTTACATCTGACAGGTACAATAAGTATCACCTGTAACATGGATGGATACCTTGACTTTGAGATATTCGCAGACTTAGACATGACCTATAACCATACAGAGATAGAACCGTTCTTAACAAGCACAGACATAACATCAAACATGACAACCGTTGATATAGCAGAAGAATTAACAATTTAAATCTTATTTTATTTTTTTAGAGAACATTTATGAATTATTTGAATTATTTACAGGAGGATTTATTATGGGAAGTATGAGTGATTATTACGAATTAATAATTTTAGACACCCTCACAGGTAAAAACCCAAGCACAACAAGATACGTGGCATTAGTAACAACCGCAGCAACAGACGCATCAACAGGAACTACACTTGTAGAACCGGTAGGACAGAACTATTCAAGGAAATCAACAGCCGCTGGTGATTGGAACAGTGCATCCGCAGGAAGTACAAGCAACGCTAACGCAATAACCTTTGCAACACCGTCAGGAAGTTGGGGAACTGTTGTAGGATTTGCAATATGTGACGCAGCAACAGTTGGAAACGTATTAGCATGGGGTGCATTAGGTACAAACATGGGTATAGGAGCAAACGCAACCGTATCATTTGCCGCTGGTGCTCTTACAATAACATTAGACTAAAACCGTAAGGGGGTGATGGTTATTGTTACAATAACCGAAAAACAAGGAATTACATTAGATATTGCCTTCCATGATACTTATGGGAGCATTATCACACCCTCAACTATCACATATAATGTTAAAGACATAGCATCTGATACCTTCACCGTTAACCCTACCCCAGTTGACCCTGATACGTCAATTACTGTTGACATTGTATCCGATGATAATGTGATACTGGATAGGGAAAACAACAAGGAAAGAAGAGTGTTTACTATTTTATGGACATATAATAACGGACTTGGTGGCAGTAAAGAATTCCACTATACAATTAAAAGATTGGCGGGATTAACATGAGCAGTTACGCAGATGACGCAAATATAGACATATTCATGAAAGGATTGAAGGAAAGTGTCAACGATGACCTCATGGCTCTATCCCTTACCGTATCTGATAATTGGATAGACAGACAAGTTGATGGATTAAATAAATCCAAACCACCAGCATTAGTTGCACAGGCAGCCGAGTTCTATGCAGTATCATTTATCCTAAACAACTTATATGATACCAGCGATGGACAGAGTAGTGTTGCCTTATGGTATGAACAAGAAGCCAAGGACTCTATTAAAGCATACAGTGCCAAACATGAAGATAAAGACGACCTTACCAATCCTTACAGTAGCAGTTTAACACCAACACGCAGACAGATGAACAAAAACAAACGCACAGCATACGACTACTCTGATTACGAATACGTTGACACCACAAAATGGGATGCAGAGGAATGATTAGTTATGGTTAGCCTTCGTGTTAAAATAAACGACCATGGACTTGCAGAACGTTTTGGTGGTAAATCAGAACAGATAAACGCCAAAACAAAAGAGTTCATGCAAGAGTTGCTTAATGTAGTTTCTAAATGGGTAAAGCATGAAGCACCTCACGTCAGCGGTACCCTTGAAGATTCTGTGACCGTTGTTAATAGTGGTTCACAAGGTACAATGTACATTGCTGCCAAATATGGGGATGCTGTTATTGATGGACACCCCACGATTAACAGTGATAAACAGAGGCGTTTTGTATTTGCAATGCTCCGTGACAAGTATGGTGGAGAATATAAACGGAAAACACCCGGTGCAAAAGGTCATGTGGGTGGTCAACCATTTGTTGACAAAGCAATACCACACATAGAATCAGAGATAGGACAGAAGTGCAAACAATTTGAGAACTGGTTGGAGGATGTATAAATGGAAGTAACAAGAGCAATTGCAGAGGCGTTACAAGGAATATTACAGAACCTGAATGATGGTGCTGTACCCAAAGCCAATAACTACTTCGACCATGTATGGATTGGTATGCCTGAGAAAATACCAATGGGTGACCAAAACGTTGCCATAATAGTAGCGGACACAGACCCTACATATACATACGCAACAGGGCCGTTATGTGTTGGATGGGACACGGACTTTTTAATCTTTATCATGAATAAAGGAACGGTTACAGAGGCAACCCTAACTAATTATGACATAACAGACATTGTGAAGAGAGCATTACTCTCTGACCATAAAATAAGTGACACATGTCTTGGTAGTACAATTGAAGATGTAACAAGAGGCCCAGTAGCAGAAAGCCTTAAAAAACTTGTAGCAGGTAGTCAGATAACGTTGAGGTGTAGATTATGAGATTTAAATTTAAAGGAGAAAGTAAGGTTGAAATTCCAAACATAGGTATTGTAGAGCCCGGTATGGAATTCCACATAACAAATGAAGAATTATTACCAATATTTACAGAAGAATTATTTGAAACAATTAAAGATGTAAAACCGGCAAAGATGCCAAGACCAAAACAAGTAAAGAAGGAAGGTGATTAAAAATGGGATACCATTTTGGTAAAACAGCGTACATGGTAATGGCCATACAATCGGCGGCAGATACTCCAATAGCCCTTGATGGGACAAAGATAGGAGTACCTACCGTAGATGACCCTGACATGAAACCTGTCATAGAGAAAGATTACCCACAATATTATAAGAAAATATCAGCACAGGCATCTGACTATATTATAAAGAACCTGTCAGCATCAGGAACTGTTAAATATGACGCATTCATAAATGGCCCATTAGAAGCCGGTTTATATGGTGTGTTTGGTTCAGTATCCAGTTCTGCAATAGCAAACGAAACAACAGCATACATTAACACATTTACAATGGCTAACACCCTTCCTATGTGGACAATTGGTGTAGGTCGTGATGCACTTAACTATCAACGTTTTAATGATGTACGTTTTGGTAAGATGGACATGGAATTAAAACCCGGTGACAATGTAGGTCTTACCCTTACAGCACAAGGTAAAGGTGGGGATTTAACACAAGCAGCATTCACACCAACGTATCCAACAGCAAGAAGTTTCCTGTTTGACGATGTAGGTGTAACCCTTGGAGGCAGTGAAAACTGCGATGTCACAGGATTAAGCCTAAGCATAGACCGTGGGCTTAAAACAGCAAGAACAGCATGCACAGCAAGTGCACGTGGTGAAAACGTATTCTACCCTACAACCATTAACGTAAGTGGGCACATAGATATGTTCTTCCAAGATTACACAGAATATGCGTACTGGTTAGGAGGCAGTGGGGCAACAGCACCTACATTTAACCAAACAGCCGCAAATACCAAGAGAGCATTAACAATACACCTATCAGGTGACGCTATTGGTGACGGTGCACCGGCAGATAACAGTGCATTAATATTCACAATCCCTGCCATTTCATACAGCGACTCAACAATAACTGACCCATGGGATGACCGTATGATGGTTGGTTTTGACTTCACAGCACTGTACGATTCAACCACAGAAGGTGGATTGGCTGGTTCTGGTGTTATCAAGGCACAGGTTGACAGTGATTACAACGCACAGACAAGTTTGGTATAATAGCCAAACTGTATTTTTTTTATTAAAATTTTTTATTATTATTCTATTTTTATTTAAGGGTGATTTATCATGGTAGTACAAACTTATTATGAAATTTATGCACGTATAAGACCTCGTATGCGTAAAAAACGCAGGAATGTCAATCCTTATGACCCCAAAGCAACAAGGGGCGAAGTTAATTTCGATGAGGATTTATAATTATTTAATATAGACAGGGAGTGATGAACCAATGGTTGATATAGATTTAGATATAATTAAGGGCGTAAAAAGAACTGTTAAAATAAACGGTGCAGAATATACATTTAAAGATTTATCGGTGGAGGAATATCTTTTAACAGAACATAAGGCGGCAGAAATTGAAACGATGGAAGTAAGCAATGTTAAGGAAATTAGGAAAGTCGCTAAAACTGTTGCTGAGTATTTAATGGCTGTTATTGAAATAAAAAAAGAAGAGGCAGAGAAAGTTTCATTTAACCAATACAAAGCATTCCGTAAGTATATGGGAAGATTAGACCTGTACGACCAAGGATTTAATGACAGGGAAATCGAGAAGATGGAACGTGATGTTTTAAAAAAGCAAGTCAAGGAAGTGACCGATGGCCAATAGGTTGCCTCTTTATGTTGCACATGATGAGTAAGGTGCGTGGATGGTCACATGATGAAATGATGGCGATGGATAAACGTATGTTCTACCGTTACTATGGTTATTGGTATCAGGATAATCTAAGAAGGGAAGAGTACGAGAAAGAAGAGGAACGCAAACAGAAATTAAAGGATAAACCTAAACAATGGAAACAATTATAGGGAGGTGAAGACGTGGCAAGTAAAAAGATTAACATTTCAATTGAAGGTGGCTATAACGCTGGCGGTTCCATGAAAAAGGCTCAGAATGATATTAATGGTCTTAAAAACACTGCAAATGGTACAGGTGGTACTTTTAACAGTTTATCTAACCGTGTAAATACATTTGGGAATAATGTTTCCAAGAGTGCAGGTAAAGCCAAGAAAAGTTTTATGGACTTTCACAACAGTATAGGAATGGTTGGCAACGCAATGAGTGGCCTTATAGGTATAGGTATAGGTGCGTTTCTTGTGAGTTGTGTTAAGAAAGCGGCAGATGCTGATGGGCAATGGAAGAAACTGAACCAAACCCTCATAGCACATGGAGAAAATGTACAGGCGGCTGATGAACAAGTTTACAAACTTGCAAACACCTATGGTTTCGCAACAGCGGATGTAAGAGATGCTACATTGGCATTTGAAGTCAGTGGTCAAACCATGGCTCAGATAAGTAAAAGTGGTGGAGATATGAACGCCACAATGGGCATAGCCGCTGCAAAGAATATAAGTGTAGCAGATGCTGCTCACATGGTTATAACCGCATACAATGGTCAAGGCCGTGGAATGAAACAGTTGGGAATAAATATAAAGGATTATACTGATAAAACCACAGGTAAAATTAACGTTGATAAATTAAACGATGCAATTATACAGAAAACAACTGCGTCATTAGATGCACAGGGTGATTCATCAGAAGCCACTATGATGCGTATGGAGAACGCAACGGAGCATTTAGAAATAGCATTAGGTAAAGCCTTGTTACCAGTTGTTAATAAATTAACAGATGGCCTTGTATGGTTAACTAACAGATTCGATAAACTCAGTCCACACATGCAAAGTATTGTAACCGATGTCACTGCATTGGGGATTGGTTTAGTAGCAGTTAGTGCAGGGTTAAGTCCGTTAATAAGCGTAGTAACCGCCTTGGGTAGTGTAGGGAGTGCATTAAAGAGTGGTGTTAAATGGATAGCCAAATATGTAGCAGGATTAGTGGGCATCCCTAAAACCGAATCAACAACCATTACAAAGACTGTTAAAACCGTGAATGAAGGCGGTGGTGGTGGTGGAAATAACCCACCCGGCACATCAAATACCACAGGTAATGTACTTTGGGATGCTGCTAAAATAGGTGGAGGTTATGTAGCAGGCAAAGTCGCCCAAGTAGGTGCACGTGTAGCAGGAACTTCATTAACCAGTGTTGCAAGAGGTGCACTTAGTTTAGGTGCAGATATTCCCGGTGTTGGTGAGGCAATTGCAGGGTTAACCCTGCCCGGGCAAATACTCGGTAGGCCATTAACACAGTTTGAAAAGACTGCATCACCATATACACAACAACAAGCAGAAATAAAACAAAACCCACAAGGAGTATCAAGTGCACACGGTTATGGTGGTTTTAACTGGGTTGATTACGTTAAAGGGAAAGTAACAAACTTTCCTCACATGACTTTACCAAGTTATTTAACGACAGGTTTTCCTCACATAACTTTACCCACTGGTAAATTCCCAAACATACCATTCCCACAAATGCCTGCCAGTGCTGTTGCCGGTGTAAAAGGAGCACAGGCATGGATAGGTGGTGCCGCAGGAAACACAGCCTCATGGATAAACAATTTAGGCATAGGAAATCTAAGACCCGGGCCAGCACCCGCTTATGGTGCTACACCCGGCCAAACAACCACAAAACCAAGCATACAGAGTGATATTTTTGGTAAACACGGACTGTTAGATACAAGCACATTAAAACTACCTTCATTAGATGATATTAAAAACGGTATTCTTGCACCGTTCAAAAATATCCATTTCAAACTTCCTACATTGAATGATATTAAGAATGGGATATTAGGGCCATTTAAGAATATTCACTTTAAACTACCTTCATTGAATGATATTAAAAACATTGTAATGGGGCCGTTTAAGAATGTACACCTCAAATTACCTTCTATTGGTAGTATAGGTT
>Ga0265316_10002852_pt1 | contig 17687 bp, 16 predicted proteins | sample 4522metaG_FD_202092 | JGI IMG/M metagenome (GOLD analysis project Ga0265316, IMG submission 202092) | Rhizosphere microbial communities from Carex aquatilis grown in University of Washington, Seatle, WA, United States - 4-5-22 metaG | ecosystem: Host-associated > Plants > Roots > Rhizosphere >... | reverse complement strand
TCGAGTCGCTGTGCTCGAGGATCTGCCGGATCGTCTGCGCCCGCAGCGAAGGGTAGACCGGAACGGTCACATGCCCGGCCATCCAGATGGCCAGATCGGCCATCATCCACCAGGAGCAGTTTCGCGACAGGATCGCGACCCGCGAGCCCGGTTCCCAGCCCTGCGCCTTCAGGTAGCCAGCGACCCGGCGCACCTCGTAGGCCGCTTGCGACCAGGTCCACTCCCGCAGCTTGCCGCCGCCGAAGGGTTGGGTCAGGAACACACGCCCGGCCCTCTCGCGCTCCCAGCGGTAGAACCGGTCGAGCGGAAGGTTTTCGGTCATGCCGCCCCCTGGCACCGCCGCGCACCCCCTCAAACTAGCCGCTTGCGGTTTTCCTTACCCGTGGGTAAGATTAACAATAGTTAGGAATTCTGTCAACTGGTCACGGCCCTGGGTATGCCGAAGAAAGCCTTTGCCAGCCGCCGCCGGGATCCGGCCACGAAGCGCGAGGCCATCCTTGCCACCGCCGCACAACTGTTCCTCGAGAAGAGTTACGGGCGCACCTCGCTGAACGACGTGGCCCGGCGCCTCAGCATCACCAAGCCGGCGATCTACCACTACTTCCAGAGCAAGGAACAGATCCTGCTGGAGTGTTACCGGCTGGGGACCGCCATGATCGCAGAGGCTCTGGACCGGATCGCCGCCCACTGCGGCACGGGAATCGAGAAGGTCGCCGCGTTCATCTCCTCCTACGCCAACGTCATGACGGTAAACTTCGGGCGCTGCGTAATGCGGCTGGATGAAGGTGACCTGTCAGGCGAAGCCCGCGCCGAAATCCGCGCCCGCAAGAAGCAGATCGATCGCCGCCTGCGCTCGTTCGTCCAGGAAGGCATAGAGGACGGTTCGATCACGCCGTGCGATCCCAAACTCGCTGCGTTTTCGATCGCCGGCGCGCTGAACTGGATCTGCATGTGGTACGAGCCCGGCGGCCCGCTCTCTCCCGGGGAGATCGCAACACAGTTCGCGCGCACCCTGACGCAGGGCTTGGCGCGGGAAAGGAATCAGGTGCAAAGAGCATGATCGCCCTCATCCAAAAGGCGGCGGTGCTGGGAGCGGGCACGATGGGGTCCCGGATCGCCGCACACCTTGCCAACGCGGGGTTACCGGTGGTGTTGCTGGATATCCCGGCGTCTGCGCCGATTGCCGCCCAGGCCATCGAGGCGCTGAGGAAGTCCAAACCCGCGGCGCTCTTCGATCCGTCGCTGGCCGGCCGGATCGTGCCCGGCAATTTCGAAAACGACCTGGCGCTTCTGGCCGATTGCGACTGGGTGATCGAAGCCGTCACCGAGAACCTCGCCATCAAGCAGGCGCTGTTCGAGAAAGTCATCCCGCACCTCAAGCCGGACGCCATCCTCACCACCAACACCAGCGGCCTGCCGATCGCGTCGATCGCATTCGGCATGCCGCCCGGCATTCGCCGGCGCTTTTTCGGCACGCACTTTTTCAATCCGCCGCGCTACATGCGGCTGGTTGAAATCATCGCCACACCGGAGACCGACGCCGCAGCCATCGAGGCCGTCTCTGCGTTCACCGATTTGCGCCTGGGCAAGGAAGTGGTCTTTGCCCGCGACACGCCCAATTTCATCGCCAACCGAATCGGCCTGTTCACCATGCTCGAAGCCGTCCGCCTGATGCAGGAGGAAGACCTGAGCATCGAGGAGGTGGACGCGCTTACCGGCACCGCCATCGGCTGGCCGCGCACTGGAACGTTCCGCTTGGCCGACCTGGTGGGCTTGGACGTAATGGCGCACGTGGCGTCAAATTTCCCCGAGCGCCAGTTGGCTTTAGCGCCTTTCATCCGGACCATGCTCGAACGGCGCTGGCTGGGTGACAAGACCGGGCAGGGCTTCTACCGCAAGGAGAAGGACAGCGCGGGCAAGGAGGTTCGCTTCGCGCTCGACTGGAAGACGCTTGAACACCGGCCGGCGTCGAAACCCAACCTGCCGTCGCTCGAAATGGCGAAGAACGCCGAACGGCTAGAGGAGCGGATCCGCCTGCTGCTCCAGGGCGACACTCGCAAAGACAAGGCCGCGCGCTTCCACTGGCGGCTATTGGATGCGCTCTGGAACTACGCGGCGGACCGCCTGCCGGAGATTGCCGACAACGCCTCCAGCGTCGATCGCGCCATGCGGGCGGGCTTCAATTGGGAGATGGGGCCGTTCGAGCTGTGGGATGCCGCGGGCGTGCGCCAGACCGTCGAGCGCATGCAGGCTGCGAGCCCGGTCGTTGAGCGACTGCTACAGGCGGGCGGCGAGGGGTGGTACCGCGCCAACGGCCGGCAGTGCTTCGATCCGGTCACGGGCGCCTGGCGCGAGGTCCCCGTAGCGGAGGGCGTGGCGCGGGTGGCGACCTTCCGCGCCTCGAACGGCGTGGTCCGCGGGAACGCCGGCGCCTCGCTGGTCGATCTGGGCGATGGCGTGGCCTGTCTGGAACTGCACTCGAAGAAGAACGCGATCGGAGAGGATATCATTCGCCTCGTGTCCGAGACGCTGCGCGCCGATGGCGACGCGGTGCGGAACTTCTCGGCGTTCGTGATCGCGAACGATGGAGAAAACTTCTCCGTCGGCGCGAACCTGATGCAGATCCTCCTCGCGGCGCAGGAGGGCGAGTGGGACGAGATCGATCGCGTGATACGCGGGTTCCAGCGCATGACGGCCGCCATTAAGTTCTGCCCGCGGCCGGTGGTCGCGGCGCCGTTCAGCCTCTGTCTGGGTGGCGGGGCCGAGATCACGATCCACGCCGGGCGCCGCCAGGCTCATGCCGAGCTGTACATCGGCCTGGTGGAGACTGGCGTGGGGTTACTGCCCGCCGGCGGCGGCTGCAAGGAAATGACCCTGCGGGCGTGCGATGCCGCCGCACCGGATGCTCTACGGCGCGCCTTCGAGACCGTTGCGATGGCCAAGGCTTCGACGTCGGCCTTCGAGGCAAGACGGCTCGGCTTCCTCTCCGATGGGGACCGCATCACAATGAACCGCGAGCGGCTGTTGAACGATGCGAAGGAGTCGGCGCTCGGCATCGCAAGTGCCGGCTACGCGCCGCCGGCGCCGCGCGCGGACATCCCGGCCCCCGGCGAGAGCGTCCTGGCCACGCTCAAGCTGGGCGTGCGCATGATGCGCGAGGGGGAATACATCAGCGATCACGACGTGCGCGTGGCGAACCAGGTGGCCCATGTGATGTGCGGGGGCAAGGTCACGCCCGGCACGCCGGTGAGTGAGCAGTACCTGCTTGACCTGGAGCGCGAGGCGTTCCTGTCGCTGGCGGGTGCGAAGAAGACGCAAGAGCGGATTGCCCATACCTTGAAGACGGGCAAGCCGCTCAGGAACTGAGGTAGTAGTTGTGGCGCACGCCTTAGCGTGCCGTGTCGGCACTCGTGCCGACACTTGGCAGTTTGTGGAGGGTACCACATATGCGAGACGTAGTGATCGTCAGCGCCGTCCGAACCGCGGTCGGCAAGGCGCCGAAGGGCGTGTTGCGCGCGACGCGGCCGGATGACTTGTGCGCGGCGGCCATTCAGGGGGCGCTCGATCGGGTCCCCAACCTCGACCGCAAGGAAATCGAGGACGTGATCATCGGCTGCGCCATGCCGGAGGCCGAGCAGGGGATGAACCTGGCGCGGGTGGCCTCGCTCCGGGCGGACGTGCCGGTCGAGGCCGGCGCCATGACCGTGAATCGCTACTGCGCCTCCGGGCTTCAATCAATCGCGCTGGCGGCCGAGCGCATCCGCGGCGGAGGCGCCGAAGTGATCGTGGCCGGCGGCGCCGAATCGATGTCGCTCATCCCCATGGGCGGCCACAAGATCTCCATCAACCCGTGGCTGGAGGAGAACTACCCCGAGTCCTACCTCTCGATGGGCCTGACGGCCGAGCGCGTCGCGCACCACTACGGGGTCGCGCGCGAGGAGGCCGATGAGTTCGCACTATCGAGCCATCGGAAGGCGTTGGCTGCGCAGGCGGCTGGCAGGTTCGAGCGGGAGATCGTGCCGGTGAAGGTCACATTCAGGGCGCCGGGGCAGACGACAGAGGTCGAATTCAAGGTGGACGAAGGCCCCCGCGCGGACACATCGATCGAGGCGCTGGCCAAGCTCAAGCCAGCATTCCACGCTAGAGGGCAGGTCACGGCCGGCAACTCTTCGCAGACCTCAGACGGAGCCGCAGCGGTCGTCGTCATCTCGGAGGAGCGCGCCCGAGTTCTGGGAATCAAGCCGCTGGCGCGTTTCGTCTCGTACGCGTATGCGGGATGCCTGCCGGAGGAGATGGGCGTGGGGCCGGTCTACGCCATCCCCAAGGCCCTGAAACTAGCTGGGCTGTCGCTCGATCAGATCGACCTCATCGAGCTGAACGAGGCCTTCGCAGCCCAGGCGCTGGCGGTCATCAAGTGCCTCGGCCTGGACATGAGCAAGGTGAACGTAAACGGGGGCGCGATCGCGCTGGGCCACCCGCTGGGCTGCACTGGCGCCAAGCTGACCGCGACCCTGCTGGAGGAGTTGCGCCGGCGCCGGGCGAGGTACGGCCTGGTGACCATGTGCGTAGGCGGCGGCATGGGCGCAGCGGGAATCTTCGAGAGTCTGAATTAGGGGGCAACATGGCAACGGCTAATCATCCGGTGGCGGCATCCAGACCGAAGGGCGGCGGCTTCCTCGTCGAGGACATCCGGCCGCAGGAAGTGTTCACGCCTGAGGACTTTACCGACGAACATCGGCAGATCGCCAAGACCGCGGCCGAGTTTACGCTGAACGAGGTGGTGCCCGCGGCCCAGGCCATCGAGGCCAAGAACTTCGAGGTGACCATCGGCCTGCTCCGCCGCGCCGGCGAACTCGGCCTCATGGCAGTCGACATTCCGGAAGCCTATGGCGGCCTCGAGATGGACAAGGTGACCTCGGCCCTGGTCACGGAGTCGATGAGCCGGCTGGCGAGCTTCGCGGTGGCTTTCGCCGCGCACACCGGCATCGGCACGCTACCCATCGTCTGGTACGGCACGGAGGAGCAAAAGAGCAAGTATCTGCCCAAGCTGGCGACCGGCGAGTGGATCGCGGCCTATGCGCTCTCGGAATCCTCCTCCGGCTCGGACGCTCTGAATTGCCGGACACGGGCCGTGCTGGCGGAAGACGGCCGGCACTACGTCCTCAACGGCGAAAAGATGTGGATCACCAATAGCGGTTTCGCCGACCTGTTTACGGTCTTCGGCAAGATCGACGGCGAGAAGTTTTCCGCGTTCCTGGTCGACCGGGGTACGCCTGGGTTGAGCATCGGCGCCGAGGAGCACAAGCTCGGCATCCGCGGATCGTCCACCTGCCCGCTGATCCTGAGCGACTGCCGGGTGCCGGTCGAGAACCTGCTCGGCGAGGCCGGCAAGGGCCAGCACATCGCCTTCAACATTTTGAACATCGGCCGTTTCAAGCTGGGCGCGGCGTGCGTCGGCGGCGCCCGCAACGGGTTCGAGAGCGCCATCCAGTACGCCAAAGACCGGAAGGCGTTCGGCAAAGTCATCGCCGAGTTCGGTCTGATCCAGGAGAAACTGGCCGAGTGCGCCGCCGGAATCTACGCCGGCGAGTCCATGGTCTATCGCACCTGCGGGATGATCGACGCAGCCCTGGCCGGCGTCGAAGGGTCGCGCGAGATTCAGAAGCGCATCGAGGAGTACGCCGTCGAGTGCTCGATTTTGAAGGTGTGGGCATCCGAGATGCTCGACATGGTGGTGGACCACGTCGTACAGATCTATGCCGGCTACGGCTATGTGGAGGAGTACCCGGCCGAGCGCGCCTACCGCGACTCGCGCATCAACCGCATTTTCGAGGGCACCAACGAAATCAACCGCCTCATCATCACTGGGCGGCTGATGAAGCGCGCCATGGCGGGCGAGTTGCCGCTGCTGGCCGCGATCAAGCGGCTCATGGACGAAGTCATGTCGGGCCCTGTCGCGGACGACACCGGCGAGGGGCCGCTGGCCGCCGAGCGCAAGATGCTGGCGAACGGAAAGAAGCTGGCCCTGTTCGCAGCAGGCGCGGCCTCGCAGAAGTACATGCTGGCACTGGCGGACCAGCAGGAAGTGGTTGGCGCGCTGGCCGACTGCATCATGGAGATCTACGCTCTGGAGTCCGCGCTGCTGCGCGCCGAGAAACTGCTGGCGGCGAAGGCATCGGCGGCCAATCAGGCCGTGGCCCTGACGCAGTTCTACGCGGCCAAGGCCTTCGAGGTCATCGAGGCCTCGGCTCGCAAGGTGATTCGCGCCGCGGCCGAGGGCGACATGCTGCGGACCCAGATGGCCATCCTGCGCCGCCTTGCCAAATGTGAGCCCGCGGACACAATCGCCGTTGGCCGCCAGATCGCCGCACGGGTAATCAAGGCCGGGCGGTACGCGCTGTAAGGCGGCACGGACGGGGCGCTATACTGGCTTCAGGAGTAGCTCAGTGAACGACGAATTGCAGGATCTGCGGAATGCCGGCTACAAGCCCGTGGTGGTGGGCCCGCAGCCATTCTCTTTCGAGGATCTCTTGCGGAACGTCGATCCCGCGCCGGACGAGGAGACGGAGCGTTTTGTAGCGGACATCTACGCCGACCGCCGGCAGGCAGCCGAGAGTCCGCGCCCTGAATGAGCCAGATTGTCGTCGACACCGACGTCGCCTCCTACCTTTTCAATTGGCACTCTCTGGCGCAGCAGTACGCCGATGCGTTGCGCGGGTCTGAACTGATCCTCTCCTTCATGTCGATTGCGGAATTGCGCATGGGCGCGATTTCCGCGGGTTGGGGCAGCCGCCGGCGTGTTCTCCTCGAGCGGTTCATGCAAGGATTCGAACTCGTCTATGCCGACGACAGCCTATGCACGCTGTGGGCGAGGATTCGAGCTGACGCGCGGGCGGCGGGGCGACCAGTGAGCCCGCAAGATGCCTGGATCGCGGCGACGGCGCTGGCGCTCGACGCCCCCCTCGCGACGAACAACCGGCGGGACTACGAGCACATCCAGAGGCTTCGATTGCTATCGCTATGACAGTCGCCGCCCCGTCCCTCCTTCGCCTGCACACCGCTGCGCCGGCCCCACTTGGTCCCGATGCTCTAGGACTATTCAGTTTGACGGAATACGTGGCGCGTGCTGCACTGATCTTGAGCCGCTCGTAAATGCCCACTGAGGACGCCCCATGGCTAAGAGTGTAAAACTGCTCGAACCAATCCATCCTGGCGAGATTCTGAGCGAGGAGTTCATGAAGCCGCTCGGCATCAGCATCGTCTCGCCCGTGATCTGCATGTCCCCCCGAATCGCATCCATGGCATCGTTCACGGAACCAGGGCCATTACCGCGGATACCGCGCTCAGGCTCGGCGGGTATTTTGGCGTGACGCCCGAGACCTGGCTGAACCTGCAGTCTGGCTATGACCTGCGCGTCGCCCGCAGGACTGCCGGCGAGGAAATCGGCCGGACGGTGCGAAAGCGCGAAGCCGCCTGACCGGCATCTTGGGGTGTCAGAACAGATCCGGAGGAGGACAAGTGTTGATGGACTGGAAGCTGATGGACGACGCGGCAAACATTGAAAACCGTAACGCCGGAAATGGCGGCGACCTGGTAAAGCATACGGTGTACCTCGCCGTCCTTCGGTCCCTGCTTCGGCAGGATCCATGGAGCAAGGGGCTGCTTCTGAGAGAGTGCCACGCTGGGCGCGGCGCGTATCGCATGCCTGAAGGGGATTCGCGGTGTCGGTTGCTCTCGTGCCTTTACTCGAGCTCCACGGCTGATGCCCCGATTCTGCTTCAGGCCCAAAGTAGCATCCTGGGTGCGCTAGGGTGTTGGCCGTCTGGCGCTGAAGCTCTCCAGTGGTATGCCGGATCGGCGCTGGTCAACGCCCACGCCCTGTGTTGGGGCAACGCGAATTGTCACAAACTGGAGCTTTATGAATGGCTCCCTGAGACGCGGCGAATCCTTCGAGCCGTCCTCGATGCTGCGCAACCTGGAGCACTCCGATTTTGGAACATTCTCCCGAAAGAAGAGCAAGGCGAGGAGTTCGATGGTGAAGCCTTCGTCGAACGCAATATCGTGCATTGGGGGGAAACAGAACCTTGTGCTTCTTGATCCGTTCGCAATGTGGAGGCAGGCTTCAGACCAATCTAAACGGGATCGTTACGGGGCGATGATTGACGGGCTCGTCAGTCGTGGCGCAGATGCGCCTTCGCTCGTCCTGTTTTGGACTTGGGGACGGGCTTTTCCGGTCGCGGATGGCGATTTGGAGGGCTCGGCGCGTCCCGTGAGAAACGGCTATTCAGACCTTCGGAGCAAGCTCCACAAAGCGGGATTTCATTTCGTTCTTGTTAAGTGGCGGTGGGGCCTTCAATTCGCGATGTGGGTTGTGGTACCTGCTCCTCAAGTTACAACCTTGCGCGATGAACTCGGCTTCCATTGCCAGTTGCTTTCGGATCACGTAATTCGGCACGGATGCGGCGCAAATCTGAGCCATCCGCAGGTGGAAGTCACAATCGACGCGCCTGCTCCGGGGGAGGAGATTTGAGTCGCGACTCACGCAAATGGAGGCTCAGGGCTGTTCGAATCGATCTCAGCGTTGGAGTTAGATCGGGAGATCTAGCGGCACAGCGTGTTCGCGCAGCCACGCCTCAAGTTGGTTGAACCGCAGCTTGCCGGCTTCGTAGAGGTCCACGAGGAAATGGAAGGCCTCGATGTCGTCGAACTCCAGTCGATATCCGTTCACTCTCAGGAATGCTGCCGTCACGGTCACCGCAACGCGCTTGTTGCCGTCCAGGAACGGATGATTCTGGGACAGGCTTTCCCAGAGCGCAGCCGCTTCCTGAATCAGGTCGCTGTAATAGCCACTCTGCGGTCTCGCCAAAGCGGACTCAAGGGCGCCGCGATCCCGGATGCCGAGTGAACCTCCGAATCGGGCGATCAGTTGGGCGTGGACGGCGATCACCTGTTCGACGGTCGGGTAGGAGGTCACTGGGCCAGGCGGCGGAGTAGCTCCGGGTGCTGCTCAACGAATTCGTCGACAGCCGCGAGAAACGGAGACGATGGAGCTGAATCCTGTCGTTTGAGAAACTCCACAAACAGTCTGACGGACTCCTGCTCCGCAGGTGTCAAAGAGCGGATCACTTCGGCGAGGTCCTCGTTGGGCATGGTTGCCTTCCATCCGCAGTATACCCCGGCCAAGTGCGGCCTACGATCTGCCGGAACCCCTGCGCCCCTGCCCTCGTATTGACTATTGGCCATGAGCCTCTTCGGCGCCAGCGCGACCCTCCTTCGCCAGACCGGAGCCAACGTCTGGCGTCATAAGCTGCGCAGCTTCCTCACTATGTTCGGGATCGCCTGGGGCATTGCCTCTCTGGTCCTGATGAGCGCCCTTTGCGACGGCTTCCGCCAGGGCCAGCGCAAGAACATGATGCAATTGGGCAGCAGCATCGTCATGGTCTGGGGCGGGCGGACCGAGCGGCAGGCCGGCGGCCAGCGCGCCGGGCGCTGGATCGGGCTCTATCAGCACGATGTCGAAGTCGTCCGCGAGCAGTGCCCCCTGGTTCAGGTCGTGGCTGGCGAAGTCAAGCGCGAAGGCTTCGTATCGAGCGAGTTCAACTCCGGCCGCTTCCAAACGCTGGGCGTCACCGCGGAGTATCTGCAACTGCGCACCTTCCCCGTGGCCAAGGGCCGGCCGATCGACCCGGCGGATGTCCAGGAGGCCCGCCGCGTCGCCGTGATCGGCAGCTCGGTCAAGAAGCAGTTATTCGAGGAACGGCCGGACGTGCTCGGCCGCCGGCTGCTGATCAAGGGCTATCCGTACCAGGTGGTGGGGCTGCTGAGCGAGAAGAATCAGAACAGCTCCTACGACGGCTGGGACAACGATAAAGTTTTGATCCCGCAAACCAGCCTGCTGCGCGACTGCCCGCCCACCGTTCCCTGGTGGCGCGAGGGAAGGCTCGACACCCTGATCTACCGGCCCGCATCGATCCCCAACTGGAAGGCCGCCCAGCAGCAGGTGCGCGGCACGCTGGCCCGCCTGCACGACTTCGATCCACTCGACGAGGCCGCCGTGCCCATGTGGGACACTCTCGAATCGGCCGAACTGTTCGACAGGGCTTTCAACGCGACGGAGATCTTCCTGGCCGTGATCTCGCTCATCACCCTGACTCTCGGCGGCGTGGGCGTCATGAACACCATGATGAGCTCGGTCGCCGAGCGCACCGCCGAGATCGGGCTCCGAAAGGCCCTGGGCGCCACCCGCCGCAGGATTCTGATCGAGTTCTTTCTCGAAGGCGCCCTTCTCGCCGTGCTGAGCGGAGCCATGGGAATGGCCGTGACCGTGCTCCTTTCGAGCGGGGTCAACGCGCTGCCGCTGCCGGAAATGTTCGCCGGGCTGCCGATCAGCTCCAAAGAAGCGTTTGTCGCCCTGGCCGCCCTGGGGACGGTCGCGATCGCGTCCTCGATGCCCCCGGCCTGGCGTGCCGCCAATATGACGCCGGTCGAAGCTCTGCGCGAGGAGAGGTGATCCCGTGATCTGGCGCATCGTGCTGGCCGAGTCCATCGCTTCGCTGCGGTTCTACCGCCGCAGGACGCTGGTCACGGTGTTCAGCCTGGCCTGGGGCGTGGCGTCCTTCGTGATCCTGATGTCGTATGGCCACGGCTTCGACCAGGTTCTGCAATCCAGCTTTCATGCCGTGGGGCAGGACCTCATCATCATGGCCCAGGGCCAGACCAGCCTTCAGGCGGGCGGCCTCCGTGCAGGCCGCAAGATCGAGCTCGATCTGGACGACGTCGAGGCCATTCGCGGAGCAGTGCCGCTGGTCCGCGCCCTCTCTCCGGAGCTGATGCGCTACGGCATCCACGTCGTGCGAGGCACGCGCCAGAGGGACTACACGATCCGCGCCGTCCGTCCCGAGTATCAGCTCATCCGCAACATGAACATCGCCTCCGGCCGGTGGCTGAACAACGACGACTACCTGCAGCGCAACCGGGTGGCGGTCCTGGGGGCGCTCGTGGCCAGGCAGTTGTTCAGCGGGATTCCCCCTGTGGGTGAGGAAATCACGATCCAGGGACAGCACTTCACCGTGGCCGGCGTCCTCGACACCAAGATGCAGTTCGCCAACTACGACACCCCGGACAACCTCTGCGTCTTCATCCCCTACGAGACCGCCTCGCTGTTCCAGGACCTCCGTCATCCCACCTTCATCGTCTGGACCCCTACCAGCGGGCTGGCCCGCGCCCAGGCCACCAGAAGCGTGCGTGCCGTGCTGGCAGGCAATCACCGCTTTTCGCCGGCCGACGAGAAGGCGGTCTTCATCCTGGCATTCAGCCAGTTCCAGAGGATCATCGACGGGATGTCGATCGCCATCCGCGTGCTGCTCGCATTCGTGGGCACCTTAACGCTCAGCATTGGCGGCGTTGGCCTGGCGAACATCATGCTGACGACGGTTCTGGAGCGCACCCGGGAGATAGGCGTCCTGAAGGCCCTGGGAGGCGCACGTTCTCTGATCCTCAAACAGTTTCTGTGCGAAGCGCTCCTGATTATGGTGGCCGGCGGGCTGCTGGGGATTGCCGTGGGCGCTGGAGCCACCTACGCCGTCGGCCAGATGCCCTTGTTTGGCGCGATTGACCGCGACGTGCCGGATAAGGGCAACGTGGATCTCGCGGTCTCCGCTTCCGCGATGCTGGTGTCCATCGGGGTGCTGTTCGCCGTGGGTCTGATCGCCGGAATGATCCCCGCCATCAAGGCCGCCCGCCTCGACCCCATCGAGGCGCTGCACTACGAATGAACGCCGGTCACCACCGACCATTCGGCGCCAAGCGGCTCATTCTGCGGGCCAAGGCTCCGTCGATCCCCCTCCAGATCGATGAGCGCCTCATATCGCGGCGGACACCGCCGCTCGAGGACGGCACCCGGCCCTCAGCGCCCGGGCGTCTCGCGCGCTGCGCCAGGAAAGGCTGATGACGCGGCGCACTTCGTCGGGGTCCAGCGGCTTCGCCAGCAGGTCGAAGGCGCCGGCTTCGAGCACCTCTTTCCAGAGTGCGTCGCCGACGGCTCGCGTCGTGACGATGACCGGAGGCGCCACCTGCATCGACGAGACTTCCTCGAGCAGATCTCTCCAGCCGAGCCCGCCGGGGAAAGACCGCTCCGTGATGATCACACTGACCGGGGTTTGGTGCAGGAGTCTCCAGGCTTCCGCACAACTCGAGACGCAGAAAAGGCGCCATACGGACTGGCCCAGGATACTCGCCAGGTACTCGTGGTCGCGCCGCGACGGGCTGACCGAAAGCACCGTAATTGCTGGCACGTGGTTCGCCATATCTCAGCGTAGCGGCGCGCCCGTTACACGATGATGACGGTCCGGTGAATTGTCGGCGTTAAACGGACAAGCGGACGCATTCCTTGGCGATCTGCCAGTCCTCCTGCGTTCGCACGACGAGCACCCGCACGGCGGAGTCGGCGGCGGCGATGTCGGCGTCGGGGCGGCAGGCGGCGTTGGCGGTGGCGTCGATCTTCAGTCCCAGAAACGCGAGCCGCCTCGCGACGGCGGCGCGCACGCGGGCCGAATTCTCGCCGATTCCGGCGGTGAAGACCAGGACGTCGAGCCCGCCCAGGACGGCGGTCATGGCGCCGATCCACTGCACCAGGCGGTGTACGAATACGTCGAAAGCCAGCCGGGCGCGCGTGTTCCCCAGATCGATCGCCTGCTCCACGTCGCGCATGTCGCTGGAGACGCCGGAGAGTCCCTTGAGGCCCGACTTGCGGTTCAGCAGGTCGTCCACCTGGTCCGGCGTGTAGTCGCGGTGATTGAGCAGGAAGACCAGGATGCCGGGGTCAATGGAGCCCGAGCGCGAGCCCATCATCAGGCCGTCGAGCGGGGTGAAGCCCATGGTGGTATCGATGCTATGCCCGCCCTTCACCGCCGCGAGCGAGCAGCCGTTGCCGAGATGGCACGTCACCATGCGCAGCGAAGCCAGGTCGCGGTGTAGTATCTCGGCCGCGCGCCCGGAGACGTACTGGTGGCTGATGCCGTGAAAGCCGTACCGTCGGATGCCGCGCTCCACCCACTCGTAGGGGCCTGCGTACACATACGCCTCGGGCTCGAGGGTGGCGTGAAAGGCGGTGTCGAAGACCGCCACTTGCGGGACGCGATCGCCGAAGATGCGCTCCGCGGCCCGGATTCCGTCCAGCTCAAGGGCGTTGTGCACCGGCGCGAACTCCGCCATCCGGGCAATGGCCTCGCGAACCGTGGGCGAGATGCGCGCGCTCTCGCGCAGTTCCTTTCCTCCATGCACCACGCGGTGCCCGATGACGTCCACCGCCTCCGGGCCTGCGATCGTGGCCGCATCGCCGGACCACAGCGCCTCCAGGACCGGGCCGAAGACGTCCGCAGCCTCACGGATCGTCTGCTTGCTTTGAATGTTGCCGATCTTGATTTCGGCCTGGGTCGCTTCGCGGCTCCAATCCGCGCGCGCTTCCCATGCCGGCGCCGGCGCATCGGCGGGCAGCGCTGCCGGGTCGACGTCGAACAGTTGCGCTTTGAGGGTGCTCGATCCCCCGTTCAGGACCAGGATTCGCATCAGCCTGGCCACGTCCAATCGCGAATCTCCGGCATGTCGTCGCCGTGGATCGCGATGTAGAGCTTGTGCTCGATCAGCCGGTCGCGCAGGTATTGCTTGACGTGCGCGGCCATGTTCTCGAGGCGCGGCACGCGGTCGATGACGTCACCCGCCAGGTGGAAGCGGTCCAGATCGTTCAGCACGCACATGTCGAACGGCGTGGTGGTGGTGCCTTCCTCTTTGTAACCGCGGACGTGCATGTTGGCGTGGTTGGTGCGGCGGTAGGTCAAGCGGTGAATCAGCCATGGATAACCGTGGAAGGCAAACACGATGGGCTTGTTGGTGGTGAAGATGGAATCGAAATCGCGGTCGTTGAGCCCGTGCGGATGCTCGCTCGAAGGCTGCAGCGTCATCAGATCGACGACGTTCACCACCCGGATCTTGAGATCGGGCAGCTTCTGCCGCAGCAGGTCGACAGCGGCCAGAGTCTCCAGTGTCGGAACATCGCCGGCGCACGCCATGACGACGTCGGGCTCTGCGCCCTCATCGTTGCTGGCAAACTCCCAGAGGCCGATTCCCGCGGTGCAATGCCGCACCGCCGCGTCCATGTCCAGCCATTGCGGGGCCGGCTGCTTCCCGGCCACGATCACGTTCACGTAGTGGCGGCTGCGCAAGCAGTGATCGGTCACCGAGAGCAGGGTGTTGGCGTCCGGCGGCAGATACACCCGCACGATGTCCGCCTTCTTGTTGATGACGTGATCGATGAAACCCGGGTCCTGGTGGCTGAAGCCATTGTGATCCTGCCGCCAGACGTGCGAGGTCAGCAGGTAGTTGAGCGACGCAATGGGCCGCCGCCACCGGATTCCACGGGTGACCTTCAGCCACTTCGCGTGCTGGTTGAACATCGAGTCGATGATGTGGATGAAGGCTTCGTAGCAGGAGAACCAGCCATGGCGCCCGGTGAGCAGATAGCCTTCGAGCCAGCCCTGGCACATGTGCTCGCTCAGTACCTCCATGACGCGGCCGTCGTGTGTCACGTGGTCGTCGTCCGGGATCAGGTCCTCCATCAGCACGCGGTCCGTCACCTCGAACAACGCATCCAGCCGGTTCGACGCGGTCTCGTCCGGGCCGAAGACGCGGAAGTTGCACGCGTCGCTATTTAGCTTCATGACGTCGCGCAGCATCTTGCCCGCCACGCGCGTGGCCTCGGCCACCACGGCCCCCGGTTTAGGAACATCGACGGCGTAGGCGTGAAAATCCGGCAACCGCAGATCCTTCAGTAGCAGCCCGCCGTTCGCGTTCGGGTTGGCGCCCATGCGGCGCGTGCCCTTAGGTGCGAGTTCGGCCAGTTCGGCGATGAATGTCCCGTGCTCGTCGAACAACTCCTCGGCGTGGTAGCTGCGCATCCAGTCCTCGAGGATCTTGATATGCGCGGGCTTCTCGGCGAACGCGGTGACCGGCACCTGGTGCGCACGGAAGGTGCCCTCGATCTTCTTGCCGTCCACTTCCTTCGGACCGGTCCAGCCCTTGAGCGTGCGCAGGACGATCATGGGCCATGTCGGCCGCTCCGAGTGGCCGCGGTCGCGGGCGGCCGACTGGATCTCCTGTATGTCGGTCAGCACCTGGTCGCAGGTCGAGGCCATGAGCTGGTGCATTACGGCGGGATCGTCGCCCTCGACGAAATACGGCTTGTAGCCGTAACCCGCGAATAGTTGCGTCAGCTCGTCGTCGTGCATCCGGCCCAGCACCGTCGGCCCGGCGATCTTGTAGCCGTTGAGCTGGAGGACGGGCAGGACCGCTCCGTCGCGAGCCGGATTGAGAAACTTGTTCGAATGCCAGCTCGTGGCCAGCGGCCCGGTCTCGGCTTCTCCATCGCCGACCACGCAGCACACCAGCAGATCGGGGTTGTCGAACACGGCGCCGTAGGCGTGCAGCAAGGCGTATCCCAGCTCTCCGCCTTCGTGGATCGACCCCGGAGTCTCCGGGGCCACGTGGCTGGGAATTCCGCCGGGGAAGGAGAACTGCGTGAACAGCCGCTTCATCCCTTCCACCGTCTGAGGGATGTTCGGATAGAACTCGCTGTAGGTTCCTTCCAGGTAGGTGTTCGCGACCACGCCGGGCCCGCCGTGGCCGGGGCCGGCGACGTAGATCATGTTCAGGTCGTGCTTCTTGATCAGACGGTTGGCGTGAACGTAGATGAAGTTCAGCCCCGGCGTGGTGCCCCAATGGCCCAGCAGACGGGGCTTGATATGTTCCAGTTTCAGCGGCTCGGCCAGCATCGGGTTGTCGTAGAGATAAATCTGGCCGACCGACAGGTAGTTTGCGGCGCGCCAGTAGGCGTTGATCAGGCGCAGTTCTTCCGCGGAAAGAGGGTTGGTGCGGATGACCTCAGGCATGAGTTCCTCTAAGAGTCAAGATAACAGAGCCGCGGCCTGCCGCATCAGCTCGATCGCGTTCAGGATCTGAGGCACTTCCTCGAAACCGTACGAGAGGCGCAACTGGCGCCGGCCGATGGACGCCAGATCGCCGCGCGGGTGGACGCAGTACTCGCCAGGAACGTACAGAACGCGCGGCTCGCCGCCGTCGCGGGTCAGGTGCTTGAAGAACGCCGATGCCGGATGCGTCTCGATTTCCCGCAAGGTCAAGTAGTAGTAGAACCCCGCGCTGCCGCCGCGGCACTCCGCAAGGAACGGCCCCAGGCTGCGCCCGATTCCGGCCGCGACCGCGACCGCCTTCTCCCGATAGCCCGCGTTGACGGCGCGCAGTTGTTCCTCGATGCGCGTGTCGAGCAGATAGCCGGCCATCTCCTGCACGAACAAGGGCGCGCTGAAGCCGGCGTCGCTGGTGCGCTGGACCATCGCATCCATGAGCGGCCCGTCCGGCCCGAGCAGGTATCCGATGCGTAGCGCCGGCGCGAGCACCTTCGACAGCGTGCCTACCTCGTAGACGATGTCCAACTCGTCTTCGGGCAGCACGGAGACGAACGGTTCCGCGTTCGGGTCGTGCAGCAGCAGCTCGTAGGCGAGATCGAAGACGATCGGAGTTTTGCGCCGCTGCTCGCGCGACAACCGGGCCGCCACATCGAGCAGCGCCCTCCGGCGCGCGTTCGAGAGCACGGTGCAGGAGGGGTTGTTCACCGTCACCAGATAGAAGAAGGCCACGCGATCGCTTAGGCCGACGAGCTTGCGTTCCAGTGCCGCCAGGTCGGGTCCTTCCGCGTCTTCCGGCACGCTTAGCACTTCGAACCCGCGCCGTTCGAGCGCGTCGGCGTAGATGTAATACAGGGGATCGGAGGTCACCACCAGGCCGGGCGCGAGCACCTGTGCCAGAGAGTCCAGCACGCTGGTGGCACCGCAGGGGCCGATGATCAGCCGCTTCCGCTCGAGCGTCGCCTCGTCCAGACCCCGCCTCAGAAAACGGCGCAGGGCCGCGATCAGGTTCGCCGAGCCGTCCGGTGCGCCGTAGTTAAACGCCTGCCGGTATTTCCCACCGTCGCCGGCCACGGCCTGCATGGCCTCGTTCAGGTAGGCCACCGGAATCGTCTTCTCGTTGACATAGCCCACGCCGAGGTTGATGTCGACGCCGTCGCGGAAACTGCGGGCGAAGGCCGCCATCATCCGGTTTACCGGGGACGGCCGGGTGGAGGCCTGGCCGTAGCACGAGAAGCGGGTCTGCATTAGATCCGGACGCCGCCGGGCGCGCGGGCCGGAGGCCGGATCAGGGCGGCGGCCTGCTTGGCGAAATACGTGATCGTGATGCTGGCCCCGGCGCGGCGGATCGCGGTGAGCGATTCGAGCATGGCGCGCTCGCAATCGATCCAGCCGTTGCGCGCGGCGGCCATGATCATGCTGTATTCGCCGCTCACCTGGTAGGCGGCGATGGGCGCCTGCCAGCGGTCGCGCGCCTGGCGGATGATGTCCAGGTACGGCATGGCCGGTTTCACCATGATCATGTCGGCGCCCTCTTCGAGATCCAGCTCGATCTCCCGGAGCGCCTCGCGGCCGTTGGCCGGGTCCATCTGGTAACTGCGCCGGTCGCCGAATTGCGGCGCGGATTCGGCCGCGTCGCGGAAGGGGCCATAGAACACCGAGGCGAATTTGGCGGCGTAGGACAGGATGGGCTTGTTCGCGAAGCCCGCGGCA
>Ga0265316_10002851_pt1 | contig 17688 bp, 16 predicted proteins | sample 4522metaG_FD_202092 | JGI IMG/M metagenome (GOLD analysis project Ga0265316, IMG submission 202092) | Rhizosphere microbial communities from Carex aquatilis grown in University of Washington, Seatle, WA, United States - 4-5-22 metaG | ecosystem: Host-associated > Plants > Roots > Rhizosphere >... | reverse complement strand
AGGCCGAAGGCGAATGCCCTGAGCAAGCGCAGCGCGTCGAAGGGCACGCGGTGGTTTTCGGGCTTGGTGATTGCGGGCCTCGCGATGCTCGGCCTTCGCTCATGGCAAGCCATTCTGACGCGAGGCCGAAGGCGAATGCCCTGAGCAAGCGCAGCGCGTCGAAGGGCACGCGGTGGTTTTCGGGCTTGGTGATTGCGGGCCTCGCGATGCTCGGCCTTCGCTCATGGCAAGCCATTCTGACGCGAGGCCCGCGTCGAATACCCTGAGCCTGTCGAAGGGCTTTCGAGCGAAGTTGAAACTGAGGAGTTGAAATCGGTGACGGCGATGCGCATCGAGGGTCCAAAGCGCATCAATGGCTTCTGGAACCTTTTCTCCGCTTTCTCAAATGGACATCGACTTTCCGCCAGTCGATCCGCCTGCCCGGTCACCGGGAGGCGTATTCGTCTATATCCTTAGGTGTCCGGATGGATCTTATTATGTGGGAAGCGCCAAAGACGTGAGCCGCCGGACCGGGCTTCATCAAGCCGGGCGGGGCGCGAAATTCACACATGACCACTCAGCGGTGAAGCTCATATATGTGGAAGGCCCCTTCAGTCTGGAGGAAGCCGTCCGCCGCGAGTTTCAGATCAAGGGCTGGAGCCGTGCGAAGAAAACCGCGCTGATCGGTGGCGAATACGACCAGCTCAAACAACTCAGCCGCTCGCACAATTGAACTCGCGGGATTGACTGGCGATCCAGCGGCCAACGGTCGCCGGAACTGTGATTTTGCCCGGCCAAACATACCGAGGGTTAACAAGGGACGGGCGGTGCCCGCCGTGCCGGCGCGCCCGCTGGCGAGGTCGCTGCGCGCTGCTTCCGAGATTCCTCCATCATTGATTAGCCTCGCAGAGGTTTCGCGATGGGCCTATCTGGATACCGAGCGTTTACCCCCGTCCATGAAGCTATTCGTCGGAGTCACGAACAACGAGTGGTTCCGGTTTCTTGCCGAGCGGAATCCCGATGAGGTGAATTTCTGGCGACCGAGGAGTCAGTCGGATTTCAAGGCACTGAAAGCCGGTGACATTTTCCTGTTCAAGCTGCACTCGCCGCTCGATTTCATTGCCGGTGGTGGAGTATTTGTCTCGCACAGATTTCTGCCACTGTCATTGGCGTGGCAGGCGTTCGGAGAGAAGAACGGTGTGCCTGATTACGATGCATTTGAGCGGCGTATCCTCGAACACCGAAAGCCGACAGAGCTCGTTCGACAGCTCGGCTGCACCATCCTGGTTGAGCCGTTCTTCTGGCCCCGTGAACTCTGGATTCCCGTGCCTAGTGACTGGAGCAAGAACATCGTTACCGGTAAAAGCTATCCGGTCAGCCCACCAATAGGCGCGGCGTTGTGGACGGATGTGCGCGCCCGGATCGAGGGTGGTGTCCCATCACCATTGGCAGCATCGGTCGCTGAAGTCCCGGACCGATACGGCGCACCGGTTACGATACGGCAACGCCTGGGCCAGGGCGCTTTTCGCGTGGAAGTCACTGATGCCTATGCTCGCCGATGTGCCATCACAGGAGAAAAGACACTGCCAGCTCTCGAAGCCGGCCATATCCGACCCTACGCCAAGAATGGTCCGCACGAAATAAGGAACGGTCTCCTTCTGCGCTCCGACCTCCACAACCTATTCGACCAAGGTTATCTCACGGTGACGCTCGATTTTCACGTAGAAGTCAGCCGCCGCATCCGGGAGGAATTCGAAAACGGCCGTGACTATTATGCCTTGCACGGCCAGCCACTCGCCGTCTTGCCGAAGCACGAGGATGCGCGCCCTGCGCCGGAGTTCCTTGAATGGCACCACGGCATCTATAAGGGCTAGGACCGGCATCAATGGCTGCTTCTACCCCTATCGCCGACATTGCGCAGCGCCTCGGAATATTCCGGGCGGTCGCGCCCCATTTTGGGAAGGTCTTACCTGCTTCGTTCTTTCAGAAGACGTCTGTAGTCGTTCCTGGGGTGGAACGCGTGCATCACCTCATCGAGGGAATTTACAAACCGGCATGGTCCGCCTATCCCCTCAGCATCGCGTCGATGTTGAAGAGCCCATATGGGGACGTGGTTCACTTTAACCCGGACCGGACGTGGTGGATCCAGTACAGTCCGAAAGCTGGTGGCATGGGAATCGTAGTAAACGCCGGGCTGGTGCGGTGCATGACCGACCGGCAGCCGGTGCTCGTTCTTCGCCAGGTTTCAAGCAAGGAGAACTCGGAGGGGGCCCGCCACCGGTTGCTCGGTCTCGGGTTCATTGAGCATTTCGATGCCAGTAAGGACCTGTTTCGCATTCGTGGACTGGAGTGGAACGAGGTTGCCGGGCTTCTCGGCATGGGACTGTCGGATGAGCTTCTCGAAACCGCGTTGCGGCTGGAATCGCTCGAACAATGGGCGCCGTTCGTGGCCGAGGACCGAGCGATCTACCAGGTGTCGCGTCAGAAGCGGGACGCCGCTTTCAGCGGCATTGTTTTGGACAACTACGGGCACACGTGCGCGGTCACCGGGCAGAGATTTCACTCGGTCAACCTCACGGAGGCGGACGGCGCTCACATCATCGGCAAGGAAGCGCGTGGGACGGATGATCCAAGAAATGGGGTCGCGTTGGCGAAATCGGTGCATTGGGCCTTCGACCGCGGCGTCTTCACGATCTCGGACCAGTATGAGGTGGTGATCAATCCGAAGGCACGGGCAGCCAGTGTGGCCAGTTTTCCGCTCATGGAGATGGACCGTCGGCAGATCCAGCTACCGAAGGATCGCTATTATTGGCCGCACGCGGACGCATTGGCGTGGCACAAAACGGAAGTATTCGACAAGTTCAGTCTATGAGTCGCAGCAGCGCGCGGATGCTGACCGGGCGCCTCCCGGCCGACATCTCCAGCCGGACCTGCTGCGGGGCGTCGGACGGGATCCGGTTGAGAGCCAGCAGTTGGGTCACCCGGGCACGGGTGAGTCCCTCGCGGCGGGCGATGTCAGCGCGGCAGAAAGATGAGTCGTTGGCCAGCTCCGTCATCCAAGACTTGGCCCGCAACAGCGCTTCAGTGAGCGGATCTTCTCGTTGGACAACAGGAGCTTGGGTGGTCTTGGCTGACTCGGGCAAACGAAACTCAATCGGTATTTCGAAGGGGTCAGTCCGCTAACCTTGTACTCAATGCTTTGATCTCGTTGTTCATCTCACCGTTTCGAACTCTGGACACAAAGGCGCTCACTGAAGCGGCCTGGCCCATGTTCAATTCTTCGGCAATCCAACGTGATGAATCGCGCTCGGGAATTCCAGCCGCAGCTTTCTTGGTATTAACGATCTCCATGGCCAATCAGTCCACTGTCAAACTATAAGATTAGCGGACTGACCCCTGCTTAGCCGCCCCCATGTTGCATGGGTATGGGATTGGGTGGTTTCTGGCCCGGTCCCGTTCGAATTTGAATCGCGGCTATTGGCGCTGCTTCGGAAGGCGGTTTAGGAATCGAAGCAAAGACGCAGGTGGATGGTCAGAGTGAACTGATATCCAAGTCGTCACGCACGCGCTGTGGTTCGTCCTGCAGCGCCATGTTCGCAATGGCCGGCGCTTGTTGGCGCCTGATATTGTTCGTCTGTGACCTTCTCCATCCATTCGACGGCCTTGCCGTCAAGCTGCTCCTGAATCGCGATGTGGGTCATCGCGGTCGTAGGGGCCGCGCCATGCCAGTGCTTCTCTCCCGGAGGAAACCACACCACGTCTCCTGGCCGAATTTCCTCGATGGGCTCGTCCCAACGCTGCACGCGCCCGCATCCGGCGATCACGATCAACGTCTGACCGAGAGGGTGCGTGTGCCAGGCGGTTCGCGCGCCCGGCTCGAACGTCACCGTGTTGCCTGCCGCACGTGCGGGAGCCGTTACCGGAAACAGAGGGTCGATTCGCACCGTGCCCGTAAACCAGTCGGACGGTCCTTTGACGGAAGGTTGTGAACCACTTCGTTGGATGTTCATAAGTCAAATTGGTTTTTCCCTTATTCTCTTTCCCACTACGTAGTGGTCGATTGCTTCAGCGGACGTCGTGTCCGGAATCGTTAGGTGTGCAAACGTAAAGACGATGGCTTGCAGATTACAACTACCGGAAATAGAAAGCCTGTTCTGTCATGAACAACATACGTGAATTGAATCGCCTGTGTTCGCCGGCACCCAAGCCCCAGTCGCTTGCCTGGGGCGGTTCGACTCTCTGGATGGGCTCGCGCGAGACCAAGCGCATCTACGCGATTGACCCGACGAGCTGGACGGTGAGCTGGGAAACTTCTGCGCCGGGTACGCCGTGGGGCATGGCGGTTGTGGAGAGCGAACTGCGAGTGTTGTGCGGCGAGACCTCGGACGACAACCGGATCATCCGGCGCTGCGTCCCCGGGCAGGGTTTCGACAAGGAATTTGCGCTGCCGTGTCCCGACGATTGCGGCTCCCATCTCAGTTTCGATGGTCAAAAGCTCCACCTCAGCCAGTGGTATCCAAAGAAACTCCTCACGCTGGGCAATGACGGGACGGTGGAGCGGGTGATCAGCGTTCCGCACGGCATCTGTGGGCAGGTTTATGTCGACGGCTGTTTTTATCTTGCGACGACTGACGCCGAGGAGTCGACCGACTACTGGCTCACGCGGGTGGACCCGCGCCCGGCGCAGCCGAAGATTGAAGACCTCGTCCGCATCCCGTTTGCCGGACGGGCGTTGGCGTTTGACGGGAAGAATTTCTGGACCAACCACCGCGAACAAAACCAGATTGTCTCATTTGCCCGGCCAGATTGATCGCCCTGATCGGTTAATGGGCAACCGGATCGTTCGTGTTGTCGGTGCCCCGGAAGAGAAACCACGCAACCGCGGCGAAGGTAGGGTAACACCGCATAGTCTTAGACCGGTCCGGCGCCTATCCTGAACAAGCTGTCGTGTGCGGATAACCATCAAAGCAACAGAAACGCTATGCACCTCCTATTCTCCCCGGTTCTCGCCAGTGTCCTTGTTATTGGCGGCGGTTCGGTCGGCCTCCTTATCGTCATCATCGTTGTCGTCCTTCTGCTGCGCCGCAAGTAACCATCCGGTCTGCGGCCCGGCGGCATTCGAAGGGGTCAGTCCGCTAACCTTGTACTCAATGCTTTGATCTCGTTGTTCATCTCACCGTTTCGAACTCTGGACACAAAGGCGCTCACTGAAGCGGCTTGGCCCATGTTCAATTCTTCGGCAATCCAACGTGATGAATCGCGCTCGGGAATTCCAGCCGCAGCTTTTTTGGCATTACCGATCTCCATCGCCAATCAGTCCACTGTCAAACTATGAGGTTAGCGGACTGACCCCATAAACTCCGGGCAGAGCGCTGGCCCGAGTTACGCAGAAGGAAATCCGACCTGAAGCAAATACCATTGACCATTCCGTTGATAGGCCGGCCAGGGGAAGCACACTGCTTTCTCGACGCGAACGATTCCCAGTGCCAGCGCTTCGTTGCTGGCAAATACCAGGGTCGCCGCTGGCGCCCTTTTCATGGCGCTGCCGCCGAGTTCGGCGGTGGCGAAATCCAGATCAATCGAGAGCCTGACCCGGACTGTCGCTGAAGTTTCGGTCGTGTGATCGACGCCGAGAATCTTGCAGCTCATGCTTCGCGCCCCGCTCAATTTACGCCCGCCGCCCAAGTCACTCCAGTATGCACCCAGATCACCAGGCTGCCGGATGCAGAACGCCGCCGGCTTCAAGTCCAGTTCGGGGATGGCCGGTCGGACGGTATCCTTGCCGTGGCCCGTTATCCAGGAGAGGCATGACATTGCCTCGGGCCAGCGCTGTTGCTTCACCATGCTGACGTAGGCCTCAACAGCCCGTTCCGGAGTTGAACGATTCTGCGGTGAGGTCGAGAGCGCTTCACTGACGGTCTTGATTAACGCCGCCACGGCCACGACGCACGGGATTATGGCAAGAATCCCTGCCCGAACACGATCGAATTCGTCACTGGCCCAAAAAGCGACCGCGAGCAGGCCGATGCTTAGCGCTGAACTGATTCCCAACGCCAACAGTGTGCTGCGTGCAAACCTGCCAAAAGAAGCTTTAGCCTCAGGTTTGGATTCCGCTTCCGCGATGAGCTCGCTCAAGGACGGAGCCGGCCTGCCGACCACGAGGGATTGCTGAACCAGTTCCTTGAGATGCAATTCATGTCTCGTCTCGTTGCCGCGATCCTTCAGGCCCCACAGAAAAATGAAATTGCCAATCGGCAACAGCATCAGGACGCAGTAAACAAGCCGGACCGCCAAATTGTCGCCATGAGCCCGGGACAAACGGTACGCGGCGAGAATGCTGACAACCAGCATCAGGACGAATAACAGGCCAAACAGGGTGGCCATGAGCGTGCCCGCCCACCCGCCCAACGGATCGAGGGCCATCCATGCAATGTTTAAAACAGAGAGGGCGACGATTAGCGTCAGGCCCCAGAAGCCGAGCCGGACGCTGGTCCTGAGCTCTGCGATCTCGGCAGAAACTGCGGGTCGCTCCAGCGATTTTTCCATCATCGTCGTCCGTTTGAATTAAATGGGCGTTGTTAAACGGGCCATTTCAGGTGCTGTCGAGGCGGGATCGTTGTTTGTTATGTCGCTGGAACTCATGAGGAGGGCCCGTCGTTGATGACGAAGAGGGTTTTCTTGAGGAAGCAGGGTGATGTCTTAACGACCCCCTGGGCGAGCTCTTTGACGATGGCTTCTGCATCAGGGGTGGGGCTGCCGCGCCAGCTCTGAGGTCCGACAATAAAGACCATCCGGTAGGAAAGCACCTTCCCGTTTTCACTCACTTCGCGCAGCAGTTTCACAAACGCGAGGATGTCGCAATCGGGCTTCAGTCCGAATCGGACGGTGCTGTGCCCGTCGTCATAACCGCTCACGATCAAGCGCGGGGGAACAACAAGAAAGGCGTCGGTGTCGGGGGGGCGCCTTTCCGCGAGGATTCCTCCCGAATCCTTGTCTCCGAAATGAATCGCGAATTCGTCCGGCACAGTCCTGCCGGTCTGGATGAGTTCCATCGTATTCGATACGTAATCACGAAAGCCCTTATGATCGCGCGACGAGAGATCGTACTCCTGGCGGAAACGAGTTCGGGCGAGTCTTTCGGCGGCGGCCGCGCGCACCCCTGAATCGCTGTCGTTTCTGGCGATTTCGAAGAGGATCCACGGAACGTGCAGCTTCCCCAAAGCGGCAATGCGTCGTTTCGGATCGGAGTGCTGCCACTCAGGGCGGAACAGGTCGAGAAAAGCCATTGGGTGGTTGGGGCAAAGGGCAGGCTGTATACATTAGTTCGCGAGCAAACCCGCTTCCGCTGTGGGATCGGATACGGTCTAGCGCAGGAAGCGCTTCACGGCATCCATGTCGGATTCGAGGGCCGCGAGTTGGGAATCGGGGAGGGTCTTCAGCTTCGTGATCCACCGGGAAACGGTGTCCTCCGAAGGCATGGAGCCGCGATCCAACAGGTATTGCAGCGAATATTTGGTGGCGATCGCAACCGGCAGGTTGGTGTCGGGTTTCTTTTTGAACCAGTTCATTGTTGTCTGTTGTCTAAACGAAGCATCCTGATCTTTTGCGCGGCATCTGGAGATCGTCCTGACGTGACGAAGCCACGACCAGACCCAAACGGTTCCACAGGAGCCAAACATGCAAAACGCGGTCTGCCTGCGACGGAATAAAACTTGTAGCCGGGGGCGATGACCCCGGTGCCGGCCTCAGCGCGGCCGGCTACAACTGCGCGCTGTTTCCTTCTGCAAAAAGTCAGGGGTTGGAATTCATGGCGACCCGGTGCGACCCGTGAAGATAGGAACGTGTGGCGCGGCCGACCATGGGCTGCGCGATCAGGGGAAACGCAGCCGCCGGCACCGACGACAACGCAACCGAGACTGGTCCGGATGGATTTCACGCGGGCTGGGGTAAGGGCGTAAAAAGTAGAGACAGGGTGTTGCGGGAATACAAGAAAAGGATTCGGCGGCGCCTCTGGGCGCATCTGCCGATTGACGGTGGACTGTGGCGGCGCGACCCGCCTTCGCGCAAGGCTACGGCGTGGCAGGCGTTCCGCGCCGTCGGAGCCGGACGCGGCTCCGCTACGGAAACGCCGCATCTGTATCCACGTCAATCGGCGGATGAGTCCTCTTATTGCGCAAGATTGGTCGTCGAGCGGGTTAGATCTCAAGTGGAAGCGAATCCAAATCGTGAACACGACCACTCGAGATTGCGAAAACCGGCCGGAAAGTGCGGGAATTTCCGAGCCCAATCACAATCGGCTCGCGTGGTTGCGCCGGAGGCTCTTGAAAGAAGGCGCACGCTTGAATTGCGAAGCGTGAACCCCTTGGAAAACGAAACCCCACGATGAGTCCTTCCACTGGTTTGCAAGTGGTCTGGCAGATTGCGGCGCTCGAGGCCGGAAAGACCGGCTTTGCCGAGATTGAGCCCGAGCATTTCCTTGCCGGCCTGCTGCAGTTTCGCGACCTCGACGCGCCTGCCCTGACGCGTGCGGGGGTCGACCCGGCGCGGGCGGCTGAGGCTGCCACGGAAGCAGCAAAGGTGTCGGCGGCAATTGACGCTCTTGCCGTTAATGGCGGCCGTCTGCTGCGCACAATCCGCAGGCGGATGGGGCAAGGAGTGAAGCCTTCGGACAAGAGCCCGATTCACCGGTCTCCCGCGAGCCGGCAATGTTTTGAGAAGGCGGCAGAATTTGCGCAGAAGAACGCGGTCGAAACGATCACGACGGTCGATGTGCTGAAGGCCCTAGTGGAGGGTGAGGCGCCTCTGCCGGATGAGATTGCGGGCCCTTTGCGTGCGGCGGCGGCGCGGCCCGCGGAACAATCGCAATTGCTTCAGGAGCACGGGCGGCTGGTGCGGGGCGATGGAGAGGCTGCCCGCGACAAGGCGCACCGGATTGTGGCGAAAGCCCTGTTGCAGGCGCTCGGCGAGAAGAACTGCCGGTGTGCGCTGCTGGTGAGTGACGATGATCTCCTGTGCAAAGAAGTCGCGGCGGCCGTGGCGGATTTGCTTGAGAAATCGCCTGCCGCGGGGACGCTGAGCGGTTCATCGCTTTTCGATCTCGGGACGTTGCCACGACCGGATTTCGACCGAGCCGGCAAATCCGGCGCCCATCGGGCGTGGGAGCAGCTGTTCGCGGAAGCGACGAGGACCGGATCGTTGCTTCTTCTGCCGCCGATCGGGGAGCATGACCGGCGCTGGGCCGGCTATCTGGGCTCGTGTCTGACGGGTAGCCGCTCGCGCTGGTTGGTGAGGGTTTCGCCCGCGGCCTTCGACCAATGGATGGCGAAAGACCGGCACTGGTCACGGTTGGCACGCCCCGTCCGTCCGCCTGACGATCTGAAGAGCCGCATTCCGAGCGAGCTCTGACCAAAGACGCTCGATCTCACCGTTCCCTGCATACCGGCGACCGCTCGCTGGCAAACCACGAAGATACCCCCGCATTCATGTTCACCGAAAAAGCACAAACCATCATCGACCGGGCCAAGGATCATGCTGCGGCGAAACGGTGCGCTGAGCTCCAGCCCGAGCACCTCCTGGCCGGTTTGGGACAGGATCCGGCGACTGCCCAGCGGCTGGCGGAGGCGTTGGGCCTGGGCTTGGATGCGGTGATGGCCGCCGCGGGGGCGCGCGCTGTGCCGGTCTCGCAACGGGGAACCCACACGCTTTCAGCTGCGGCGAAAGCATTGCTCCAGGCGGCCAAGGATCTCGCCGAGGCCGTGCCAAATCGGGAGCAGCCGGGGCTCATCGACGAACGGCATCTTGCCGCGGCGATGGCCGGATCACCTGAGATTTCCGAGCTTCTTGGCGCCGAGGCGCGGTCCCGGGAGAAGGTCCTGGCGTTGCTCGCTGTTTGGGCTGCGCAGGGAGACGATGCGGTGCGTCTCGGGGAGCTTGCGGACACGCTCCGCCGGCTCCGGGCGGAATTGCTCGACAAGGTATTCGGTCAGGAGCACGCCGTGCACGCGTTCGTCGAGGGGCTTTTCAACGCGGAAGTCGTCGCTGCAGCGGACGCAGTGCGGAAGACGCCGCGCGCGATCTTTGTATTCGCCGGGCCGCCGGGAGTCGGAAAGACGTTTCTGGCGGAACAAGGGGCGGCGTATCTGGGGCGCCCATTCAAGCGCTTCGACATGAGTGGATTCTCGGGGCACGAACAGACCGACGGGCTCGTCGGAATGTCGAAGCTCTGGCGCGGCGCCCATCCGGGGGCGTTGACGGAATTCGTCGCAAAGAACCCCGCGGCCGTCCTGCTGTTCGACGAGATCGAGAAGGCGAATATCTCGATCATCCACCTGTTCCTGCAGATTCTCGACCAGGGTGCGCTGGAGGACAAGTTCACCGAGAGCGGGGTGAATTTTCGGGACACGACCATCATCTTCACCACCAACGCAGGCAAGAAACTCTACGAGCGGGCGGGCCTCATGGATTCTGGGCCAGGGGGCCGCGGGCACCACCGCCGGACGGTGCTGGATTCGCTCGGCTCCGAAATCAATCCGGCCACGGGACAGCCGTTCTTTCCGGCGGCGATCTGCTCGCGCCTGGCCGGCGGCTACACGGTGCTCTTCAACTATCTCGGGCTCGGGGATCTGGTGCGGGTGGCGCAGCAGGAACTCGCCCGGATGGGCGCGTTGTTCGAGAGGCAGTTCAACAAGCGGTTTGTTTTTGCGGAGGAGGTCGCCCTGAGCCTCGTGCTTCGCGAAGGTTATGGTGCGGATGCGCGGACGGTTCGCGCCCAGACGGGGCTCTTCGTCAAGGGAGAAGTCTTTCGCTTCTGCCAGCTTTTCACGGCGACCCAGCTCGATGAAGCGATTGCCCAGATCGACACGGTGCGATTCTCCGTGGATCTGCCGGTGGATCGGCTGCCGGCGGATGTCCAGCAGCTGTTCGTTCCGCCGGCCCGGCCGCGAATACTCCTGGTGGCAGACCGATCGCTGGCGGAACTCTATGGCACGAACGTGCCGGAAGTGGAGTGGCTTCACGCCGAGAACGGCGAGGACGCGCTGCAACTTCTTGTACAGCGCGATGTGGATCTGGTGTTGCTTGACCCCTCCCCCGGGAAGGCGGCCGCGGCGGCTGGGTCTGCTGCCGCGGAGGGACAGGCAGGCGAGGGTGCCGGGCGGATCGGGCCGGCAATCGAGTTGCTGCGCAAGATCCGGCAGCGGCTTCCGGAGGTTGCGGTCTTTCTGCTGGCCTTGGAAGACGCGATTGCGGATGAGCCTGCGAGGGCCGAGGCGGACGAGTCGGTGGTTTTTGCCTGCGCGCAGGCCGGAGGAGTGCGCGGGCGGATCGAGAGCCGGTTTATCGACGCGCGGGTTGATGGGTGGCGCGAACACCGCGACGAGCTCGCCACGACGTTGATCGCGACGGCGGCCGGGCTGCACCGCGAACGGCAGGCGGTCATGCTCAACCGCCAGCGCAAGGCGCTCGCGTTCGACGTGCAGCCGGAGTTTGTGCCGGCCGCCAAAGCAATTGAGATCCAGATACGGAATCTGCGGCTGGCGCGGGTGGTTGCCGCGGCGGACAACGGCGAGATTCTCGACGACGTTGAACGCCCCCAGGTTCGCTTCAGCGACGTCTTCGGCGCGGAAACGGTGAAAAAGGAGCTCGGGTTCTTCCTGGAATATTTGAAGAACCCCAGGCGGTTTCTCGCGCTGGGCCTGAAGGTGCCGCGAGGCGTGCTGCTGTACGGTCCCCCCGGCACTGGCAAGACGATGCTTGCGCGGGCGCTGGCGGGGGAATCCGACCTGGCGTTCATCTCGGTCGCGGCCACGAGCCTCGTGACCATCTGGCAGGGAAGCGGGCCTCAGAATGTCCGCGATCTGTTTGCCCGCGCCCGGCGCTATGCCCCGGCGATCGTCTTCATCGACGAAATCGACGCGATCGGGCGGATGCGAACGGGCGGGGCGGGTTCGGGGCACAGCGAGGAGATGGCGTTGACGGCGCTGCTCGCCGAGATGGACGGTTTTGGGCGTGGATCCGACCAGCGGCCGATCTTCGTGCTCGCCGCGACGAACTATGGAATCGCGGACGAAGGTGCTGGCGCGGGCGGCGGGCGCGGTTCCCGATTGCTTGATCCGGCGTTGGTCCGGCGGTTTTCCCGGGCAATCTACGTCGATCTGCCGGACTCGGCGGCCCGCCGGGAGTTTCTCGCCCGCCGGCTTGCGTCCGGGCGCTTCGATGCGGTTTCAGACGAGACGCTGGCGCTCATCACCGAGAAATCCGTCGGCCTCAGCATGGCCCAGTTGGATCTCGCGATCGAGCACGCCGGGCGCGAGGCACTGCGACGCGGCACGGCGATCTCGGGGGAATTGCTGCTCGACGCTTTGGACACGATGCGGGAAGGGGAGGTCCGCGAGTGGTCGCTGGAGTTCTTGGAGCGCACGGCCCGCCACGAAGCCGGGCATGCCGTGCTTTACTGGTTGTCGGGCTGGCTTTCCCCGGAAGTCTCGATTGTGGCCCGGGGTAACCGCGGAGGCGGAATGCGGCGCGCGGAGGCGGAAATGAACCGCGAGTGCCTGACGAAGGAGGAACTTCTTGCGAAGATCCGGGTGTGCATGGGCGGTCGCGCGGCCGAGATCGTCTATTATGGCAAGGAATCCGGGACGACGACCGGGGCGGCGGCGGATCTGGAACAGGCGACGCAATTGGCGCGACAGATGGTCTGCCGTTACGGGATGGACGATGGCTTTGGCCTGATCGTGATTCCGGAAGGCGCGGGAAACGAAGCTGTGACCAGCGCGGCCGGGCGCATTCTCAACCGGGAGTTTGAGCTGACGCTTGGGCAGTTGGAGGCCCAGCGGCCCGCGGTCGACCGGATCGTCGGCGCCCTGCTGGCCAAGAACCGCATCCTCGGCAAGGAACTGGAGTCGTTGCTGCCGGTGACGGCTGCAGGGGCTTGAGACATTTTCTCCACAGATCGCCCCAAGAACCATCCAATCCCGATTTCCGCATATGAGCGCGAGAATGCTTGCTTTCGTTCACACCCTGACCTTCGGCCGCTTCCGACCTGCATCACGGATTCTCGCAGCGGCAAAAGCGGGAAACCTGCCCAAAGCCGGCGCTCTGCTCGCTGCTGATCCGACCTTGGTCAATGTCGAGAAAAGCAACGGCGCGACGCCCCTTTGGATCGCCGCCGAGAAAGGACATCTTGAAGTGGTGAAGCTACTTCTAGAGAAAGGCGCGGCAATCGAAGCCGTAAGAAACGACGGAGTGACCCGTTATCCCGGCCGGCAAGAACTCGGCGAGCATCGCGCGACGGTCGATGCCGCGGTTGAGTTAGGTGTCACGTCGCTCTGGATTGCCGCGCAAAAGGGGCATCTTGAAGTCGTGAAACTTCTGCTGGAAAGAGGGGCGTTGATTGAAGCCAAGAACAGCAAAAACATCACGCCGCTCTTGGTCGCCGCCGAGGAAGGGCGTTTTGAAGTCGTGAAGTTGCTGCTGGAAAAAGGAGCGTTGATTGAAGCCAAGAACAGCAACAAGGCCACGCCTCTCTGGATGGCTGCGCAAAACGGACACCTGGAGATAGTGGCGCTGCTGCTGGAGAAAGGCGCGGCGGTCGATGCCAGGACTGACGATAGTGTGACAATGGTGTATGACCGCGCGAATGGCACGGTTAGTACTAAGCGCAACTACGGCGTCACGCCGCTTTGGATGGCTGCGCAAAACGGACACATTAAAGTGGTGGCGTCATTGCTGAAGAACGGCGCAAACCCCAATGTCGAGGCGATGGGCCGTTCCGCGCTCCAGTTTGCAGTAGAAAAACGCCTCACGGAAATCGCCGAATTGCTGCGGAAGGCAGGCGCAAAATGAAACGGGTCGATTTGCTCTCGTGCAGCTGTCCGGTGTGAGACGACCGCAACGGAGGAGTCGCAGGTGGCAACCAAATTGGATGGTTCGATGGAGAAGATGACGGATTGACGACATGCGCCTACAGTCACACCCGTTAGATCCATCAAGGGCCAACGCCTAGTTCTACAGGCGGTATATTTCTACATTCGATCCAAACAATCATTATGTTTCAACAACTACCCGGGAAATCACTAAAAGAAGTCTTTGCGGACGTTGAGAGACTCGGCGCTCAAGTAGAGGCGCGCGAATCTAATCCGCAAGTGGTGGCCACGCATTCTCGTTCTGTTGATCGTTGGAATGGCGGCCGTCGGAATCACGGTGTTTCTCATGTCCCGATGATCCGCGGTTCGGCAGCATCCCTTCGCCGCAGTCCCTTGCGGAGACAGGATTCAAACCTGATTCCGAAGGCGCCCTTCTTGCCCCGTTCCTTTTAATCTGTTCGTATTCCTGAAAAGGGTGGCGTGGGTTTGCTCTTGAAAGGACGGGGCGGAGTCAGTGCATGCGGAGGTGGTACAGACCTTCTGTCTCCAGTGCATGCTTGTCGCTTGCTTAGGTCCGGGATTCCCCGGTATTCAGAATCCCGACCCCGTGAACGATTCCGCTGACGAGAATACCCCGAATGAACGACCGACCGCCGGCAAACAGACGCTGTTTCCGCCGACCGACTGGAGTTTGATCGGCGCGGCGCGCGACGCGAACGAGCAGCGCCGCCTGGAGGCCGCGCGCTATTTCGCGGAGAAGTACTGGAGGCCGGTGTATTGCTACGTGCGCAGCTTCGGGCGCGACCATGCGGAGGCCGAGGACATCACCCAGGAATTCTCCGCGTTCTTTCTTGAAAAGGATGCGCTCGCCAAGGCCGACGCGAGCAAAGGCCGTTTCCGGACGTTTCTCCTCTCGGCACTCGACAACTTCCTGCACAATCGGAACCGGTATCAAACGGCGCAGAAACGCTCTCCCGGGAGCAAGATCCTTCCAATTCAAGGCGGAAGCTCGGGAACTGCTGAGTATTTCGAGCCGCGCGAGCACGAGACGCCGAAGGCCGCGTTCGATCGCGCCTGGACGGCCGAGCTCGTGTTGCGTGTGCTGGACGCATTGCAGGTGGAATGCGCGGAAGGGGCGAAGCAAACGCACTTCGAGATCTTCCGATTGTTCATCGTCCAGCCGGCGTTCGATGGCGTCGAGCCTCCCTCTTATGCGGAGCTTGCAGAGCGGTTCCATCTCGAACCGGAACAGGTGGGTTTTCGGATCCTGACAGCCCGGCGGGCTTATCAGCGACTGCTGCGCGCCGAGATCGCAACCTTCGCCTGTTCGGAGGCTGAGACCGAGGCGGAGATTGACGCCCTCATGGGATTTCTGTCCAAGTCATAGCGGTGCCAAAGGCCTCAGAGTCCCAGTAATGCGAAACATGTTGCGATGAGTCTGCTTCAGGAAGGACAGAAAATCCGCGATACCTACGAGGTGGAATGTCTCCTCGGCGAAGGGGCGTTTGGCGAGGTCTATCGTGTGCGGCACGCGTTCTTCGGGCGGCTGGCGATGAAGGTGTTGAAGATCGCAGGCATGACGCACAAGGAGACCCTGCAGTTGTTGGAGGAGCCGATCATGCTTTCGACGATCAGCCATCCCAATATCATCCGGGTGTACGACGCGAACACCACGGAGACACCGCGGGGCCAGTGCGGATTCTTTACGATGGAGTACGTCGCGGGCGGCACGTTGGACCGGTTCTGGCGCTCGCATGGCGACCATTTTGTGCCGCTGGAGAGCACGATCGATATCGGGCGGCAGATTTGTCGCGGGCTTTCGGTGGCCCATCAGCAAAAGCCCCCGGTGATTCATCGCGACATCAAGCCCCAGAACATCCTCATCGGCTATGACCCTTCGGGCCTGCGGGTGCGCATTTGCGATTTCGGGCTGGCCAAGCGCGTGAATCCGCTGACCCTCGCCGCGACCGCAGCCGGCACGGTTTCGTTCAAGGCTCCGGAAGTGTTTTCCGACGAGAAGGCGGATTCGACTGCGGCGGATGTCTGGTCGGTTGGGGTGCTGCTCTATCTTCTGCTGGTGGACCGGTTTCCCTACGCCGACGCGGAGGGACACGCGCCCCGCGCGGGGCAGCGGTTCATGCCGCCGTTCGATCCGCCGAGCCGGTTCAATTGCATGGTGGATCCGGTGCTGGACGGAATCGTCGAGCGTGCGCTGGCGCTCAAACCCAAAGCCCGGTATCAGAGCGCCGGCGAAGTGCTCGAAGCTCTCATGGCCTGGCAGCCCGCGGTGAAGGGACAGAAGTCGAGGGCGGCTCAGGCGCTCGCGAGCGACAGCTCGACGAAGACCGTGCTCGGCAATGCGGCGACATCGCAGAACGCGGGCGAGGCGCAGCGCATGGCGAAACAGGCGCTGAAGATGGCGCAGCAGGCCTCGCAATTGCAGAATGCGGCGGATCTCATGGAGGAAGCCTTCAACAAATGGCCGGAATTGCGGTCGCGGTACGTCGGGAAGGTGAAGCTCTGGCGGTGCGGCGTGGTGACGCCGATGCAGACCGATGTTTGAGCCGGGACAGGCGCCGCGACTGCTCGCAACGACGAATTTGCCCGCTGTCGCGCAGTGCCCGACGTTGACCTTCGCTTCGCGGGTGCATAGCATTTCTCCGGAGACACCCTGAAAAACCATGAACTCTCGCACAATTTGGACTGCGTGCGCCGGCTTGGGATTGCTGGCATTAAACCTCTGCGCCGTGGCTGACGCGCTCGCCGAATCATCGCCGCGCATCGTCGACGACTGGGATGCCGGATGGCGATTTGCCAAGGGCGAATTCGCGTCAGCGATGAGCCCGGGCTTTGACGACAGCGGCTGGCGCTCGCTGAGCGTGCCGCACGACTGGAGCACGGAAGAGCCGTTCCGGGCCGACTATGGCAGCGGCAATGGCTTCGCCGCGGGCGGCATCGGCTGGTACCGGAGGAATTTTTCAGCCGATCCGGCCTGGCAGGGCAGGGCGGTCACCGTCGAATTCGACGGAGTGTATGCGAATGCGGAAGTCTGGCTCAACGGCCAGTTTGTCGGCGGACGGCCCTACGGCTATTCCAGTTTTGCGCTCGACCTGACGCCGTTCCTGAAGCTCGGGGCCGCAGACAATCTCCTTGCGGTACGCGTGGACCACTCGCGTTTTGCCGATTCCCGCTGGTACACCGGTTCGGGCATCTACCGGAATGTGCGCGTGGTCGTGACCGACGCGCTGCACATCGCACACTGGGGCACCTACGTCACGACTCCGAGTGCGAACGCGGAGACGGCGACCGTGCAGATCGAAACGAGCGTGCAGAACGGCTCCGACGGAACGCGGCGATTCGCAGTGCATTCGGAAATCCTCGATGCGGACGGGCAGGTGGTGGCGACGGCGCCCGATGCGACCGGTTCAGCGAATGCCGGCGCGGCAATGACGACTGTGCAGACGGTCGTTTTGCCGCATCCGCGCCTCTGGTCGACCGACGCGCCGGCGCTCTACACGCTGCGCAACCGCCTGGTCGATGGGGGAACCGTGCGCGACGAGACCGAAACGCCGTTCGGCGTGCGCACGCTCCGGTTTGATCCGGACAAGGGCTTTGCACTCAATGGGACGCCGATGAAGCTCAAGGGAGTCTGCCTGCACCACGACGCCGGCCCGCTTGGCGCCGCCGTGCCGGCGGCGGTTTGGGAACGGCGGCTGCGCGCGCTCAAGGAGATTGGCGTGAACGCAATTCGCACGAGCCACAATCCGCCTGCGCCGGAATTCCTCGATCTGTGCGACCGGCTCGGCTTCCTCGTGAAGGACGAGGCCTTCGACGAGTTCACGCC
>Ga0265316_10002845_pt1 | contig 17709 bp, 12 predicted proteins | sample 4522metaG_FD_202092 | JGI IMG/M metagenome (GOLD analysis project Ga0265316, IMG submission 202092) | Rhizosphere microbial communities from Carex aquatilis grown in University of Washington, Seatle, WA, United States - 4-5-22 metaG | ecosystem: Host-associated > Plants > Roots > Rhizosphere >... | reverse complement strand
TCCTCATTGTGGTTCTGTTTACAGTGGTTCTGTAATGATAACAGTTAACCCTTTACCAACTACCTCTTTCATTTATCACCGATAACATAAAACAGAAAATTAACCAAATAAACATAAAACCAATGTACAAACTAAAACAACTAAAAAGGAAGTCCGTATTGCTTAATCAGAGCAACGGGCAAGTGTTCAACAACATAGATGCTGAACAGTTTTCACAAAGCCGGATTCAATATGAGCAACCCGGAAAAGAAGTTAAAACAGGGGAAATTGCTAGATCCGAATATCTGTTTTCTGTGAAACCAAAACTATTAATGCTCAGAGGTATGTTTCTGATTCTTCTTCTGGCATGTTCGGTTGGAACTTGGGCTCAGAGTGATCCGAGTCCGGTACAGGTAGTTTGTATAGGGAGTGAACCATACTTAGTTACAGCTACGCCTGGTTCCACATATACCTGGACCATCACACCTGGCACTTCCGGAACCGAATGGAGAATAAACGGAACTGGAAACAATATTTCAGTAAATTGGAATATTGCAGGTGTTTATACTTTATCAGTGGTTGAAAGAAATGCTGCAGGTTGTGTTGGACAGCCACAGCAGGTCGTGGTTACTGTAAGTGAAAGACCAGTTGTGATAGCAACCCCCGCTTCCCAGGTTATCTGTAGTGGCGCAACAACCAATATTGCTTTATCAAGCAACATTGGAACTGCAACATTCGCATGGACAGCTGCTATGACAAGCGGAACAGCATCCGGTTTCACTGACGGAACCGGAGCAACGATTGCCCAGACGCTGACCAACACGACAAATGCTGCAGCAACGATTGCATACACCATCACTCCTACTGCTAATTCAAGTACAGGTACTCCCATTACCGTTGTTGTAACAGTTTATCCAAGACCGGTACCAACTATCACACCGACGGTCAATCCGGTCTGTTTCGGAACCACAGGTGTGGTTTATACAACAGAGCCTGGTATGACCAACTATACCTGGGTAGCTGTTGGCGGAGTTGTAACAGCAGGCGGAACTTCCACAGATAATAGTGTTACTTTAACCTGGAACGGTTCAGGACCTTACTCAGTCAGTGTTAATTATCATAATGCCAACGGATGTGCCTCAACCAGTCCGACAATTCAGAATGTCACTGTAATGCCGCTCCCGGCCACTTCGCCCATCTATCATAATTAGTTGACTGGAATTAAAACAGATGATTAAAAGGTACCCATATATACTATTATTCGGTATAGTTCTGTCAGTCGCTTTAAGGGTTGAAGGGCAGGCAACTATACCGGATAATGTATGTATAGGTCAGTTAAGAAGTTACAATGTTGATTCAAATCCGGGTTCAACTTATACATGGTGGATTGATGGTATAGTTCAGGCCGGGTTTACTACCAGTGAGTTTATTCATACATGGAATAATCCAAACACTTATTTACTGGAAGTGCAGGAGTTATCAGCAGATGGTTGCCCTGGGCCTGTGAGATCACTTAGCGTTGTTGTGACCGTACCCATATATACTGACCTGACAATTCCTGAAGCTTTCTCCCCCAACAACGATCTTATTAATGATGTTTGGAATATTGGCAATATCGAAGCTTATCCGAAAGCTGAAATCTCAATCTATAACAGATGGGGTCAGTCAGTCTGGAGGTCAGAACAAGGCTACCCTCATCCATGGGATGGAAAAAGTAACGGAGTTAATCTACCCGTTGACTCATATCATTATGTTATCGATTTGCACAACGGATCAAAACAGATTGTCGGTGTTATAACAATTGTAAAATGAAAAAAAACATTTCAATAGTTGTAAAAAGGCTCTTATATATGCTGATTTTTTTTGCTCTTGAACAGATATCATTTGCCCAGCAACTGCCTTTATACAGCCAGTATCTTTATAACAAGTTTCTTATTAACCCGGCACATGCCGGAAGTGATGGTTATACAAGCTTTAACATAACTACAAGGGAACAATGGGTCGGCTATTCGGGTGCACCCAGAACTTATTCCATTAGCTGGCAAACCAGAATACTAAAAAGAGGTTACAAAATTAACAAGACAATTTTCAACCGAACAACTTTCGCCCCAAAAACAGATGGAAGAGTAGGCCTTGGCGGTTACATTTTCAATGACAGAAATGGTCTTATACAAAGGACAGGATTCCAGGCATCTTACTCATACCATATGTGGCTTAAAGAAAACACTCAATTATCTTTAGGCCTGGCATTTACCGGGTACCACTTTAATATTAATGCAAATGAGATGAGTTTTGAAGATTCCAATGAGCCATGGTTAAATAATAATCTTCGAAGAGGTGTGTTTATTCCCGATGCTGATTTTGGAATTTATCTTTTGAATCCCAAATTCGACATTGGTTTTTCTGCATTGCAGTTATTTGGTGCTGCTGCCAAAATAGGTGATTATGCATACCGGAATTTCAGGATGGACAGACATTATTATCTCTTTGGTTCCTATAATCTTACAGCAGGAAGTAGAACTGAACTGGAACCTTCAATACTTTTTAAGATATCTGAACAGCTTAAACCACAAGCTGATATCGGTATTACCTATATCTATGATCAGAACATCCGGACAGGATTAACTTACAGAACAGGTAGCGGGGTGATCGCTAATATCAGGTTTAGATATATTCCTGACCATTCTAAATGGACCGCTTTGTTTTTTGGATATTCTGTCGATTTTACGCTCAATGAGATTCAGAGAGTTACATATGGAACTCATGAATTAACTGTTGCTCTGAAGTTCGGTGATAGCTCAAGAAAATACAGATGGCTTGATCGCTATTGAAGAATTGAAACTAGGTTACAGTTACGCATCCTTCGCCCATGTTTACATTATTTCATAGGCTTTGCCATCAGCTGTTTTATCAACTTTCCCGAGTGTATTTAAAGTGGATAACAATTTAGGTCCATTTTCATATTTGGCCCGGAATTCGTTAAACAGTTCTTTTTTCAGGTTATTCAACCAAGCTTGCCGATCTCTTTTTCAACTTCGACCAGAATTTCGCACGATCTGACCAGGTTTTGCATTGCTGTATGGTCGTGATATAGCGGCCGGTCTATATCAAGGAATTCAACGTGCTTCCTGATAACCTCCCATGCTTTCTGTACACCCTTACCAAATTTAAATTCTTCTTTCCTGAAATCAAGGGCTTGGGCAGCAGCCATAAATTCTATACCAAGAATACCATAAGCATTATCGAGTATCTGGAAATTCTTGATTGCCGTATTCATTCCCATCGAAACAAAATCCTCCTGATCAGCAGCTGCCGGGATAGACTGTATAGACGCAGGCGCAGAAAGTATTCTCTGTTCAACGATCATCATATCAGCAGTATACTGACTAAGCATTAGTCCAGAAAACATACCGGCTCCTTTTGTCAGGAAATCAGGAAGCCCGACACTCAATGCAGGATTATTCAACCTGTTCATCCTTCTTTCAGACATGACTGATACCATCGTGATGCAAGCTCCTGCCATGTCCATAGGAACTGATACCGGGGAACCCTGGAAATTAGCCCCTGAAAGCTGAATATTGAGATCAGGAAAAAAGATAGGGTTGTCACCAACTCCATTAAGTTCAATCTCAACCTGTGAACGTGCATAACCAAGTGCATCATGAGCCGCTCCTATAACCTGGGGTGTTGAACGCATAGAATATGCGTCCTGAACTTTACTTTTTACCTTTCCCTCTTTAAGGTCGCCTCCATTCACGCACATGTTAATTGCATTTGCACTTCTTACAGCTCCTTTGAAGCCTCTTACTTCATGAAGCAAAGGTGTGTATGGTTTCATGTTTGCCTTCAGGGCCTCAAGTGACATGGAGGCCGCAATCTCAGCCTGTTTGAGCCAGTTATTGGCATCGTAAAGGAATATGGCACTCATGGCAGTGAGCACATTTGACCCGTTAATAGTTGCCAGTCCATCGCGTGCCATAAGCTCCGGTATAGCAATGCCGGCTCTCCTCATGGCTTCTTTACCCTCAAGTAACTCTCCCTCGTAGTAGGCCTCCCCCTCGCCCATCATTAGCAATGCGATCTGAGACATCGGCGCCAGATCGCCGCTGGCACCAACAGAACCCTTCTGGCATACGAAGGGAGTAACACTTTTATTGAGCATTTCCACAAGGGTTTCAGTTATTATCAGCCTGTTCCCTGAATTACCGTGGGCATGTACATTTATACGTCCGAGCATAGCACCCCTCACATATTCAAGGGGCGCAGGAGCCCCGATGCCCGCAGCATGGTTATAAACAAGAAATTTCTGGAAATCCTTTATCTGGTCATCATTCAGAACAACCTCTGAAAATTCCCCGATACCTGTATTTACTCCATACATGATTTCGTGAGCATCAATCTTTCTTTCAAGCATAGCACGGCAACGGTTAATCCTCTCCCTTGCATCGGGATGTAGCTCCACCTTCTGTCCATGGCGTGCAACATTTACTATATCTTCTATTGTCAGGTTCGATCCTGTTATAATCAACTTGTCCATATTATTTTTTTTAGTTAAACATTTTAACAGATAGCAGCCACCCAGGTATATTAGCACCTGATTATATCACTGCTTATTTTGTAGTGTTGCGTAAAAGCGGTCTTGAAACGACCTAACACAGACCGGCGCGATTCACTTTTATTTTATATTCCAGCGCCATATTTCTCATACAAGAAAATTTTTTATAAAAGTATTTAAATTAATCCAAATTTATCCTATTGTTCATAGAATCATCTGCAGGAGTGATATCCTCAGTAATCTCTGGTGCAGTAAGAATGGCCCATCCACCAGGGTGATTCTTCAGATACGTAACATTTTCTACGCCACTTTTTGTGTCTAACCAGGTTAAGGAATATAATCCGGGAGCGAAATCAATTATCTCATGACAGTGTCCACTCCGAAGAAAATTATTTTTGCTTCAACTTCTGAAAATGTTGTATTAATAACTGCGCGACCTTCTTTATCAAAAGAAATATAGACTCCCTTGGTTTTCCAATTTTTTTGATCTGGTTTTTTATTTGTAGAATAGGAATATTTACCAGCCTGGCTTGAGAAAACTACAACTGCGCCTCTCCCACTTATCGGATTTATTTTTTCATAAACCTCCGGGCTTCCTCCTACTGCCCCATCACGGATCATTGCTGTCTCTGTCATATCATCTCTTACCTGTTTATATAATCCCAGCGATTTATGGAAGAAACCGACGCCTTCTTTTGATATTTTTGGCAGATCGCCCCAGATGCCGTCTTGCCCCAAAATCAGCGATGCCACGGCTATTGACTGATTCTCATAAGGATCGTCAGGCAAGTAGTGTGTAAGAAAAAGAGAACTTGGAATCCACTTATCAAAGGTTAATGGTGTACGGCAAATCCAGGTTCGGGCTGGTCCCGGAAAAAAGAATATGTTCCACTGTCCGTTTTCACGATCAAATGGGATATCGTAATTGAAAAAGTAGGGCCCGTTATTAATGAGAAAATATTTCCCTGAAGAGAGAAAACCAAGACCGACAGCCCGTCCGCCTTCGGTGATATCAAAATCAACAATTGCATCGGGACATTCTTTTGTCAGTTTGTCAACCACATAGCTCATTGAACGTCCAATTTCAAATGCATATGATTCCAGTCTTTCCTGAGGTGTATTATCTGCATTTCCATGAAAATGATGAGGATCATTACACTCGTATTGACCGATAGCATCCCACTTGAAATAGGTAACACCAAGTTCTTTGTTAAGGCGAATCAGCTCATCAGCAAATGCATCGCGGTAAGAGCTTACCAGGCACATGCCATAACTTTCCTCAGTTTCCCAGACTTTAAATGGCTTACCCTCACTGCCGTTCATGGTGCGGACACAATCACGATGGTTTTTAAGCATATTGCTCGAGACAGCCGCAACAGTAGGATTAAACCATAGACCAAGTTTCATCCCATTTTCTTTCAGCTTCTTGCTGATACTTTTCATTCCATCAGGGAATCGTTTAAGACTTGGAGCCCAGTCCCCGGTTTTTTCAAACCAGCCTGCATCGACTACAAAAACTTCTATGCCCATCTGATGAGCTACATCGATCTCCTTTATCATCCTCTCAAGAGTCATGTCGGCCAGATAAGGCTTTTTATACCAGTTCCTGTTCCTTTCCTGGAAATTCCATGTATTATAGAAGATATATGGCTTCCTGCTTTCTGTGTTCTCGCTCATATAATGTAAAATGAAATCCCGGTAATTTGAAGCCATCAGAGTTTCATCTCCGGCAACACCACCGGTTTCAAACCAAATGGATTGAAACGACTGGGTTTTGTTTATCTTATAACCATTGTAATAATTGCCTTTATATGCCTGGAGTTTAACTGATCTGTCAGATCCGAGTTCATATTCAAGGAACTTATCGGGTACCTGCGACCCATGCTCGTAACCAATAATAAATGAAGTTTCATTGTCAGAAGCAGTTACTACTGGTCCCATAAGGTGCATACTGTCTGCAAAATGCTTTGGCTCAATCAGCCTCTCAGAAAGGCAAAAACTATGAACCATTTCGTTAAACTCTGAAAATCTGATTTCCTTTACCGACGATAATCCATCAAGCGACACCTTAAAATAACTGATCTTATCGCGACCTTCAGTTTTGGTAAGATGATGTTCAGCCTGCGCGGCCAGTTCATACCTGAATTTTAAAACAGGATTCTTTTCTGTAATCTGAAATGAGATCACCAGGGAAATGTCAGGTAGCTGAGATAATTTACCTTCAACAGTGAATACATTTACACCATTTCTTAAAAGTTTAGGTGCTTTGTCTATTTTGACTGATGACAACAAAGCAGTGTAGTTTTTCCCATCAATTTCAAATTCAGGAGGTTGAAATGAAAATGTTTTCCCTGTTTTTACTATTGTGTATTCCCATAGTGCTTTATCGGAATTGGGAATAGTAACTTTTATCAGATTATTGTCAATCACAATTAAAGATTGTTGCTTATTGCATCCTGAAATAATTGCAACTGCAAGAATTAGAATCAGCAGACTTCGCATAACGTATTTTACATTAATTTAGTTTCAAAACAACTGTTTTTCCTGCGACAAGGTTATATGACTCATCAATTGTCCTGTATTCTGGTTCATTAACAGTCAGATTCTTTCCAAATTCACCTGTTTCTTTAAAATCGAGACTAAGCCGGGAATCTTCTACAAGAATAGTATACTCTTTTTCACAAGTTGAGTTTTTAATTATTCACAGAGTAAAAAACTTTAAACTGCTATTTAACTGACTGTATTAACAAAAGTAATAAATTGCAGGTCACTTACCCGGTTCTTAATATGTTTTAGTCTTTAAAAACTATTATTATTGTTAAAATATTCTCACTATGCGATCAAAAATTATTGTTCCCCTGATATTACTGATTTGTACAAATCTGTCAGCACAACCAGTGCAACAAGTAGCTTTGGAAAAGATTAATCCTTCACTCCTGAATAATAGCTGGAAAGCACAATGGATTTCACATCCAACTGAATCTCTGGTCGATTATGGTGTTTTTCATTTTAGGAAAAGTTTTGAACTGAAGGAGCAACCAAAGGAATTTATTATTAACATTTCAGCTGATAACAGGTACCGTCTTTTCGTAAACGGGAAGGCTGTCTGTTTTGGCCCTGCACGAGCAGATCTGGAACACTGGTCTTATGAGAGCATAGATATTGCTCCATTCCTGAAAATGGGGAAAAACTTACTGGCTGCAGAAGTCTGGAATTTCGGGGATTTAAAACCCTGGGCACAGTTTTCCATAAAAACAGCTTTCATAGTCCAGGGCAACTCAACATCAGAAGAGATTGTAAATACTGATACATCCTGGAAAGTCATCAGGGATGAGGCTTACTCACCTGCCCCTGCCAGCAGCAAGGAAACCAGCGGGCAGTTTGTTGTTGTAGGTCCCTGCGACAGGGTCGATGCTGCACATTATCCGTGGAAATGGGAAACACAGGGTTATGATGATCATTCCTGGTTAACGCCTCGCACACTCGACACGGCTCATCCGCACGGAGTGGGAACAGATATTAACTGGGAATTGACACCTCGCACAATACCTCTGATGGAGCAGATACATCAGAAATTTACAACTATTCGTCGTACATCGGGAGAAACAATACCTGAAGGTTTTCTTGAAGGAAAAGCTGCCTGGACTGTCACGACCAATAAAAAAATCACTGTATTATTTGACCAGGCAAATCTTACTACCGGATACCCTGAACTGATTGTATCTAAGGGGAAAGGAAGCACTATCAAACTTACCTATTCCGAATCGTTGTTCGATTCTGAAGGAGCAAAAGGAAACAGAAATGAAATAGAAGGAAAATATATTTTAGGATATTCTGATTTCTTTCTGCCTGATGGAGCTGCAGAAAGGTTATTTCGTCCTCTATGGTTTCGTACATGGAGATATCTGCAGATGGAGATAGAAACCGGGGACGACCCATTAACCATAAACAGCTTTTCAAGTGAATTTACAGCCTATCCATTAAAGGAGAATGCAGTATTTGATTCTGACCAACCCTATTTGAAAAAAATCTGGAATGTCGGCTGGAGAACTGCCCGCCTTTGTGCAAATGAAACTTATTTTGATTGTCCCTACTACGAGCAATTGCAGTATATTGGCGACACCCGGATTCAGTCACTGATATCTCTTTATATATCAGGTGATGACCGCCTTGTAAGAAATGCAATTACTGACTTTAATGAGTCTATTTTTTATGAAGGACTGACCCGAAGCAGGTATCCATCGGCTAATCCTCAGATCATTCCACCCTTCTCATTGTATTGGGTTGACATGGTTAACGATTACTGGACTCTTCGGGATGATCCTGAATTTATAAAAAACTTTTTGCCGGGTATCGAAAGTGTTCTGGGATGGTTTACAAGAAAGATAGATAAAGAAACAGGGATGCTTGGCAGGGTAGGGTACTGGAATTTTGTTGACTGGGCAATTGAATGGGCCTGGAAGAATGATAGAGGGATCGGTGGAGTTCCCGAAGGAGGATTCAGGGAAGGGAACTCCTCCATTCTTTCGATGCAATTCGCATATGCCTCACAACGTGCTGCAGAGCTTTTCAGATACTATGGACAACCGGAAAAAGCTAACAAATATTCAGAGCTCGCCCTGCAGTTAACAAAAGCTGTTTATGAAAAATGTTGGGATGAATCAAAAGGATACCTGGCAGATACACCTTCAAAAAAAGAATTCAGTATGCATGCACAGATTTTTGCTGTACTTACAAATACAATTCCTGAAAAAGATCAGAAGAACTTTGTGCAGCGTTTCATGAATGATAAAAACCTGATTCAACCAACTATGTATTTCAGGTTTTACCTTACACAGGCTTTGAAAAAGACTGGTTTGGCTGATCAATATCTTGAAACTCTTGGCCTTTGGAATGAAATGCTGCAGAAAGGATTAACTACCTTTGCCGAAAATCCCGATCCTGCCCGCTCCGACTGCCATGCCTGGAGTGCAAGTCCGGATTACGATTTTCTCGCAACAGTTGCGGGAATCAGACCGGCATCGCCAGGATATAAAACCGTTGAGATTGAACCCGCGCTCGGGAAACTTACTTTCATTAAAGGACAGATGCCGCATCCGGCAGGTATTATCATTTTTGATTTAAAAAGAGTCGGAACTCAGGGTATCAGTGGAGAAATTACATTGCCGGAAGGGCTGACAGGAATTTTCAAGTGGAATGGGAAGACAGTAATCTTAAAGGGCAAAACAGATATATATTTATAATCCTGAGGTTTTTATGGATTCACCACATTAACAGGATTCCCGTTGATAAATGCGGCCAGATTATTTACCGCAATATCCATCAGTCGTACCCTTGCCTCCTTTGTCGCCCAGGCAATATGCGGAGTTATCAGACAATTTTTTGCTTTGAAGAGAGGATTATCTTTTGCAGGAGGCTCAATTGAAAGCACATCGATAGCTGCGCCGGCTATAATTCCATTATTCAGGGCATCAGCAAGATCCGTTTCCACTACAACAGGACCTCTTGACGTATTTAACAGAAATGCCGATCTTTTCATTCTTTTTAAACTCTCAGCGTTGATGAGTCCCTTTGTCTCCTGCAGTAATGGACAATGTATACTTACTATATCAGCCTGCGCCAGAACTTCATTTAATTCTGCCCATCTGAAGTTCTTCCTGTCTGACTGATCTGTCTGATGTCGGCTGTATGCAACTATATTCATCCCGAACGCGCAGGCAATATCAGCCACTTTTTTGCCAATATTCCCAAAGCCGATAATACCCATTGTTTTTCCAGATAATTCTATCAGTGGAAAATCCCAAAAGCTAAAATCCACTGAATCAGCCCATTTACCATTCATAACAGAATCACTATGCTTCTGAACGTGATGACAAAGTTCAAGCAATAAAGCAAATGTAAGTTGTGCAACTGACTGGGTGCTGTATGAAGGAACATTGGTGACTATTATGTTCCTTTTTTTTGCAGCGGCAGTATCAACAATATTATATCCAGTTGCAAGAACTCCGATGTACTTTAGATTCGATAACCTTTCCAGTATATCCTCAGTGAATGGCGTTTTGTTTGTGATTAAAGCTTCTGCCTCTTCTGCCCTTTCGAATATTTTATCTTCAGAGGTTCTGTCATACAATACAACTTCACCCAGTGTAAAAAGACTGTCCCAACTCAGATCACCGGGGTTCAATGTATATCCGTCAAGTACTACGATTTTCATAATAATCTGATTTTTTAATACGGACAAACATAAATATTAAATCTTTAACTTTAAATCTCTTTCAGTTTTATATAAGTTGAAAATGAACCAACCCGACAAAAACTCATTTTAAAAACGGGATATACGCCTCATCATCAGGGAATGATCAATTTTTATTTTAAAAAAAACGGAAATGAAGGAATCAGGGGAGAAATTATTTAGCCGGATTATCTCCTCCTACAAAAGAAGCTTGAAAAAAGCAAAGATGAGCCCCGGTTAATTTACAGAAGATTTATTTATTTGGTTTAGGGGCCACATACAAAACATTCTCTTTCATCTTCACCATCTCTTTGTGATGGTTAGAAATAATAATCCCTAATAAGATCAAAATTGCCAGGATAAGAAGCAAACGAAAGGGTCCGCTTTTTAAAAATTCAAAAAGGAAAGAGTCTTTTTTCATGTTCAGGCCAGAATTAAGGTAAAATGTCAGTTAAATTAAAAAAATGAAAATCAGGACAACTCAAAAAGACTTTTTGCTACAAAGGCTCAAAGACCCTATATAACATAGCGAATATGTACACCAAAGTTACAAAATTTCTGAAAATATCAATTTCATTCTTTTTCACTTAATTCTTATTATATCCTGAAACTGTACATTTTCTTTACTAGTTATTTCTGAAAATTATTAATGTAAACAAACTTACTAAAATAAGATAAAACTGCGGTGGGTTCTGTGTAATATATTTACACACCATATTGTCTAATATTTAGACAGTTCTTAGAATACAGAATTAATCATATTGCTGATATTGTGATAATTATCATTTTGGCACATTCTTTGGCATATAGGAATGACAAATCAGGAATCAGGAATCAGGAATCAGGAATCAGGAATCAGGAATCAGGAATCAGGAATTAAGAATTAAGAATTAAGAATTAGAAATTGAAATGAAAAGAATCTATCTTATTATATCACTGCTTATAGTTTTATGCTTTCAGGAAATATCAGCCCAGGTGAAAAAATGGACACTCGAAGATTGCATTAATTATGCTGTCACTAACAATATAGGACTTCAGAGGCAGAAGCTCATTACGCAATCAAAACAGGCAGACCTGCTGACGTCAAGGATGAATCTGTTGCCGAATCTGAATGCTCAATCAAATCTTCAGGTTGCAAATGGCAGGTCAATCGACCAGTCAAACGCCATAGCATTCAATAAGAACCTTACAAATACCCTGGGTGTAGGCTCAAATATTGTGCTGTTCAATGGATTCACCGAGGTAAATACCATTGCTGCTAATAAATTCATGCTTAAAGCCGGTCTGGAATCTGAGAAAATTGTCAGAAATTCTTTGATAGCTGACATTCTTGGACAATATTACCAGGTGCTTTACGACAGGGGACTTGAAAGTGCTTCAAAGATGCAGCTCGATCTTTCAGAGAAACAGGTTTTCAGAATCACTAAAATGGTTGAAACAGGCAAAGAGGCATTGGCTAAACAGTATGAAATTGAGAGCCAGTATTCTTCTGATAAGCTTTCTTATACTATAGCTCACAACACCGCCAGTCAGGCTATTACAACTTTAAAACAGATGCTTCAGCTGGAACCTGGGACTGAATTTGATATAGTGACACCTGATTTGAAAAATACTCTCATTACCGACAGCTCATTCAGCACGGATAGTGTCTATACGCTTGCTTCACAAAATCTTCCCCGACTCAAAGAAATCGAATTCGAACTGACAGCTTCTAAAAAACAGATAGCTGCCGCCAGGGGAAATCTTGCGCCCAGGTTGACTGCAAACGGTCAGGTAGGTTCATACTATTATAATGTTTTAAATGCAGGTGATGGAGTTTCTCAAAATTCTTACTCGAGACAAATTAATGGAAACCTGAGTAAACAGGTAATGCTTACCCTGAATATTCCCATCTTCAATAATTTTGTTACCTACAGGAACATTAAAGTGGCAAAGATCAGGAAGAATGATAACGAACTAAGACTTGAACTGGAGAAAAACAATCTGTACACCGACATTGAAAATGCATGTCTGAACTACAACAGGGGAAAAGATGAATTTACAGCTGCCAATGCTAACTTTTTCTATAACACACAATCGTTTGCTTCAGTGGAGAAAAAATTTGAGTCGGGACTTGTCGATGTAACAGAATATTCACTTGCTAAAACAACATTATTCAAAGCTGAAACGGAAGCTCTCAGAACTAAACTACAGCTTCTTATTAGAAAACTTACAATTCAGTTCTATTCCACCGGTGAATATGAAAACCTTGTCAGCCAGCAATAAATTTTGGAAACTCAGGCAATAAACTAATTACAACATTAATAATAATAAATAAAAACAAAAATGGATACTCCTCGTGAAACAATGGATAAAGTGATCCCAAAGAAAAAAGGCCTTCAGAAAAAGCATTTAGGATACATCGCTATCGGGTTAGCAATTATCGTCCTCGCCTATATGGCATTCTTTGCTGATCGCACCTCAACATATAAAGTTGAAAAAGATAAACTCATAATTGAAACAGTAACTGAAGATCAGTTCAACGATTATATTACTGTTCCCGGAACTGTTGAACCTATAACAACTGTAAAGCTCGATGCTGATGAAGGCGGACGGGTTGAAGAAAAACTTATTGAAGAAGGATCGATGGTCAAAAAAGGAGATATTATACTAAGATTGTCCAATCCTGATCTCTTTCTTAATATTCTCAATAGTGAATCATTACTTGCTGAAAAAGAGAACTTCCTGCGAACGACACAGATTGAGATGGAACAGGAAAAACTACAGATAAAAAGAGAACTTGTTACACTTAAATATGATATTGAAAGGAAAGCGCGAAATTTTCAACAGAATGAAACTCTGATTAAAGATAACCTTATATCAAAAGAGGAATATATTCGCTCCAAAGAGGACCTAGATATGGCAAATCAATCGAAAGACCTTTATGTCGAGCGTCAAAAACAGGATTCTGTTTTTCGCTCAGTTAATGTTGAAACTATTAAAAAGGATCTCCAGAATATGAGGAATAACCTCGATATGGTTAAAAAAAGAGTGGAAAACCTGAATGTACGGGCAACTGTAGATGGTGAATTGGGTCTGTTAAGTCCTGAAATTGGACAATCAATATCAAAGGGAGAAAACATGGGACAGATAAATGTACTGACTTCTTATAAAGTTGTCGCACAGATTGACGAACATTACATCGACAGGGTGAGAACACAGCTTGATGCAACTCTTGACAGGCAGAATAATAAATTTAACCTAACTGTCAGAAGAGTTTATCCTGAAGTAAGGAACGGTACATTTAAAATTGATATGATCTTCCGCGATAGTATGCCTGATAATATAAGAACCGGCCAGACATATTATATCAGTCTTCAGTTGGGTCAGCCAAAAAGATCAGTGCTTGTGCCGATTGGCGGATTTTTCCAGGAGACAGGCGGTCAGTGGATATTTGTTCTCGATCCTTCCGAATCTTTTGCTACCAAACGTAATATCTCAATAGGAAGAAAAAATCCAAAATACTATGAAGTACTTGAAGGTCTGAAGCCCGGTGAGAAAGTTATAGTATCAGGTTATGAGACTTTCGGAAAAAATGAAAAACTAATTCTCAAAAAATCTAAATAACTATTAATAATTAATGTCATGATTAAAACTAATGATTTAACTAAGATCTTCAGAACTGAAGAAGTTGAAACTACAGCACTTAATAAAGTGACGCTCAATGTAAAAGAGGGAGAATATGTTGCAGTAATGGGCCCGTCAGGATGCGGGAAATCCACTCTCCTTAACATCCTCGGGTTACTCGATAATCCTACCTCAGGCAGTTATATTTTCAATGGAACTGAGGTGGCTAATCTGAAGGAACGCGACAGGACTATCTTCCGCAAGGGAAATATTGGTTTTGTTTTCCAGAGCTTTAACCTGATTGATGAACTGAACGTTTACGAAAACGTTGAGTTACCGCTGATCTACCTCAAGATGAAAGCAAGTGATCGAAAGAAAAGTGTGGAAGATGTTCTGGAAAGAATGAAAATAGGACACCGTGCAAAACATTTTCCTCAGCAACTTTCAGGAGGTCAACAGCAAAGAGTGGCTATAGCCCGCGCAGTCGTTGCAAATCCGAAGCTTATTCTTGCCGATGAACCGACAGGTAACCTCGACTCTAAAAATGGTATTGAGGTAATTAATCTCCTGACAGATCTGAACAAAGAAGGTACAACTATCATAATGGTAACCCACTCCGACAGGGATGCAGGTTATGCTCATAGAGTTGTAAATCTGTTTGACGGCCAGGTAGTGACTGAAAAATAGCAACTTTAATAAATATTTGTTGAAAGAGGTTTCCCTACGGAGACCTCTTTTCGTTTTTGATCGATGTATGTAGGGACGTTGCATGCAACGTCCCTACATATAATATCTGTCTAAAAAATTGAATCATTTTGTATGATTTATATACAAGAGCGATCTTTTTTATAGTTTTTCGCAAGCTATAGTACTGATTATGTGAGCAATAAGACAATTGGCATATGCTTTGAGTTTTTTTTGAATTATTCAATCCTCAGCCTTATGATAAAGTTATTAGTCCGTAATGGTATCCGATCTCTGGTCACACAAATGCCTTATTCATTTGTGAATATCCTGGGACTTACTGTTGGCGTTGCATCAGTTCTGATAATTATAATATGGATCTCAGTTGAAACAAGTTATGACAAGTTCCATAAAGATGGCGAAAGATTGTACAGGGTGGGAATGGCCTTCAAAACTCCGAATATAATTCTTAACGCGGCTTCGATTAATGCGCCGGCCGGGCCTGAATTTAAGAGGGAGTTTCCAGTGGTCGAGAACATGGTCAGGTTCGATCTTGAACCTGAATCAGTAATTTATAATGACAGAACAATCAAATTAAAAGTAATTTATACTGACAGTACATTTTTCGATATGTTTTCGTTCATACTGGCAAAGGGAGATAAAAAAAGCTGCCTTAATTCTCCTACAGGAATTGTCCTCACAGAGAAATCAGTTAAAAGGATTTTTGGCGGGGAAGATCCTTTGGGCAAGGGGATACTTATCCGAGGAAAAACTTTTACTGTAACTGCAATAGCCAAAGATCCTCCTGCCAATACAAACATACAGTTTGAATGCCTCGCCCCTCTTACTGTAATTTCCAGTCAAAGTCATATAGGCTGGGACGGAGGATTGACCTGTTACACATATCTAAAACTTATCAAAGGATCTGATCCTTTACAACTGGAAAAACAGATTCAACAGTATATGGAAGTCGCCATTAATAAAGATTACTACCGTCCATCGGGCTACCTAATGATTCCTTATCTGCAGAAAATCGGAGATATTCACCTTCATTCCCAGGCTGAACCAAAATATGAACTTGGAGAAAAGGGAAATATTACAAAGATTTTCATGTTCTCAGGGATAGGATTATTGATATTACTTATAGCATCATTCAATTTTATAAATATCAGTACTGCTCTTTCTTTCCGGAGAGCAAAAGAGGTTTCGGTAAAGAAAATATTCGGATCTGACAGGAAGAATATTATTTTGTTTTTCGTTTTTGAATCAGCAATTGCAATAATTATTTCGCTTCTCTTTGCTTTCCTGCTTGTCAAGATTTTGCTAACATTTACTACAGTTTTTACCGGAGAAGTATTATCACTTTCGGAAATTAAACCACTTGCATGGATATTGACCTATACTTCTCTTTTTATTTTCTGTACAGTTTTTGCCAGTTTCTACAGCTCCATCTATCTTTCTTCGATTAATCCACTGGCTTTGCTTTCGAGTGTAAACACTGGAAAAAAGAAACAATTCTCCAGAAATATACTGGTCACTCTGCAATATATAATCTCGATCGTACTTATTATATCCTGTCTCGTTATCTATTCCCAGCTGCAATATGTGAAAAACAGTGATAAGGGTTTCAATGAAAAAAACATTCTATTAGTAAATCTTAATAAGAAGACTTCAGCAACATACGAATTGATTCTAAGCAAATTTTCGGGCATCGCGGGTATTGTTTCTGTTTCAGTGTCAGCAGGCGGTGTACCGGGAGTAGGTTTTACAATGAACGGGTATAAACCTGAAGGAGTAGATAGACCGTTACTTGCACACGTGGTATATGTTGATGAAAACTATCTGAAAACCATGGGTATTGCTCTTATTGAAGGCCGTGATTTCAGAAATATCAGGTCAGACAGCAATAAAGTAATAATCAACAAGACCTTTGCCAGTCTTCTTGGATGGAAACAGCCTGAAGGCAGGACAATATCAAGAAATGGAATAAAATACGAAGTAATCGGCATGGTTAAAGATTTCAACACCTCTTCTCTTTATGATAAAACCGAACCTATATTTATATCAACTGCCAACGAGATGGGAAAATTCGACCAGGTTGTTATCAAATATACGCCCTCCAACCTGAACAAGGTCCTTAAGTCCTGCGAATTATTACTAAAAGAGATAAATCCGGAAGGACCATTTGAATATGAAATTCTTGAAGATTCGATGTTATCTTCTTATTCAAAGGATCAAAAACTGAACATTCTCTTCCTTGTCCTGTCGGTTGTGGCTATATTTATATCTAGTCTCGGATTATTTGGTCTTGCAACTTTCGCCACGCAGAGCAGAATGAAGGAGATCAGTATAAGAAAAATAAATGGTGCTTCAATTTCTGAAATTTTCAGGAGATTTAATTTTGAATTACTAAGATGGATTATAATATCATTTATTATTGCCACACCAATTGGCTTTTATGCGATGACTAAATGGCTCAACAATTTTGCCTATAAAACGACTATCAGTTTGGGGCTCTTAATATTTTCGGGTCTTTTTGCTCTTGCTATAGGTTTACTAACTGTAAGTTGGGCCGCAAATAAAGCTGCCAGAAACAATCCTGCAGAAACACTTCGCAAAGAGTAAAACATGCTTAAAGATATCAGGTTAAAAA
>Ga0265316_10002842_pt1 | contig 17713 bp, 14 predicted proteins | sample 4522metaG_FD_202092 | JGI IMG/M metagenome (GOLD analysis project Ga0265316, IMG submission 202092) | Rhizosphere microbial communities from Carex aquatilis grown in University of Washington, Seatle, WA, United States - 4-5-22 metaG | ecosystem: Host-associated > Plants > Roots > Rhizosphere >... | reverse complement strand
TTGAAGGCCCAGCAACAGTAGCCCTCCTGGCTGCTGAAGCGGGATTGCCTTCGTCCCGGCGGGCAACTGGCCGCTCGCCGGGGATCTTCTTCATAACAACGGGATGAACGCACAGCGTGCTTAAGCAACATGGGGAATGCATGAGCTACTCGATCAAGATTCCGGACCGGGAGTATTTCGACAGGAATATTCCCTGCCAGTCCGCCTGCCCAATTCACACCGAATGCGGGCGGTATGTGCAGGCCATCGGGATCTCGAAGGATGAAGAAGCTTACATGCTGGCGCGCGCGCCCAATCCATTCGCGTATGTGCTGGGCAGGATCTGCGCGCATCCCTGCGAAGACAACTGCCGGCGCGGCAAGATCGACGAACCCATCGCCATCTGCGCACTCAAGCGATACGCCACCGATCGCCACAACCTCGGCATAGGCCACGATCCAGTGCGCAAAGCCTTGCCTCCCGCGCCTAAACGCAATAAGCGCGTGGCAGTTGTGGGGGCCGGCGTCTGCGGCCTTACCTGTGCGCACGATCTTGCCTTGCTGGGTTACGCCGTGGAGGTCTTCGAATCGGCCCCCGTTCCTGGAGGGATGCTCTATCTCGGAATACCGCAGTTTCGGCTTCCCCGCGAAATCATCAAAATGGAAGTCGACAACATTCTCTCGCTCGGCGTTACGCTGCACACGCGCGTAACCGTGGGCCGCGACATCTCCTTTGCCGACTTGCGCGCGAAGTTCGATGCCGTGCTGCTGGCCACGGGCCTCAACAAGGGGCGTGAGCTGAGTATTCCCGGCGCGCATCTTCAAGGCGTGTACAACGGCATCGATTTCCTCATCAACGTCAATCTAGGATTTGAAATCGAGCTGGGCAAGCGCGTCGTCGTCGTGGGCGGCGGCAACGTGGCCATCGATGTTGCACGCGCCGCGGTGCGCCTGGTGCAGGAAGCCGTGGATTTCGCTGCCCCATCGGAAGACGAGAAGAACATGCAGCCCGCGTTCGACGCGGCGCGCCTGGCTATGCGCTCGGGCGCGGAAGAAGTCGACCTGGTAAGCCTGGAATCGCGTGCGCAGATGCCCGCATGGAAGACCGAAGTGGATGAGGCAGAGCACGAAGGCATCAAGGTGGACAACAGTTGGGGCCCGAAGGAGATCGTGGGCCTGGAGGGCGTCGTCACCGGCCTCAAAGTCCGCCGCTGCCTCTCTGTGTTCGACGAAAATGGGCGCTTCAATCCCGCGTTTAGCGACGAAGAGAAGATTATCCCCTGCGACAGTGTCGTTCTTGCCATTGGACAGCAGGCCGATCTCTCTTACATCGGCGCCGACGACGGCGTTCAAGTGACGCCGCGCGGCATCCTCAAGATCAATGAAGACCTGAGCACTACCGCTCCCGGTGTGTTCGCCGGCGGTGATGTTGCATTTGGCCCGCGCATCCTGGTGGAAGCGGTGGCCAACGGTCATCGCTCCGCGCGCTCCATTCACCTGTACTTGAGCGGCAAGACGGAGAAAACAGTACGCAGCCGCTTTCGCATTCTTCCCGATTGGAAGATGCCGCGTGGCTTCCTTTCCACGCCGCGGCAGAAGATGCCGGTCCTTGCCGCCAATCGCCGCATCGGAATCGCTGAAGTGGAACTGGGCTTCGACGAAGAGCAAGGCCGCGCCGAAGGCCTTCGTTGCCTCAACTGTCAGGTCAACACCATCTTCGATGGATCGAAGTGCATCCTCTGTGCCGGATGCGTAGATGTGTGTCCGGAGAATTGCCTGCGCCTCGTGGATCTTGTGCAAGTTAGCGGCGACGAGCGTTACGACGCGTTGATCGCGAAGCGCTACGGCGTGCCTGCCGCGCAGCTGAAAGCCGGTCAGGCCGGCGCCATCATCAAGAACGAGGACAAGTGCATCCGCTGCGGCCTTTGTGCCGACCGTTGTCCCACCGGAGCCATCACCATGGAAACGCTCGAACGACACGAGCGGGAAGTCTTTGAATAGAGGAGCAGGAGAATGAATCGTCGCGCCTTTTTCAGTTGGGGAACGGCAGGATTGGTCACGCTATGTTCCGGGGTCGGTGTTAGCCTCGCGGCAGTGGTGCGATTCCTTGTCCCCAGCGTCTTCTATGAGCCGCCGCAATCGCTGAAGATCGGCAACCCCGCCGACTTTCCATATGGTCCTCCCACATTTCTGGCCGACGAGAAGATCTTTGTGTTCCGCGACCGGGAGAAGGGGTTTGCGGTAGCCAGCGCGGTCTGTACGCACCTTGGCTGCACAGTTGGCTACTCGCAGAGCGACCTGCGTTTTCATTGTCCCTGCCACGGCAGCGTCTTCGGTGCCAACGGAGCGGTGCAGCATGGTCCGGCGCCGCGTGGCCTGAATTGGTTTGAGGTAACCCTCACTCGCGATGGGCAGCTTCGAGTCGACAAGGACAAAGTAGTCCCTTCGAATTACCGGCTTATGGTGTGACGATGAATCCGATCCGCGAAATCTGGCAATCGATCGTAAGGCGAGACCCTCTGTCCACGGACAAGGGAAAGTCCGAACTCGTCTTTCTCAATGTCTGGTTGCACATCCATCCAGCAAAGGTGAAGAAAGAACATCTCAGGTTCAGGCACACCTATTACCTGGGCTTCATCACCTTCTTTCTCTTCATGATCCTGTTGACCACTGGCATCGCGCTAATGTGCTACTACCGGCCCGATCCTCCGCATGCCTATCAGGACATGAAGGATCTCGAGTTTGTCGTCTTCATGGGTTCGTTCCTGCGCGCCATGCACCGCTGGGCCGCGCACGGAATGGTGATCTGCGTGTTTCTCCATATGTGCCGCGTGTTCTACACCGGCTCCTATAAGAAGCCGCGCCAATTCAACTGGGTGGTCGGCGTGCTTCTTCTGTTGCTCACTTTGGGACTCTCTTTCACAGGGTATCTGTTGCCCTGGGATCAATTGGCGTACTGGGCCATCACCGTGGGAACGAACATCGGCAGTTATGCACCCTTAGTGGGCGGCCAGGTGCGCGAGCTCCTGCTCGGCGGCCACTCCGTGGGTGAGGCGGCGCTGCTGCGCTTCTACGTGCTCCACGTAGCGGTGTTTCCATCGCTCCTGATTCTGTTGACGATTGTGCATTTCTGGCGGGTGCGCAAGGATGGCGGCCTCTCCCGGCCGGTTTGGAAACTGGCGCCAATGAAGGTCGAGCAACTTGTGACAATCGGCGCGCCTGCCGAGATTGTCCCGCTCAAGACGGGCGCAGCTTCGCAAGACAAGACCTACGGGCTGATGGAAGTCGTCACCGGCAAGCCGATCTTTGAGACAGTTACTCCGGAAGAAGAAGAGAACGCAGTCTTCTCCTATCCATATGCCTTCTTCCGCGAGGCCATCGCACTTATGGCTACGGTGACGGGGATCATGGCCATCTCGCTCCTCTATCATGCGCCGCTTGAGGAACTGGCTAACCCCGCCCGCACGCCGAATCCCGCCAAGGCGCCGTGGTACTTTCTCGGATTGCAAGAGCTGGTAAGCCACTCCGCGCTGCTGGGTGGCGTAGTTGCCCCCGCGCTTATGGTTATCGTGCTCCTGGCTATTCCATATTTCGATCGCAATCCGAGCCGTCGCCCCTCCGATCGCAAGTGGGCTCTGTGGCTCTTCTCCATCTTTGTTGTCGCTAACCTGGCCCTCATCGTCATCGGCACGTTCTTTCGGGGGCCGGGCTGGGCATTTGTTCCACCGTGGGTTCACGTCATTTCGGGAGCGGAATAATGGGACGCAGACTTCCGCAAATCTTTTTCGCGCTGAGCACGCTGGCTCTGGTACTCATTCTCGCTGCGGTGTGGCAGGCAGGCTCGCCTTCCTGGAAGACCTACCAGCGCAACTTCCTGCAGCTCGAAGCGCAGGGCGAACCAAACGCCGTAACCAAAGCCGCCGTGCTCGCCACGCCGCCGGAGATTCACCAGGTGATGCTGACCGGGTTGCAGCGAGTGGACCGGTGTACCACCTGCCACCTCGGCGTGGACGACCCCACAATGAAAAACGCGCCGGAACCGTTCCGCTATCATGCAGGGCTCGGGCCGCATACCCCATCAAAGTTCGGATGCACCATCTGTCATGGCGGACAGGGCCTGGCTACCGAAAAGAACGCCGCGCATGGCAATGTGAGCTTTTGGCAGACGCCCCTTCTCTCCGCGGACTACATCCGCGCCTCCTGCGGACGATGCCACAAGGAAGGCGACGTACCCGGCGTGCCTGAATTGACCGAGGGCCGCCGGCTGTTTGAAACGCAGGGATGCCGCGGCTGCCACAAATTGAACGGCGTGGGCGGCAGCATCGGTCCCGACCTCACCGAAGAAGGCGCAAGCCGCCGCTCACCGGAATGGCTGGAGCATCATTTTCTGGCGCCCAATGTGGTCTCAGCCGGCTCCGCCATGCCCAACTTCCATTTCACCCGTGAGCAGGCCAGAGCCCTTACTTACTACATGCTCTCGCTCACCAACGAGGATATGGGCTCGTACTACTCGAGCGTGCGTCTGATCCCCAGCCCCCAGTATGGCCGGCAACTTTTCGTCGAAAAGAATTGCATCGTATGCCACGCAGTGGGCGGAGTGGGCGCCAAATCCGGACCCGATCTTCTTGGTGTCAGCAAACGACACTCCCCGGAATGGCTCGACGAACAGCTTGTCAATCCGGAATTCGTCTATCCGGGAAGCTCGATGCCCGAATACGATCTGGAAACCAATGCGCGCAAGGCCTTGATTGCGTTTATGGATGAGGCCACGCCGCAGGATGCCCAGGAGATTCTCTCCGGGCGAGGCCACACGCTCACCCCGGATGAAGCTGCCATCGAGGCAGGCAAGCGGAATTTCGCGCGCTTCGGCTGCGCGGGCTGCCACGGCACGGAACTCGAAGGCGGATTGCCCAACCCGAATGCCCAGGGCGGTCAGGTGCCTTCTCTTCTGCACGTTGCGGACGATTACACACAAAGCGAAATTGTGGAGGTCATTCGCAACGGTCGTGCACCTCCTCTCCAGAATGCGAGCGGCCCAACCCCACCCTTATATATGCCGTCTTGGAAACACCTGCTCAGCGATGAGGACATCCACCAGCTCGTGACGTTCCTCTGGTCAAAACAGCAGAAGTCGAAGGAGAGTTGGTAAGCGATTCATCGCGCAGTTCAGGCACGTCATAGTCAGGATGGGTTCAGCCGCTCTCTCTAATCGCGGGGACTCACACATTGCAGCAGCCATCATCAACAATTCGATTGAATGCTGTCGCTGCGCTATGGGCGACGGCGCTCTTTGCCTCAGTGTTGGCTGCTCAGTCTCCGCGAGGCGCGCAGAGGAATTCAGGCAGTTGGCGATCTGATCGGTCACGCACCTATTCCCCACCCGTCAACCTGAAGGTGCTGCCCAAAGACCTCACGGGGCGGCAAATTCATGACGTCATGGAACAATGGGCCGGTTCGCTCGGTGCCAGATGTGATGCGTGTCATGTCGAAGTCACGGAAAGGACTGCCCACGATGGGAAACTACACCTTGATTTTGCAGACGACTCCAAACCAATGAAGACCGTTGCGCGCCTCATGTACACCATGACCGAGGAGATAAACAGCAACTACATCGCCAAGGTCAAGGGCTCCGCCGCAAATGTCACCTGCTACACCTGCCATCGCGGCGCAGTGAACCCTGAGCCGTTCGATGTCCAGCCCGCCGGCGGGCCTCTTTTCCATCGGCCCGCGCCGGGTGCCAAAGAAAGCCGGCAGCCGAAATGAAAGCCCGGCGAGGCTACTTCATGCTGTTGCTGGGCGCCGCGATGCTCTGCGCAACAGCAATCACAGCCCAGCGGGTGAATGCCGATGCAGCCGCCTGCGCGACCTGCCACAAAGACGTTGTCAAGAGTTTTGCCGGCAACCCGCATTATCGGCCCGGTCTCGTTCATCATGGGAAAGCCACATCCTGCGAGACCTGTCACGGCTCCGGCAAGGCACACGCACAGAACGGCGCCGTTTCCCTGATCTTCGATCCCTCGCTTGCTACCGCCAAAGAAGTGGATGAAAGGTGCCAGCAATGCCATGGGGCCAAACCCTCACACTTTGAACACTCGGTCCACGGCAAGGGCAATGTAAGTTGCATCCGCTGTCACGTCATTCATGCCGCCGGCGCGCCCAGATATTTGCTCAAAATAAATGAGCCCGAGCTTTGCTTCCAGTGCCACAGCGAGGTGAAGCCGCAGTTCTCCCCGCCCTTCCACCATAAGGTTCAAGAAGGATTGATCAACTGCACTGACTGCCATGACCCGCACGGGGCATTGGGAGAGAATTCTCTGCCCTCCGCCACCTGGCAATTCATGGTGTGTACCAAATGCCATGTCCGGGTGGCTGGGCCATTCCTTTATGAGCATGCAGTGGTCAAAGCCGAAGGTTGCTCCGCCTGTCATTTTCCGCATGGTGGGTCGAACCCGGGGCTGCTCATCGAAGCCAATGTGAACACCATCTGCCTGCGTTGCCACCTGCCATCGCCGAACTCCGCAACGGCCGTGTCTGCCGTGCCAGAGCACATCCAGACGACGCGGAGCGAGCCATGCACCAATTGCCACGTGAGCATTCATGGCTCCAACGTCAGCGCTGTCTTCTTGGTCTCCACGCAGGCGAAAAGCAAGCCCTGAAACCCCTTAAGTCCAGCTATTCTGGGCGCTCCATTTGCGCCCTTTCTCCATGACAACCTATAGCGCGCACTCTCGAACCAAATTCAACGTATTGTCAGGCCCGACCACCTGGTCCAATACCAGGTGCTCCAATCAGTATCGCGCGAGGGAAACTCCTTGCATTTCAAAGAGATTGCTGCCCATTAATCTCCGAGGAAGCACGGCTGGAGTCAGATCTGAAGCGGCCGAAGGTCCACAGCTCACCGAAATGCCCTATAATGACGCGCCTTCAGGCGCCAGAGCGCCTGGTGCAAAACCAGGTGGTCTGCATTTGAAGCCACATTAGCACGCTAAATTATTGAAACCCACTACTGTCCGGTAAAACTCGACGTCTGATCGGATAAAGCTAAGCCGGTCAAATGGTTGCGCGCGATTTTGCCTTGCCGCGATTTGAAACGCAGGGTGTTGCTGTTCCGCCCTTCAACATGGATAGATGAACGAAGGCAAGACCGTCTTCTCTCAATTGATCGGTTATGTTCCCGACCGCGACTTTCGCCGCTGCGTCACCCGTTATGGTGGCGACCGCTACGCCAAGAAGCTTTCCTGCTGGGAGCAGTTTCTCGCCATGGCGTTCGCGCAACTGACTTATCGAGAGAGCCTGCGTGATATTGAAGCGTGTCTGGGGGCGATTGGCCCCAAGCTGTATCACATGGGCTTGGGCTCCGCCGTGGCGCGCTCTACACTGGCCGACGCCAACGAGAACCGCGATTGGCGCATCTTTGCCGACTTCGCGCAGGTGCTGATCCGCACGGCGATCAAGCTCTACGCCGGCGACGCGACCGGCATCGCGGAGGTGCACGATCTGTACGCACTGGACTCGACGACCATCGATCTTTGCCTGGCGCTGTTTCCGTGGGCCAGATTCCGCAAGCATAAGGCCGCTGTGAAAATGCACACGCTGCTCGATCTGCATGGCTCGATCCCCGCCTTCTTCCGCATTACCGATGGCAAAGTGCACAACGTCAACATCCTCGATGAGATCGACATCGAAGCCGGCGCCTTCTATGTGATGGATCGCGGCTACATCGATTTCGAACGGCTGTACCGCATTACGTTGCAGTCGGCTTTTTTCGTCGTGCGTACCAAGGCCAACGTGCTGCTCCAACGCCGCTACTCGCGCCCCGTCGACAAGACCACCGGCCTGCGCAGTGACCATACGGTGATTCTGACCACGCTCGGATCGGCCGCTGTGTATCCTGACCCGCTCCGGCGCGTCACCTACTGTGATGCGAAGACCGGCAAGCGGCTCAGATTCCTCACCAACAACTTCGCACTTCGACCGCTGGCTATCGCCGAAATCTATAAGAAGAGATGGGCCGTGGAACTTTTCTTTCGCTGGATCAAGCAACATCTGCGCATCAAAGCTTTCTACGGCACAAGCGAGAATGCGGTGAAGACGCAAATCTGGATCGCGGTCTCGGTCTATGTGCTGGTAGCCATCGTGCGCAAACGGCTTGGTATCGAGGTCAGCCTCTACCAACTTCTACAGATTTTCAGTGTTACCCTCTTTGAGAAAACCCCCATTTTACGGGCACTTCAGCAGATCGACTCCCAGAACGATTTACCAGACTCCGGCAACCAGCTCATTCTGTTCGACCTTTAACCGGACAGCCGTGGTTGCATATAATGAACAATCTTTAAAAGCACGGCGATCGCACCGAGTCGCAGGGAACAGCAGGAAAGTCCGGTACAAAGTATCACCATGAGTATCACCAGAAAACTTTAGATAGGGGCTCGAGCCCACCGGCGCCGGAACTGCGGGACAGGGTCCAGTTCCTTGAATACCGACGTAAGGGCATTCGAAAGCTCCAGTACGTCCGCGCTGAGAATTCGGGGTATTGGGCGAAGTAGTGCTCGTGAACAAGCCGCGCAAGGTGCTTCGGCGCTTACATAAACCGCCGAGTATCGAATCGAGAAGGCTAAGACAGGAAGTGTACAACGGGCTGTACCGTCGATCGAGAATCGTACGGAATTCGATCGGCGGACACTGGCCGACACTATCGGGAGTAATTTCCGACTGCCGGTCATACCCTCGGAGCTTGGGAGTTTCTACGGATCCTCGCGGCGCATGTCTCAAAGGGCTTGTTAAACGGCAACCTCGGCGAACCCCTTTTAATACATCAGACCTCAAAGGAACGCCGCAGTTCCTGTTCCGAAAGGCCACGTGAAGTCGTTCCTTTATGTTGCCTAACATGCGACAAGCGCACATGAAATTCCTTGTTTCAAAACCTATACCCTCTAAAAACGGCCTCCTCCTCAAACTGTTCGAAACCTCAAAACTAGAACATAGGCCATCTCCCATGACAGAACGGAGCTTAATGAGCCCATTGGTGAATTGGGGCAGCGACGCCGAAAGCGCCGGCCATTGAAAGGACGCTCACGACTCGAGTCTTATCGAAGCGAGAGCTGACGGCAACGATTGCCCTGTGAGCGTAGCCGCATCGCTGGTCCTTCATTGCGGCGGTCGTCCAAATACTTCAACCTCGATGTAATGGTTCAGTTCATTCACGTTGTTCCCGGCGCTGAAAAGACGGACATAGCGTGCCGTGATGCCTTTGGTAGCGACCAGCTTGCCTTCATAACTCTCGACGTAGAGCATGTTGCTGCCCGCACCCTGACCGGCTTTGTTTGCGCTGTCGTTGTTGAACCAGGTTTGCTTGTTCCTGGTAAACCCCTCATCGTCGGCGGTCTGGACGACCACGCTGAAATAGACGCGCGGCTGGAAGTGGTGCCAGAACAAGACTCCGTAAATCTCTTGCGGCGAGCCCAGGTCGATGGTGACGGACTGAACTCCGGGGCCGAGCTCCACATAGTTCCCGTCCACCTGCGTGGTGTCGCCGTCCGTAACCATGGTCAAGTCCCCGACTACCGGATCGGTCTCAGTGCTGGTGACCTTTTTGCCTTTGGCGACATTGGTGACGCCTGCGGGGGAGAGAAAGGGCGCACGCTTTTGTATCGATGGCTTCTCGAGGTTGTGGATGGATGTAAGATTTGCCGGAGTCCCCTCGTATCCGGGTTTCGGCAATTCGATGGGAACCGGCACCATTTGCGCGATTGCGGTGGCCGCAAAGCATGCGAGGGACATGGCCAGGCAGAGAGCTTTCGATTGCATACAATTCCTCCAGAATTCCTTCCTACGTGAGATGAACCAGCGAATAGTGCGGGGACTGTCGAACGCCATCCGGCTCCGCCAGCCACGTCTCGAGTCCGGGAACGCGAGAGCGGCACGCATCGATCTCTTCGCGATTCAGGATCAAATACGCCGTTGAATGAACCTCGGCAACTGCGCACGGCGATTGCAAAAGTGCCTCGCGGCAGGCGCCAATTGGCCCGATTTCGCGAACAACGGGAAGCAAAGCGGTGGTTGGAGCAGCCACCCAGACAGCGGGCCTTCCTGCCGCAGCAAGCCCAGTTCTGGGATCGACAATGTGATTGCCCTTCTTCAGGCCGGAAGCGCTCAACACGCACTGCGAAGCGGAGTATTCAACGAGACACGCGGCCTCAGGTTGCGCCATGGCGATGCGCAACGGCCAACCCTTAAGCCCCGGCGGAGGTTCCAGTGCCCGAACCGAACTGCACCCTCCGTGGATCAGCGCGTGGCGGATTCCCCACTCCTCCAGGACATCGGCCATGCGATCGACGGCGTAGCCCTTTCCGATGCCGCCGAGATCGATGCGGATGCCCGATGCGCGTGCCCGCACCGTGTAGTCGCGCGGATCCAGATCGAGATGATGCAGGCCCGTACCCAGCGAAATATCGAATGCGCCGCCGGTTTCTTCCCACGCCGTGCGCGCGAGAAGCAGGCACTCCATTGTCCAGCGTCCCACCTTAACCGATTCGCCAGCGCGCTGGTTGTTGATGCGTGAAACATCGCTATTGTCGATGAAACGGCTGAGGTCGGCTTCGAGGCGGTCGAGAACGTCGAAGGCCTGATCCGCGGCCGCGCGCACAAGGGCCTGGTCGGGGTGTACGCAGAGTATCTCAAAGAGCGACGCCATGGCGCGATGCCCAAACCGGTGCATTGATGGCCCACGAAGAATGGCGTCTGGCGGTAGAAGCCCGGGCGCGATGTCCAGGGGCGCGGCAGGCGTGACCGATACGCGAGTCATAGCCCCTCCCATACCGACAGGGAAGCGAACCCGCGCAATTCCACGCCGGGGCGCAACTCGACCGGCCGATCAAACAGGTTCTGATAGAGGTCACGTTGCCCGGGCGGCGGCAGATCATACAGGCGACGAGTCAAGGCCGGCTCCATGTCGGGAGTAATGAGATAGACGGACGCAGACGGTGCTGTTGCGGAGACTCCGTTCCACCACTGGACCTGGGGATAGCGGCGAAGATACCAGGGCAGCGGCCAGAGATTCTCGCGGCTCACGATGGCAATCGGCAGCCTGGAGCGGCCTCCGGGATACGACGAAGCCAATAATTCCACTTTTTGTACGATGGCGAAAACGTCCTTGCCGGTGTGGGCATACACCCACGGATTGGCGGGATCGGAAGCGAGCGGGATGCTGTCTCGCCAGGCCTGCCATCCGAGATGAGCAACGCCAGCCAGCAACAGTGCAGCCAATACGGAGCGTTGAGCGCGGTTCTTGCATGCGTTTGCGAGCGCTGCGACTCCGATACCGCCGAGCAGGATCATGGCGTGCATGGGACCGAGGAAATTCCAGGGCACTTTGTAGGGGAGAACGGAATATGCCGCGATCATGGTAAGGGCGTAGGCGGCAAGGAATGATGGGTGCGCCGACCAATTGCGATCCCTGGCGCCTGCGCGAATTACGGCAATAAGACCAATGAGCGCGAGGATGGTAATCATCACCTCAGTGAACAGCGGGCCGCCATCGGCCCGATAGTAGTTCATCAAGTGCAGATAGTGGGTCCAGGGGTAAACGTGAGGAGTGCCCGCACCCAAACCTCGCAGAAAGTAGCCGTGAAAGGCGAGGATGAAGTCGACCATGCCGCGCGGGTTGGTGAAGAACGAAGACACCAACAGAGCGATAGTAACGATTGTCGCTGCGAGCATGATGGCAAGATATTTCAAGAGGCTTCCGAGATTTGAAAGACGTTGTCCCCGCGGGACTCTCATTCCCGCCACGGCGGCAGCGGCCAAGGCCAAGCAGGCGACAGGGATGATGGCCGTCTCCTTTGTGGCGAACATCAGGCCGATACAAACGCCCACGGTTGCCGCCCACGCCGTTCGCCTCCGCTCCCAGAAGCGAAATACGGCAAGGAGGGCGGCGAAAGTAAATACAACGAGGAGCATCTCATGGATGTAATAACGGCTGTAATAGACCATAGCTGGCGAAATCGCCGTCAGCAAGGCAGCCATAGCCGCGGAGATCAGCCCGATGTAGCGCACTAGAAAGATGTGCAGCCCAACCAGGAGAATCCCGGCCAGAGCCGGAATCAGTCGCAGAGTGGTTTCGCTCAGATCGACGTAGCGCGTGATTCCCAGCGCCCTGGCCACTGGCCAGGAGAGATATGTCAGCGTTGGCCCATGATAGTCGACGGCGGAATACTTGTATTCTCCGTGTTCCAGCAGAACGCCCAATCGATCCGCGTTGATGGCCTCATCGCTGTGCATGGGACGCGCGGGCAACTGCGGCAGGCGAAAGGCGGCTGCCAGCAACATGAGTGAGGCGAAGACAACAGCCGTCTGGAGGGAGACCGATCGAGTTGTCGATGGCGAAGCCATGGCATTCACTTCCCGTGGCCTTGCCACGCCGTGGCGAGCGCAGAGTAGGCAAACAGGATGGCAGCGGCTGCAAGGAGCAAAGCGCAGATGCGATGGACTTCGAGAAGCTCCTGCTGCTGGATGGGCGAAGCGAGTGGAAACATAGCCAGCAGAGCGGTGGCGAGTGTGGGCACCGCCGACGCGAGTGCGATCCAGAAGGACACCTTGCGGAGAAGTACGCCGCCGAACAGGTTCCCTCGGTGCGTTGCCGTATCCGGTTGCGCGTTCTTGGAGTCCGCTTGCGCAAAGCGGTTGCGCGACACCCAGACCAGAGCGACGGCCACGCCGGCCACAGCGAAACCGCCGGCCGTGGTTACGTGAGCCATCAGGAGATTGCCACTGAGGGAAGGCTGCCGGGTGAAGACGGGAAGGAAACCGGTCGCGGCAACGGCGGCCAAACAAGCCAGACCCGCCATATTGATGCCGATCCGCAACAGGCGGAGAAGATGGGACCCTCGCGCCGCCTTCTGCTCAGGAAGCGAGAAGCCGCGGGACAGGAAAATGCGCAGCAAGTCCGCTGCGATCATGACCGCGACTGCTGCGAAGACGACGATGGCTGACGTCCGATACATGTTGGTCCTATCGCCTCCCGGATAGCTTTGCGGAAAAGCCTGCCAAGGCCTGGTAACCGCCGCCGATAAGAAGCAGCAGGAGTACTGCTGCCGCAATGCTGCCCAGGACCTTCAGCCAGATTCGGTATTTCCATGAGTTCGCCAGGCTTGTGTAATAGGCGGCATCGACCTTCGGCTGGAAGCGGTTCATCTTCCATGAGACGTTCTGCTCCAGCGGCGAATCGACCGCGACCGAACCAAACAAGATGGGCGAGTCCGCGGAGTGACAGTCCCGACAGCCGTTCGCGCCGAGTGCTTCCGAAGCGGGACGAACATCGTGGCCGATCGGCCACATGTAGGGCAGCGCCTGCGCGTTGTTTTCAGACATCAGCTCTCCCGCGGAATCCAGCCGGTACAGCTTTCCCCCTGCGATGTAAACGGGCTCCGACTGGTTGCGGCTTTGAAGGAGTTCGAGCACCTGGCGCACCCAGGCCCTGTCGATGCCGGGCCAATTTCCGCTCGCAGGCACAGGGCGACTGAGCTTCTTCGCATCGAGCAGATTCCGCACAAATCCGAGTTTCAGGGGCTCTACATTGCCGGCGACCATTCTTCCCCAGAAGGCAGGCCAGACGGCCCGAAACGGCGCGAGCTTGCCATCGGCTTGCTGCGCGTAGACGGGATCCACGATGTGCGGCAAGGCATCGGGATCGAGGTTCGCATTATGTTCGCCCAGCCCGTGCGCGCGGGCTGACTTCATCATCCCCGTTTTGTCTGTGGGCACAGGCCCCGAGTGACAGAAGGTGCAGCTCAGCTTTTCCAGATGGATGGCAGGCAATCCACGGTGCTGAGGATACGGCGCGTTCAGGCCGTGCGGCCCGGAGGCCAGGTTCCCGCCTGCCCTGCCCATGTGGCAGCCGCGGCAGGACAGAGTCTCCGCAAAGGCATTGCCGGCAGCGGCCGGATCGCCTTCGTAGTCCCGCGAGATCATGTGATTCAAGCCGTTGCTGTGGCACTGGACACAGGTTATTCCTCTCGCCACGTGCACATCCTCGCCGGTCTTCCAGCGTTCCTTGCCGGCCTGCGCGACATCGATGGTGGAATGACAGAAAAGGCAGCGGTTGGAGTCGACCTGGCGCGCGATGTCGAAGGGCACCTTCTGTCCCGCGATGAAGCGCTCAGCGGCGTAGCGGACCTGCGGTATGTCCGGCTGAAGCGAATCCTCCACCGACGCAGGGAGAAGGTAGTCGAAAGTGTCCGGCATCTTCCTGCTTGAACCGGATACTACCGCCATTCCGCTTGCACCGGCGGCGGCGTAGCGGAAGTTCTCCAGACTCAATTGCCTTGCGTACTCTGCCTGATCGTAGATGGACGAACGGTCATGACACGTAAGGCAATTCGCCTCCAGCTTTCCCGATACGCTCCAGCGAGCGCGGTCCTCGGTGCTGTCCGCGGCATCACTCTCGATGGGCGCCGGCGTTCGTGCTCCAAAGCGGAGGGCAAAGGCCCGCGCACCGATGCCAAAGGCCTGAGGCTTGTACGAACCGGGCCAATCGCGGAAGGAAAGCGGAATCTGCGAGGCGGTGGCGTAGTCAATCCAAATCCACGGCTCGCCATTTCTTCCTGCCGGCACTCCGGGCTGACCCGCATTGAAATGCCAGCCATGTTGGATGAACTGAACATCGTGACACGAGGTCCCGCACGTCTGCTCGATGGAAAACGGCAAGGTCGTGCGGTCACCGGGCTGAATCACGTCGCCGTTCTCATCGCGTAGCGGAATGAGATGGACCGGACGGCTGCGGCTTCCGGAAGGAAGATCGCCGAGCATCGGCTTCTGTGCCGCGGCCGGAAATCCGGCTCCGGCGAGGAACCCGGCAAGCAAGAGCGAAAAGATGGAACAGAGTCGCCGCATGTCTGATCAGATCTCAAACTCTTCGGGCTTGAATTCCAGGCGTATTTTGGCGTCAGCAGCCTGGTTCACCTTGAGAACCGTAACCGCCGTTTCATAGCCGATTTCGCCGGGACAGTTCAGCTTGTTCTTGCCCCGCACCGCGCCAAAGAAGTTCTCGAGATGCGGCTGATGGTATTTCTTTCGCATTTTGACGGGAATTCCGTAGCTGGGAGGAGCGGCCGTCTCACGAACATCAAGCACCGCACCTCCTGCGGCGGGCTTGGGATCCTCCTTAGGAGCTGTCAGGATCCCGGCCTTCACAAACTGGGTCCAATCGGGCGCGTTGGCGGCATCCCGGTATATTGAACCCCTGCCCGCCGACTCCGAGATCTCCAGCGCAGCCTGGTCTCCCATGAAGACCTCGTAATAGCCCCCGAAGCCGTTTGTGGTGATGGTCTGGTAGAACGCGCGCACAACGCCATGTGGCGTTTCGTAGTCATAGACCGCCATCATGGTGTCGTACCACTCGTGTGTGGCCTTGTCGAAATAATCGGTGCCTCCGCTGGCCGTGACTCCCTTCGGACGCGAGCCGAGGAACCAATTGAAGATGTCGATTTGGTGCGAGCCGAGATCGACAATGGGGCCGCCGCCAAGGCCCCGGAACCAGCGCCAGTTCAGGAACTGCTCCATGGAACGAAATCCGTACTTCTCCAAAACCTCCGGCTGGATTGTGTATCGCGGCGGAATCGTAGCAAAGTCGCGCTTGGCGCGATTCCACTGCGCATTCGCCGTGGTGACTCTGCCCAGCAACTTTGCTTCGTTGATCAGTCTCTCGTAGCAGAACAGGTAGCGTGGATTGCTTCGCCGCTGATGCCCGATCTGCAGCAGCCGGCCCGTTTCCCGGGAGGTAAGCACCATCCTCCGCGCGTCCGCCAGATTGGTGGACATCTCTTTTTCGCAATAAACATCCAGCCCCGCCTTCAACGAAGCGATAGCGTGCTCCGCATGCCAGAAGTCGGGGGTAGCGATCAGGATCGCATCGAGATTCCCCTTCTCCTTGTCCAGCATTTCCTTGTAGTCGGTATAGGCGTGATTGGGATGGCCGGCGTCCTTCATCATGCGCGTGGCCCGCCGCAGATTGTACTCGGCCCAGATGTCGCAAACCGCTACAAAGCGCACATCGGGAATCTGCATGGCCGCCTCAAGCAGGACCTGCCCCTGGGCTCCTGCCCCGAGCAGCGCAACCCGAATTTCATTTGACGTGCGATTCAGAGCTTCGACAGGACTGGCCCCCAGCAAGACAGCACCGGACGCGCCTGCCGCAACAAGGAATTCACGGCGGTCCATCCCCTTCGTTCCGTTCTGTTCAGCCACATTCACCTCTCCGGAAGGATAGCCGGTTGGGACTCCCGTGCTGCCGATTCCGGCGACGCATCCCGCTTCTGCTCGCTAACCAATCAGACCTTCCGGCTTCCAGCCCTCGCGGTATTCGCGACCGAGGTGCTGATTGGCCGCTTCGTTGTTGGTGATCTTGCCCGCGGCCGCATCCCAGATCAGCCTCTTTCCACCCATGCGATAAGAGATGGCCACCAGGTTGAACGCCTCGCTGATGGGACCTGCCAACTGGAAATCCCCGTACGTTGTGGAACCGTTACGGACGGCGTCGACCCAGGGCCGCGAGTCGTTGGAGCGCGCCGGGCCCGATCCGCGCATCTCCGGACGATACATTGCAAGCGGGGGCTTGCCGTTTTGCATGCGCATCGGCGGAGGCGCGTCGCCTGGGTTCGGCACAGGCAAAGCGTTGATTTTGAGGGATTTGCGGAACTCCGTGAACTTGCTCTCCGGGATCACGCGCGGGCTGTCCCCCTCAAAACCAGCCATGATCTTTCCCTTGTCGCCGACCAGCAACATGCCTTCCGTTGGAAGCGAACGATCTTCCGCGAGCAATTCTTCCGGCGTAGGCGGCTTCATGCCGCCGTCGTACCAGTAAATGTCGATTGCCGGCCGGTCAGCCTTGGCGCGGAATCGCATCCGTGCGTTGCCGGCAAGCGGAAACGAGTAATCGTTCCTGATCGTAGCGACGGAGTGGTGGGGCACGACCTCGCAAGCGCTGGCGATGGAAGTCTCGACCATGTAGGGGGCATCCAGCGCGAGATCTTTAAAGATCGTCCAATTGCTGTAGATTCCCATGTCATTGATAGCGCCGCCCCCAAAGTCATACCAGCCGCGGAATGTGGTGTGCGTGAACCACGGGTGGTAAGGCCGGTCCGGCACCGGGCCCTGCCACAGGGTCCAGTCAAATCCCTCCGGGATCGGCGGCCGGTCGGTTGGCATTTTCAAGTATTGCGGCCAGACGGGGCGGCTGGTCCAGTTGTGAATTTCCTGAAGCTGTCCGATGGCCCCCTGTTGCACCCATTGCATCGCGGCGCGGAAGCCGAGGTTGTGATTGGCGGGCATGAAATGCGTCACAACTTTCGTCCGGCGGGCGGTCTCGATCACCAAGCGCGCCTCGGCAAGGCGGTTCGACAACGGCTTGGCGACCATGACGTGCTTGCCCTTGTTCATCGCCGCTACGGCTACGATTCCGTGAAGATGATCGGGCGTCATCACCTTCACGCCATCCAGGTCCTTTTCCTTCTCCAGCATCTCCCGGAAATCGACATACGTATTCACGCCGGAGAACTTGTCAGCCGCCCGCTTTTTGGCATAGTAGGTTTCGATGATTTCTTTGCCCATGTCTCGGCCGCCCGGCACCCAGTCCATGCCGTTGCCCCAGTTTGGGTCTTCCAACATCAGGCGAATGCCGTCGCGGAGACTTCCTGGATACCACTCCAGGTAGTTGCGGCCGAGCTTATCTACGTCGCAGA
>Ga0265316_10002841_pt1 | contig 17714 bp, 15 predicted proteins | sample 4522metaG_FD_202092 | JGI IMG/M metagenome (GOLD analysis project Ga0265316, IMG submission 202092) | Rhizosphere microbial communities from Carex aquatilis grown in University of Washington, Seatle, WA, United States - 4-5-22 metaG | ecosystem: Host-associated > Plants > Roots > Rhizosphere >... | reverse complement strand
GGAGAAGCGCGCCGTGGGGGTGGGAGCGGGCATCAGTGCGCGCGTAGAGAGCTTTGCGGCCGCGATGGAGAAGCGCACCGCGGGAGTGGAAGCGGATGTGAACGCGCGGGTGGAAAACCTTGCTGCTGAGGCGGAGAAGCGCGCCGTGGGAGTGGAAGCGGGCGTCAGCGCGCGTGTGGAGAGCTTTGCCGCCGCGGTGGAGAGGCGCACCACGGGAGTGGAAGCGGATGTGAACGCGCGGGTGGAAAACCTCGCGGCTGAGGCGGAGAAGCGCGCGGCCGGAGTTGAAGCCGGCGTACGGACGCGCCTGCAAAGCCTCGCGGCTGAGGTGGAGGAGCGCGTGGAAGGCCTTGCCTCGGGTGTCGAGGAGCGTGCGGCCGCTATCGAAGCGGATGTGAGCGCGCGCGTGGAAGGCCTTGCCTCGGGTGTCGAGGAGCGTGCGTCCGCCATCGAAGCGGATGTGAGCGCGCGCGTGGAAAGCCTTGCGGCAGGCGTGAAGGCGCGCACTGCGGATGTTGAGGCGGATGCGAACGCGCGCGTGGAAAGCCTTGCGGCAGGCGTGAAGGCGCGCACTGCGGAAGTCGAGGCAGGCGTGAGCGCGCGCGTGGAAAGCCTTGCGGCAGGCGTGAAGGCGCGCACTGCGGAAGTCGAGGCAGGCGTGAGCGCGCGCGTGGAAAGCCTTGCGGCAGGCGTGAAGGCGCGCACGTCGGGCGTTGAAGCAGAGGTGACGGCGCGGTTGGAAGGCCTTGCGGCCGGCGCGAACAAGCGCGCGGAGAGCGTAGAGGCGGATGTCGATATGCGCCTCGGAAGCCTCGAGGCCGAGGTGAAGGAGCGCACCGAGGCTGCCCGGGAGTCCGTCCAGGCTGTCCAGGCCGCGCTGGCGCAGACAATGGACAGGATGAGCGCGGCGATGCGGGCTGAAATGAACACGTTCGCGGAGAAGATCACCGCCGGCTGGAAATCAGAGGTGGACGGGGCATCGTCCGCGCGGGAGCTTCTGCGGGCCGAAATGGCGGAGCTGCAGGCGGCAGTGGAAGACCTGAACGCGCGCACGCACGAGGACGCGGACAAGAAGCTCATGGCATTCCAGGAGGAGCTTCTCACGGATCTTCGCGCACGCTCCACGCAGACACAGACGAAATTCCAGGCCTGGCAGGCGGAGATGGGAAAGCGTACCGCGGAGTTCGAGGCCGATATCATGCAGCGTACCGCGGCGGCAGGGGAGTCGGTGCAGCTGCTTCGAGAAGCGCTGCGCGGCGACATAGAGAAGGTAAAGAGCGACGCATCCATGTCGCTTGAAAAGGATCTGGGCGGTGTCCGGGATCTCATCGAGACAGGAACCGGGAAGATGCGCGGCGAGATCGAAGCGCGTCTGGGGCAGTTGAACCGGGAAGTCGAGGCGGGGCGCAACGACCTGGCAGCGATGTTCGAGTCTTCCCGGGCGGAGATTGAGGCCTGGGAAGACGGCGCAAAGAAGCATTTGGCCGACGCGGAGCTGGCCAATGCGGGCAAGCTTTCCTCCCTCTCCTCACGAGTGGAGGCGGACAAGGCCGCGCTCGCAAAGAGTATTGAGACGGTCGAATCCCGGCTGGCGGACTACCAGGGTGATGTCGACTACAGAATGAAGGTCCTGGACGAGGCAAACCGGGATGTGGATGCCCTGCGTGTCTCCCTGTCGCAGACAATGGACAAGATGGGGACGGCCGTCCGCGCGGAAATGAAGGGGTTGACGGACGCGCTCGCTTCCGAGCTGACAACGGGCTGGAAGGCAGAGGTCGCCGGCGCAGAGGCGGCCCGGCAGCAGCTCACGTCCAGAATGGGAGAGCTGCAGGCGGAGCTGGAGGTGCTGAAGACGCGCTCCTACCAGGACGCAGAGAAGAAACTCTCGGTGTTCGAAGAGGAATTCTTCGCAGACCTTCGCGCCCGCTCCACCATGACACAGGAAAAGTTCCAATTGTGGCAGTCGGAGATGGAGAAGCGCGCGGCAGGCTTCGAGGCCGTGGTCAGGGAGCGCACGGCCAGCGCGGAGGCTGATGTCACGGATCGCACGGCAAGCCTGGAAGCGACCGTCAAGGCGCGCGCGGAAAGCGTCGAGGCCGACGTGAACGCGCGCGTGGCAAGCGTCGAGGCGGACATGAAGGCGCGCGTGGCAAGCCTGGAGACGGACGTGAAAACGCGCGCCGCGGCTGCAGGTGTTTCGGTCCAGGGGCTGCGTGACTCGCTCGCCGCGGACATCGAGCGGGCCAGGAAGGAAGCCTCCGTCCTCTTCGAGAAGAACCTGGGCGGCGTGCGGGACACCATGGAAGCCGAATCAAGGAAGATGCACCGCGAGATCGAGGCCCGCCTGGAAGCGTTGTCCGCGGAGCTCAATGCCGGGCGCAAGGACCTGGCAGACCTGTTCGAATCCTCCCGCGCAGAGATCGCCGCATGGGAGGAGGGGGCAAAGGCGCAGCTCGTCGAGGCGGAGCAGGAAAATGCAGGGAGGTTCTCCAGTCTCGCCTCGCATATCCAATCGGACGAGGCCGCCCTGGCCAGGAGCATCGAGACAATTGAGCTGCGGCTTGCGGACTACCAGGGCGATGTCGATTACCGCGTGAGGGTGCTTGAAGATGCCAACAATGATGTGGATGCGCTGAGGACGTCCCTCTCCCAGACCATGGACAAGATGGCGGAAGGCGTACGCGCGGAGATGAAACGGCTTGCAGAAGAGCTTGCGGCCGGCTGGAAGTCGGACATCGCCGGGGCCGCGATTGCGCGGGAGCAGCTCCAGGCGGGCATGGGCGAGCTGGAGGCCGGGCTGGAAGAGCTCAAAGCACGCGCCTACCAGGACGCGGAGAAGAAGCTCTCGGTCTTCGAGGAAGAGTTCTTCACCGATCTGCGTGCGCGGTCCACGATGACACAGGAGAAATTCCAGGCCTGGCAGGCGGAAATGGAAAAGCGCGCGGCGAGCTTCGAAGCCGACGTCAAAGAGCGCACCAATGCCGCGGACGAGGCAGTGCAGACCCTGCGGGAAGCGCTGCGAAGCGACGTGGAGAAGGCCCGCAAAGACGCTGCGCAGTCCTTCGAGAAGGACCTGGGCGGGGTGAAGGACGCCGTGGAGGCCGCAACGCGAAAGATGCACCGAGACATCGAATCCCGGCTGAAGGAGCTGTCGACCGAGCTGAATGCGGGACGCAAAGAGCTGACCGAGCTCTTTGAAGCCTCCCGAACGGAGATCGGGACCTGGGAGAGTGCAGCCCGGAAGCAGCTTTCGGAGGCCGAGCTCTCCATCGCGGAGAAAATTTCCTCCCTCTCCTCCGAGGCGGCATCATCCGTTGGCGCGATCAGGGACGCGTTTGCCGCGCAGAAAGAAGATCTGCTCGTCTCAACGAACGAAGAACGCATTGGTCTTCGCACGGAGCTCGCCGAGATGGGGGAGACCATCTCTTCGTTCGAAGCCGGTCTGAAGAAAACGACAGAAGCTGCCATGGAGGCGCTGCGCACCCAGATGGACGGATTCCAGCTCGAAAGCCAGAAGCGCGTGCGCGAGGTGCAGAGCGAGGTCGAAGGGCGAATCAAGGAACAGAAACAGCTTCTCGTGGATACCAAGGAAAAAGCCGACGCGATGCAGGAAAAGCTCTATGGAAGGATCGAGGAAAGCTACCAGGTGCTCTCGACGAACCTCGTGGAGATCGACAAGCGGGTCAAGAGCTTCACCTCCCAGACCCGTCTCTTCGAGCGGGCGGACACTTTGAAGGCTGCCCTGGAAGTCAGCATCGACGAGATGAAGAAGGAAGTGGCCAAGCTGAACGCGGACAGGGCGGAGTTCGCGGAAATCGAGGTCCAGCTTTCCAAGACGAAGAAGGTCGCGGACGAGGTCTCCTCCAAGCTCACGCGGTTCCTTTCCGAGAAACGGCGAATCGAGGAAATGGACGGAGATTTCAAGAAGATCATGGCGGTCTCCAAGGACGTCGATCTCAAGCTCGACACGCTGTCCTCCAGCAACGACGCGCTCCAGCAGATTCAGGCCAGAATCAGGCAGTTCGAAGAAATGGGAAAGTCCGTGGAGGGCGGGTTCGAAAGGCTGGAGAAGAAGAAGGAAATCCTCTCGGTGACCTCGGAGGGCGTGGACAGGAACTTCCAGCGCCTGGAAGGGATCGAGAAGTCGCTCGTGGAAGCCGACCGGACCGCTGATGAGCTGGCTGCAAAGGTCTCTTCGCTGCGCGGTGAGTACGAGATGCTGGCCGCAAACAAGAAGGATGCAGATTCCGCCATGCAGACCGTCGGGAAGCTCAGCGGAGTCATCGAAGAGCTCGAGAGCCGCCTGGAGAAGGCGCAGAGCTCGCGGGAATGGATGGCGCGGACCGAGACGCGGTTCGAGGAGATCGGCCGGCAGGCGCAGGAGCAGGTGCGGCTGCTGGAGAGCATCATGAAGGCGGAAACGAAGAAGGAAAAGGGAGAGCGCGGCGCGCCTCCCCTGGACAAGCGGGAGACGGTCGTCAAGCTTTCTCACCAGGGGTGGTCCGTGCAGGAGATCTCGCGCGTCACCCAGCTCAGCAGGGGTGAAGTGGAGCTCATACTGGAGCTTGCGCCGAAAGTGTAAAGGACCGTTAGTGCCTCGGGTCGATGCGCGGTCCCGGGTGACCGCGCACCCCGAGGTCCAGAAAATGCTTGACCTGACGCGAAGCTAGCTGTTACCTTTACCGTAAACCATTTCTCCCTAGGCGGTAATGATGTCGAAGAAGAAGGACCAGGAAGAGGTCTCGGGAGGGGCGCAGAATGTCCACGGTGCTGAGCCCCCGGCGCGCAAGAGCGAAAATCCCCAGAAAGGCGAGCCCGCCGCGTCCGGCAGCCCGTCGGGGGCAGGTGCGTCCGCAGAGTCCCCCTGCGTGAGCGAGCAGGATCGGATCACCGCGTTGGAGAAAGAAAACGCGGAGCTGAAAGACAGGCTCTTGAGGAAGCAGGCGGATTTCGAGAACTTCAGAAAGAGGATGATCCGCGAGCGCGAGGACGCTGCACGCTATGCCAACGCCTCCCTTCTGACAGATGTCATAGGATTGATCGACGATTTCGAGCGCGCAATCAAGTCAGCGGAGGAGTCCCGCGACTTTGCTTCCTTTCTCCAGGGTGTGACCATGATCGAGAAGCAGCTCGTGGAGATGCTGGAAAGCCGGTGGGGGCTCAGGCGCTTCACCTCGGTCGGGGAGGGCTTCGATCCGAACAAGCACGAAGCCGTTCTCCGCGTGGAAGGACCCGCAGACGGCAGGCCCACCGTGGTGGAGGACTATCAGAAGGGATATTACCTGCATGAGCGTGTGCTGCGGCCCGCGCGCGTGAAGGTGATGGTGCCTGCCTCCGAGCCCTCAGCGCAGGCTCCGCAGGGACCGAAAATGCCGCCGGGAAGGGGCGACGACGAACCGAAGGAAGGACAGGATGAACCGGTCGGCAGGGGCAATTGAGACATGGGTAAGATAATAGGGATAGACCTCGGGACAACGAACTCCTGCGTAGCCATCATGGAAGGCGGCCAGCCGGTTGTCATCCCGAACTCGGAAGGCCAGCGCACTACGCCCTCCATTGTCGCCTTCACGGACAAGGGTGAGAGGCTCGTGGGCCAGCCTGCCAAAAACCAGATGATCACAAATCCCGAGAATACGGTGTATTCGATCAAGCGCTTCATGGGACGGAGAATCGACGAGGTGCGGGAGGAGATCCGCAGGGTGCCATTCACAGTTTCCGACGCCGGCAATGATCTGCGCGTGGAGATCAGGGGCACCCGCTACTCGCCGCCGGAGATCTCCGCCGCTGTGCTGCAGAAGATGAAGAAGACCGCCGAGGACTTCCTCGGAGAGCCCCTGACAGAGGCGGTTATCACGGTGCCCGCGTATTTCAATGACGCCCAGCGCCAGGCCACCAAGGATGCGGGCCGGATCGCCGGTCTGGAAGTAAAACGGATCGTCAACGAGCCCACGGCGGCGGCCCTCGCGTACGGGTTGGACAAGGGCGGACGTGAGGAGACCATTGCCGTGTATGACCTGGGCGGCGGCACGTTCGATATCTCCATACTCGAGCTCGGGGACGGCGTGTTCGAGGTCAAGTCTACCAATGGTGACACGCATCTCGGGGGGGACGACTTCGACCAGCGTATCATCGAGTGGGTGGTAGACGAGTTCAAGAAGGAGAACGGCATCGACCTGTCCAGGGACAGGATGGCGCTCCAGAGGCTCAAGGAAGCGGCTGAAAAAGCCAAGATCGAGCTCTCCAGCGCCCAGAGCACGTCTCTCAACCTCCCGTTCATCACCGCGGACCAGGCGGGTCCCCGGCACCTGAACTACACTCTCACCCGGGCAAAGCTGGAGCAGCTCCTGGACTCGCTCTTCGAGAAGACCCGGGAACCCTGCATGCAGGCAATGCGTGACGCAGGGCTCAAGCCCCAGGAAATCGACCATGTCATACTCGTGGGAGGTTCTACGCGGATTCCCGCCGTGCAATCCCTTGTAAGGGACATTTTCGGCAAGGAAGGCAGCAAGGGGGTCAATCCGGACGAGGTAGTGGCCATCGGCGCGTCCATCCAGGGCGGCATCCTCGGCGGAGACGTCAAGGATGTGCTTCTCCTGGACGTCACGCCGCTCTCTCTGGGAATCGAGACTCTTGGAGCGGTTTTCACGAAGCTTATCGACCGAAATACGACCATCCCTACCCGCAAGGGCCAGACATTCTCCACGGCCTCTGACAGCCAGACTGCGGTTTCCATACACGTGCTGCAGGGTGAGCGCGAGATGGCAAGCCAGAACAGGACGCTCGGGAGATTCGATCTGGTGGGCATCCCTCCTGCCCCGCGCGGCATTCCGCAGATAGAGGTCACCTTCGACATAGACGCGAACGGAATCGTGCACGTGTCCGCAAAGGACCTGGGCACGGGCAAGGAGCAGAAGATCCGCATTGAGAGCTCTTCGGGACTTTCCGAAGAGGAGATCAAGAGGATGGTAAAAGAGGCGGAATCCCATGCCGCGGAGGACCGTATCGAGCGTGAGCGCGCGGAAACGCGCAACGAGGCGGATACGCTCCTGTATTCCACGGAAAAGTCCCTCAGGGAGCTTGGAGACAAGGTGAGCCCTGCAGATCGGAAGGAAATAGAGGCCGCGGCGGCCGAGCTGCGCGTGGCGCTGGACGCGGGAGACCTGCCGCTCATCAAGGGAAGGACAGACGCGCTCACCAAGGCGGCGTACCGGCTTGCGGAAGAGGTCTACAAGGAAGCATCATCGCGGTCCCAGCCGAGCGGCGGAGCTCCGGGAAACGGGGACGCCGGCGCGCACAAGGGAAAACGGGAACAGAAGAAATCTGCTGAAGACGTCGACTACGAGGTGGTAGACGACGGGAAGAAGAAAAAATAAGACATGGCCAAGCGCGACTTTTACGAGGTCCTGGGCGTGCAGAAAAACGCGTCACGGGAGGAGATAAAGAAGGCCTACCGTCAGCTCGCCATCAAGCACCATCCCGATCGGAACCCGGAGAACAAGGACTCCGAAGAGAAGTTCAAAGAGGCAACCGAAGCGTACGAGATCCTCGCTGATGACCGCAAACGCCAGGCCTACGACCAGTACGGCTTTGCCGGCCTGAGCGGGATGGGCCAGCCCACTGCGCAGGACTTCTCTTCGATCTTCCAGGGTTTTGAAGACATCTTCGGAGACGTGAGCGGGATATTCGACTCCTTTTTCGGGGGCGGGAGCACCCGGAGGCGGTCGGGAGGACGCGGCGGCCAGCGCGGCTCAGACCTTCGCTATGACATGGAGATCACCTTCCTGGAGGCCGCATTCGGAGCCAAGAAGGAAGTCTCTTACCCGCGCGCCGAGCGTTGCGGGGTGTGCAAAGGCACGGGCGCGGACAAAGGCAGCGGGAGAAAGCTCTGTCCGACCTGTGGAGGTTCCGGACAGGTGCGAAGAAACTCGGGCTTTTTCTCCATCGCCTCGACCTGTCCCAGCTGCAATGGGGAAGGGGAAATCATAGAAAAGCCCTGCGCCGAGTGCCGGGGCGCAGGTACGGTCCGGCGCACGCGCACGCTCACCATCTCGATCCCTGCCGGCATAGAGGACGGCAAGCGGCTGAGCGTTTCCGGCCAGGGAGATGCCGGCATCAACGGTTCCCAGGACGGCGACCTGTACGTGTTTCTCCGGGTGCAGCCGCACGAGTCCTTCGAGCGGGACGGCAGGGACATCTATTGCGCGGTTCCAATATCCATCACCCAGGCCGCGCTGGGTGCGGACATCGTGGTGCCCACGCTGGACGACAAGACGGTACGGGTGAGCATTCCTTCCGGGACGCAGAACGGCCGCATCCTCCGTCTTCGCGGGGAAGGCATTCCGGAGCTGCACAACCCCGGCAAGCGCGGAGACATGTATATCAAGATCGTGGTGCGGGTTCCCACCAAGATCACGCCCAAGGCCAAGGAGCTTCTGAAGGAGCTCGCCAGCGTGAGCGGTGAAGACACGAGCCCCCGGCCCATCCCCCTGTCCGAGCTGAAGCCGTAGCGTATTCGGCGTCAGGCCTGCTTCTTTTCCGCGAAGTAGCGCAGGTCCCAGATGGTCTGCTGGGGCTGACTGGCCACGTGGCCCTCGAGCTGGGTCATGAGGCGTTTGAAGATCCCAGTCTCCATGAATCGGCGGGCATCGGCATTCTCGGCCCATGTGCCAATGGCCAGCGCCTGGGGCCGGGCCGTGAGGAGCTGCATCCTGATGAAGCCCGGCTGGCTTTTCGCGTGCTCCATGACCTGGCTGTTCCAGATCTCGCAGGCAGCCTCGAAAGATTCGTCCTTGAAGTGGTACAACATGGTCGCGGTGTACATTCTCGAGCCCTCCTCGTCAGAATACCACGCTTCGCCGTTCAATAACATAAAGTTCTTTGCTCTTTATCCGTCGTTTATGGAACCGCTGCATGCATTCAATTAGCATCATCATAGAGAAGCGGAGGTGCTCTCATGAGACGACTTTTCCCAGTTCTTTTCGCCTTGATTCTTCCCATGGCCGGTTTTGCGCAATCCGCGCCGGGGCCGGAAGGGAAAATGCTCAAGCAGCTTGGACTGACTGACACCCAGGTCTCCCAGGTAATGGACATCCAGGGCAAGACCCGTACGAGCGTGCACGCGAACGCGGTTCAGCTCCGGCTCCTGAGGGCGCAACTGGACAAAGCCCTCCTGCCTTCCACGGTCGACATGCAGGGCGTCAACACCCTCATCACGCAGATGGGGCAGGTCCGCGTGGACATGCAGAAGACCCTGGTTGCCGCGAGAGTTCAACTGAGGCAGATCATCGGGGACGACGGTTTTCGCGCGTACACGCGGTATATCCGGCGTTCCATGCATCCGGGCGTGGGAAACGAAGCGCGGCGCACCATGGGTGCCGGCAGGTCCCATCAGGGAGCCATGTCGGACTACGGCGCGCTGGCTGAGGAAGCAGGTTCCACACAGAACGACTAGAAGTGGTTTCCGGCGGGAAAGGGTTTTCTCCCTCCTTTTTTACTTTCCCGCCTTTTTTTTGCGTCCAGCGCCTAGGAACGCAGCCGCGCCCTCGACAATCCCGGACGCGCGCGCTACGATTTGCGGATGCAGAATGTAGACTTCCTCATGATTGCGGCAGTCACCCTTCTCGTGACCCAGGCCGCTCTCGTCCTTGTGCGCGCCCGTTCCTGCATTCGCCATATCGAGCCGCTCATGCTTGCCGCTTTTCTTTCGGTTCTGGCGCTATGGCTTGTTACGCCGTCAAATGCGGGTTTCAGGGACTCGATTCTCGTCTCCCTTCTCTGGGCGGGACGGGCGTTTCTGCTGGCCGCAGGGGAGCGGCGGAAGCTCGGATTGTGGAGCAGCCTCAACGCGGGATTCCTGCTGGCGCTGCTCCTCGCGTGGCTCCTTGGCTATCGCGGCAGTGTACCCTACGCCGGGTTCCGCGCGCTCGGAACGGCCCTGCTTTCCGGGTTGGCACTGTGGGACCTTTCCCGGTACTCCTCGCGCTCGCGTCTTGCCTTGACCACCCTGTTGTCCTGCTGCTCCTGGCTCGCAGTCGGTTCCGGCAACCTGGCAGCGGCCATGCTCGGCTCACCTCTTCAAATCCCCGGATCCGTACCGCCCCTGCTTATCGCCTTCTGCACCAGCCTTCTCGTCTTTCACGAGGGGTACCCGCTCATGGCAGGCTGGGGCGGCAGCCTCGTCGGATTGGGGGCCAGGGATAGACTGGCGCGCGAAGTATTAGCCCGGCTGCAGGAAAAAGAGAATGCGCTGGCGCGGCAGGACCGCTTGATCGCCTCCGGCCTGCTGGCTGTCGGTGCGGCTCACGAATTCAAGAACATGCTCGCCCACGTCAAGGCCACGGCGGAATTCGGCCTGGGCCAGAGTGACCCGGGGCGAAAGGATGAAAGCTTCCGCCTGCTCCTGCAGCATGCCGAGGCGGGAAAGGATGCGACGATCGGCCTCCTGGAAAACATTTCCCGCAGCGGGGCGGGAAAGCCGCGCATCATCGATGCGGCCCGGGATTTGCCGGCGTTCCTCCGCATCGTCAGAGCCGCTTTCCGCGGTGACGGAGTCCTGATCGACACCGATCTTGCAGACGGAGTCTGCTTTCGGTGCCGCAGAGATGAGGTGGAGCAGGTACTGCTGAATCTCGTACGGAATGCCGCCGAAGTCTATCGCGAGGGCCGCGCAGATGGCGAGTGGAGGATTTCAGTGACTGCTTGGAGAAGGGAAGGGATGGCAGTGCTCGAGGTGAAAGATCGGGCGGGCGGGGTCCGCGCGGACGCGGAAGACAGGCTGTTTACTCCGTATAAGAGCGCCACGAGCACAGGCCTCGGGCTTTCCCTTTCCAGGAGCCTGGCCATCCAGAACCAGGGCAGCCTCGAATACGAGCCGGTTGAAGGAGGGAGCATTTTCAGGCTGGTGTTTCCCCTTGCTGATGAGGAATCGCAGGACGCGACCTGGTAGACGGACAAAAAAAGCGCCCCCAGCGGGGGCGCCGTCGGATCGGGTTCGAATCTTTGGCTAGAAGTACATCTGGAACTCTGCCGAGCGACCGGTTGAATCAACCGAGTTGGCGTACGGCATTTTTACGACCGGTAGCAGGATGTTTCCGTCGTAGAAGCTGGAATTCGGTGGATAGTCGAGACCGCTGGCGTAACTATGGTACGTTGCCGTCATCGAATAGACATGATCACCGAGCTTGAGGAACGTGAAAACATAGTGAACATAATGGTTGTCGATGTCGGTCCAGCTCCCAACCTGTGTTTGCATGGTCCCCGCGGTGTTGTCGACCAGCGTGATTGTGACCGTTGAAGGATTGCCATGGTACCAGTCCGAGTAGAAATCTGTCCCGAATGTATGCTTGCTCGCCATGACATCCACTGAAATCTGGTTCGACGGAAAAATCGCGTCCAGCATCGCATCGCAGCTCGAGAGCATCAGGACGGTGGCCGCCGCAAGCAGAACCAGGGGCAATAGTTTCTTGATCTTCATCTCTTGCCTCCGTTAAAAATAAAGTGAGAAGTTCAGCGTGGGGACCATGCCGCCGGTGAGATAACTCCAATCACCGTGAGCGGCCTGATGGATCGCGGCGCTGAGGTCGGTAAAGCTCGCGAACACTTCGGTTCCTGAAAGATTGACCCCCCAGAAACCGAACTTTACACCGGCGCCTAATCGGAAGTTCACACCCATTTTGCCGTAGCTCTGGCCGCCGCGCACATAAAGGTAGTCAGTGCCGACCTCCGCATAGCCGATGAAAGGGCGGAGCACGATTTTGACACCCACATCGAACAGGTTCAGGAAGCCCGGGGCCAGAAGTCCCTGGACCGTGTATCCCGTGCTCGGGTCGACATAGGTGGTATTCTGATAGACCCAGTAGTCCGGCATGGCATACGAATCCCAGGACGCATACAGGATGCTCCAACTGTAGCCCACGTGAAAGTTGAGCAGCGGATCGGCGTTCGAATCAGTATTGCCCGCAACTTGTCCCGGGGTGAGGCCTATCCCCAGCTCCCACTCCGCAAAGGCCGCGGGGACAGCCAACGCCAGGAGCGTGACTACCACGAGCGGCACCAATAGCTTCTTCATCGATATCCTCCTCGATTCCCGTTGCCGGGACTAGCTGTCTGTTTCCTATCAGTATAACACCGGGAAGGGGGAAATTCATCACCGTGGCCGCGGTATCCTGCGGCATTTGGCGGCATTTGGCGGCGGCCGGCCGCGGCCGCCGTCCCTGCGCGCTCCCGCCTTGAAACCTGCTCCTTCCCGCTGGTAGTATTGCCCTGGATGAGCTATACGATTCTGGCCATCAATCCCGGGTCCACCTCCACCAAGTGCGCCATCTACTGTGACACCACGGAGGTCTGGAAGAAAGGCGTCAATCACAACTCAGAGGACCTCTCCCGGCACCAGAAAATCATGGACCAGCTGGAGTTGAGGAGTACGGCTGTCCGTGAGGGAGTCAAGGAGGCGGGGGTACGGTTCGCCGATATTTCGGCCATCGTCGGCAGGGGCGGCCTGCTCAAGCCTCTCGAGGGCGGAGTATATGAAGTCAACGAACGCATGAAAGCCGATCTTGTCTCCTGCAAGTATGGGATCCATGCGTCGAATCTCGGGGCGCTCATTGCGGATTCACTTGCTTCGGAAATCGGCGTCCCGGCGTACATTGCCGACCCCGTCGTGGTGGATGAGCTGGATCCGCTGGCCCGCTTCTCGGGAATTCCGGAAATTCCCCGTCGCTCCATTTTCCACGCTCTGAACCAGAAGGCCACGGCAAGGAAGGCCGCGCGCAGCATCGGCAAGGCCTATGCCGAATGCTCCATGATCGTTGCCCACATGGGTGGGGGAACCTCCATTGGCATGCACGTGAACGGCAGGGTGGTGGACGTGAACAACGCACTGGACGGGGATGGACCTTTTTCCATCGAGCGGGCGGGCACGGTTCCCGCGGGAGACTGGATGCGCTGGATCCTGTCCCACCAGCATGACCCGCAGGCGCTTCAGCTCATGCTGACCGGCAAGGGGGGGCTGGTAGCGTACCTGGGCACCAACGAGTTCACGCTCATCGAGAAGTCCGCGGAGGGGGGCGGAGAGCTGGATGCACACCTGTGTGACGAGCTGATCCGCGCACTCTGCTACCAGATCGCGAAATCCATCGCCGCCCTTGCCGTCTTTACCAATGGCAGGGTCGACGCAATCGTTCTCACCGGCGGCCTCGCGTTTTCCCCGCGCGTCATTCGGGAAATTTCCCTTCGCGTTTCATTTCTCGCTCCGGTTCTGCATTTCCCCGGTGAAAACGAGCTCGAGGCGCTCGCCATGGGTGCGCGCGACGTGCTCCTCGGGGAAACACACGCGCGCATCTACGAAGGCTGAGGCTGTACTATGGAAAGACGCAGGAACGCACGACATAGAAGGGTCATCGACGGGAGATTCCAATACGGCACCGTCGCCGCCGCGCTGACCATCGTTCTGGCGGGGGTGCTCCTTTTCGCGGCAGGCACGACCCTGTACTACCTTCTGGCGCACGCGGCAGGAAGCGCGGCCCGTCCCGATCTCATCCTGGTGATTCTCCCTCCGCTGCTTCTCAACGATCTGGTCATCATGCTCCTTTTCATCGTGCTGGGTATCCTGGCGACACACAGGATAGCCGGGCCGGTCTACAGGATCGAGATCGACATCGAACGTGTCCTGGCAGGCGAGAAGGGTGTGCGGGTTCACACGCGCAAGCGGGATGCTTTCCCCGATCTCGCGGAAAGGGTCAACGAGCTCATTGAGCGCATCGACAGTTCGCGAAAGGGTTGAAGCGCCCCTTCTCCCCTATACCCGCAAGTATCTCGGCTCAAAGAGACTGCTGAGGCATTGGATTGCGGACCGTATCTGGAGCAGCGTCGGCGCCCCGCGTTCGTTCGTGGACGGATTCTGCGGCACGGGAGCGGTGGCGCTCGCAATCGCGGCCCGGGGGGCTGTCCGCATCACGGCCGTGGACATGCTGAGGTCGAACTGTGTCATCCTGCGCGGCTTTCTGGAGCCGGGGCACCGGATTCCCGCGCTGCTGGAGCAGCTCAATGCGCTTCCGTCCAGGTCCGGGTACATATCGGCCAGCTACGCCGGCACGTATTTCACAGAGGAAAACTGCGCCCGCATGGACGCGATCCGGGAGGAGATTGCGCGCCGGCACGCAGGAGGGGAAATCACCGGCGGTGAGCACGACGCGCTGCTTTCCAGCTTCCTGTTGGCGGCGGACAGGGTGGCGAACACCATCGGCCAGTACGACGCATTCCTCAAAAACATCGGGGCCGACAACAGGAGCAACGGAAAGCATCTCGTGGACGACAGGGTCGCCACGCCTTTTATGCTGCGGCCCCTGGAACCCCTCCCTGACATCGACCTTGAAGTGATCGAAGGGGACATGGTGGCCCTTGCGGCGGGGATTCGCGCAGAGGTGGCCTACTACGATCCCCCCTACAACGGCCGGCAGTACTGCGACAACTACCATGTGCTGGAAAACCTTGTCTGCTGGGAAAAGCCGCCCTTGTTCGGCAAGACGCGCAAGTTCGACAGGGCGGCGCTGCGGAGTCCCTTCTCGCAGAGGGCGCATGCTGCCGAGGCCCTGCAGCGTCTCGTGGCGGGCACGCGCGCGTCGCATATTTTTCTCTCCTACAGCTCCGAAGGCATCCTCTCCCGGGAGGAAATCCACGCCCTCCTCTCATTCAGGGGAGAAACCCGGATCATGGAAGTCCCTTATCCCGTGTTCGGAAACGGCGCCGGCGTCTCGGTGCGGCGCAAGGTCACTGAATACCTGTTTCACGTGGCGACAGGGAAGTAGGGCGGCATGCGGCGAAGCAAGAAGGAGCTTCTCGACGCGAACGGAGAGTCACGGGGCTTCTATTCTGAAGACAACAGGGTGAACGATCTCACCGGCCGGGAATGGGTGTTCTGGACCCGGTCGGTGATCACCAAGCCCTATCCGCCCAGCATGCAGCACGCGCTCCGCAGCAGGCACGGGGGTCAGAAGCCGCCCGAGCTCTGCGCGGACCTTCTCCGGGCGTTCACGAAGACGGGCCAGAGCGTGCTCGATCCGTTCATGGGAGTCGGCGGGGTCCTCCTGGGCGCCACGCTCTGCGGCAGAAAGGCCCTCGGCGTGGAGCTCAACCCCGAGTGGATCGACGTGTATCGCGAGGTATGCGAACGGGAGGGTATTGCCCTACAAGAGACCATCCAAGCGGACGCGCGGGACGCGCTGCGCCGCCTGGCGGGCAGATGCTTCGACTGCATCCTTACCGACGTGCCTTACTGGAAAATGGACACCGCTTCGAGGTCACGCGGCACCTTCAAGAGGGTAGGAGAGCCGGCGCGGCCCGCGCGGGCAAGCAAGCTGTCGGCGTTCCACGGAGTGCCCTACGCATCCAAGACGGAATGGCTCGAGCGGATGCGGGAGGTTTTCGAGCTGGCCTCCGATTCCCTGAAGCTGAACGGCTACCTGGTGACCTTCATCGGGGACATGTATCGCGAGAATCGCTATCATTGCCTGTCCGCGGAGCTCGCCGCGGTCCTCTCTTCCATTCCTCGGCTGGCCTGGAAGGCGAATATCGTCTGGTATGACGTGTCGAAAAAGCTCCACCTTTACGGCTACCAGTACTCCTACATTCCATCTCTGATACATCAAAACATCCTGGTTTTCCGAAAGGAATAGCCGTTCGTTTCAATATTAAGAGCCCTGGTGTCGATGGGGAAGCATGACGAAAGCCATCCCTCTTGTCCTCGTGTGCCTGCTTGGAGCCTCCGGCCTGTCCGCATTGGACAAGGCTGCCCCTGGGAGTCCGGCAGCCCCCGCGCCGCTCCTCCCCCAGGGAGCCCCCAACGGGAGTGTGGAGATCGACCGCAACGGAGACGGGCTCATCGATTACAGGGTATACTATGACGCCAAGGGAAAGGTCGCCCGCGAAGAGCTGGACTCCAACTTCGGCGGGAAGATGGACACTTTCTACTATTACAAGGACGGGGTGCTGCAGCGCGTGGAGCTCGACACTCATTCCAGCGGCAAAATCGATCTGATTGTGTACCTCCTGGACGGCACATACGTGCAGAGGTATGAACGCCTGGACGAGAACGGAAAACCCATCCTGGTGCGCGAATTCGGGGGGAAGTGACGATTGGCTGAGCACATATTCGGATATCATTCGATTGAAGAGACACTCGGCAAAGGGGTCGGGAGCGGCACGCTCTTCCTCTCGCGGGAAAACGCGCGGCTCAGCCGGATCCGTGAGCTGGCCGAGAAGAAGGGCGTGCCTGTCTCCGAGGTGGAGGAGGCGGAGCTTACCCGGCTGTGCGGGTCAGACGCGCACCGCGGCGCCCTCCTGGTCCTGGACAGGGCCCCTTCTTCGCAGAAAAGCAGCCTGAAGCATCACCTGAAAGCCCTGACCGGAGAGAAATCACTCGTCCTGGTCCTGGACGGCATAACGGATCCGCAGAACCTGGGGGCGATCCTCCGCTCTGCAGATCAGTTCCAGTCGGAGCTGGTCATCATTCCCAACCGCCGCTCGGCGCAGGAAAGCCAGACGGTGACCAAGGTCTCCTCCGGGGCGAGCGAGTATGTGCCCCTGGCCGTTGTCCCGAACCTGACCGCGGCTCTCGAGCTTCTGAAAGAGAACGGCTTCTGGATCTTCGGCGCCGATGCGTCCGGAGAGACCACGGATAAGCTGGATCTCAAGGGCAAGGTCTGCATCGTGATGGGAAGCGAAGGCACGGGCATGCATCGGCTTGTCAGGGAGAAATGCGACTTCCTGGTGAGCATCCCTGCGGCCGGTCATGTGGATTCCTTCAACGTCTCAGTGGCTGCCGGTATCCTCCTGTTTGAAGCTCGCCGCCAGCAGGGATTTCCTCACCTTGGCGGTAAATAGCCTTACGTACGTCCAAAGAATCGCTTTACTGAGCTCCTCCCGTGGCTCGAGCCGGGGTTCGGATGGCTTGTCGACCGGGCGGCGGTTCTCCTGATGCGGCGCCAGGGCGCCTGAACCCCAGGCGCGGGTGCTTCGCTTCGGGGCGCTCGCCTCATTCCCGGGGAATATGCAGCATCCGCTCCGCCAGGAGCACGGCGTTGAGCACCCCTTGTTTGCCTATGCCCATTGTGGCAACCGGCACACCGCGGGGGAGCTGCAGGATGGACAGGAGGGAATCGATCCCGGAAAGGGATCCGGCAACCAGCGGAATGCCGATAACAGGCAGCTTCACGAGTGACGCGACGACCCCGGGCAAGGCGGCCGAAAGTCCGGCGGCGGCGATTACGATCCGGTAATTCGCCTCCTCCTGCCTGAGGAACGAGACGAGCTCTTCGAGATTGCGGTGCGCGGACAGCACCTTCAGCTCGAAGCTCATTCCTTTTTCCGCGAGCAGCCGGATCCCCGGCTCAACGGCCTGCGCGTCCGACTCTGAGCCGATCAGAAAGAGGACGTCTTTCACGGCAGCACCTCTATGAACGCGCGCCCGATATCGTGCCTGAACCATGCCCCGTCGAAGCGAATCTGTTCCGCGGCCGTGTACGCGTTCGCCGCAGCGGCGCCGAGGTTGTCTCCCAGGCCCACCGCGGTGAAACACCGCCCCCCCCCGACCCGGACCACGCCATCAGGTTCACGGGACGTGGAAGCGTGAAATATGAGCGACCGCTGCCCCGAAAGGGCAGGGATTGGCGAAACGGTCGCGCCCTTTTCGGCTCTTTCCGGATACCCCCGGCTTGCGA